>ERZ779626.174-NODE-174-length-42905-cov-27.638693_pt1 | contig 42905 bp, 39 predicted proteins | sample MGYA00514209_ERZ779626 | MGnify/ENA primary metagenome ERZ779626 (study PRJEB29562, sample SAMEA4376713) | mouse gut metagenome | isolation source: Cecum | study: EMG produced TPA metagenomics assembly of the A DSS colitis mouse model was used to assess the...
CTCGTAAAAATGCCGTGTCTATTAGTTTCAATTATTCTTCGTGAAACAACCCTGCAATCAGGCAGAGGAACGACCGTTACAGGGATCCGAAGGCTGAACTGTTATGAACGACCTTCTCCACTACTCGGGTGCCCGTGCGCATAAAGAGGGGGCGATTCCTCGCCCCCTCTTGCCCTTGCTACTGTAAGACATTCCGCACCTTTTCCTCGTATTCATCCTTGGTGATGATGTCCATCTCATACTGCATCTGGATTTTTTTCAGCATCTCGAAGTTATCAAACTTTTTCTGTGCTTTTGCCAGTTTTTCCTCGTACTCCTCGTACGTGATGACGTCCAGATCACGTGCCTTGTCAAGCTTGCGCTTCTCACTCTCAAACTGATCCAACGCCTTTTTCCTGTCCTTTTCAATGGAATGCTGCCTGACCTGCTGGTCTTTCTGTGAAATCTGCTCTGTGATCTCTGACACCTTCTCGAGATCCGGATTGATGGCATCTAATATGTCTGACACATCAAAGGGCGTCGTGCGAAAAGAATCTGCGATATACGCGACATAGCGCTTGCCGATCTCCGCGTACTGGCTCTCCAGTTTCTTCTCGACTGCCGCCTTCTGAATCTTGAGATTGGCAAGCTCAGTCTGCTCCTTTGTCACATTGCCGATCTCCCTTACCACTTTCGTTGTCCTATCAAAAAAATCCATCCTGTCTCCTCCTGTTTCCTGCAGCGTGCTCCCGCCCCGGGAGTACGCTGTTTACATTGCTTTCGTTAATATGTTATCCTTATTTTATCACCTGATGCAAAACTGTTCCACCAAACTATTTATAAATAATATGAAAAAAGGATAAAGCCCGTTTCTTAGGCAATAATTGTTTCTCATTAATTAGAATTTTCTTTTTCTTTTCTGTATAAGTCAAAAAAGTAGCTGTTATTTTCCAGCAATTCATCAAAAGTCCCATTACCGACAATCTTTCCGTTCCTGAATACAACGATACGATCAAATTCTCTAATGGAATTCAGGCGGTGGGCAACGGCAATCACTGTAGCATGGTTTATCTGTTCCAAAACATTTTTCATAACGCTACTTTCGGTCACGTTATCCAGTGCTGATGTTGCTTCGTCTAAAACGACTATATCAGGATTATCAAACCAAAGTCGGGCCAATGCCAGCCGTTGCTTTTCTCCGCCCGATAAACAAGTTCCTTTCTCACCTATTCTTGTTTCTACACCTTTATCCAACGCTGCAAGCACTGACAACAGATGCGTTTTTTCAAGGCATACATGAATATCGTTTTCTGAAACTTCATTGTCAAACACCAAATTTTCTTTGATCGTGCCGTCAAAAACAGGGGTGTCCTGCGATAAATAAGACACTTTTTCATACAGTGATTTCAGAGAAATATTTTTGAGCGGTTCGTCATCAAACAGAATGCTTCCTGTATCATACTTGAGCAGTCCAACCAGTATTTTTGTCAATGTCGATTTTCCCGAACCCGATTCTCCGACAAATGCTACTTTTTCACCCCGTTTAATGGTTAGGTTGACAGATTGAAGCACTTCTTTGTTTTCATAGGAAAATGATACGTTCTCGATATGGATTTCGTTTAGGGGTACTGCAAAATCCGCGCCTTGTTCAAGCTGTGTATCTTCTTTCAAATCCAACAGCCCCATAAACCGCAGCCAAGCCGTTTTATTCAGCTTGTACTGCACATAAATGACGTTAAAAATTGCAATAGGAGTATACGCATTATCAATCAATGTGATTAACGCGACTACAGAGCCAATAGATAAATGGTTATTTCTCCACGCATAAGCTAAAATCCCAACATCTAAACAGGCAACTAATAATGCAAATATGGTGAAAAACGCTTCATGTATCATAGTCATTTTCACTTTTGATGACACAATCACACGTTTTGCTCCCAATGCCTTTTTCACTTCGTTTGGAAATTGATTTTCCATACGGAAAACCGGCATTTCCATAAAACCACGAACAAGAAAATGGTTTAGTTCTTCCTCGCCTGTCAGTATCTTTTCCTTTATCTGATACAATCCTTTCAGCAGCAAATTCGTCACCAAAAATACAATAATATATCCTGCCAAAAGAAAATATGTAATCGTTCTGTCTATTTTCCAGATAAAATATAGGCTGAAAAGAATTGTTGGAAGTAAATTTCTGACAACGCAGAACCAAAAGTCATAGAGAACACCTTTTCCTGCATCAGCTCCATTTTCGATCTGTTGAACCAACTTTCCTGTCCCTAGCTTTTGGTATTCAGAATAATCCATTCTGCCAATCTTGCGCAGTGCCAATAACTTGAAATCCAAGTAGATCTCATTCCCAAGTTTCGCAGACGGATACTCGTCTATATAGTTCATTCCATAATTGATAAAAAGAATGGCGCCATAAAACAAAATCCCATAAACGGTTATTGTTCTGCCTGTCAGTCCGTCTACAACCTTTTGAAAATAGTCAGCTTTGTAGTTTGACATAAAAGCATTGAATAAACCGATTAATAGATAGACAATTACCCATTTCTTGTTATTTCTTAAAACTTCTTTCATATAACGCATAACTGTACTCCTTTTCTGAATGATAGTATTGTCATTAGAACAGTACAGCTGAAACTGTCAGCAAGTTCAATTATCCTCAGCACAATCTGCTAACAGTAAACTAACGCTTGTTAGTTTTATCAACTGTACTGAGTAAATACCTCGGATATATTTCATAAATTAACTCACCTCTATTCTCTTTGTCCAAACTGTTACAAAATAGCATTTATTCATGGTTTTATCCATAAACTTTTGCTTATCATGTATTCATTTATTTTTGATCACCGGCAAAAAACGTACGGGTTTGAGGGCTTTACCTCCACCAGCTCCACCATACTTACACATGCAATCTGGCTGTCAAACGGCGCAGCACCAAAGGACGTACAGAAATAGGACACGTTAGAAGAACCCCGTAAAACCATGGAGTTGCACTATACAAACATCAATATACGACACCCTGATCCCTACCGGTCCAATCCCTGCCGGAGCAGTCCGTCATACGCCTCCCACGAGATGTACCTGCCGCCCATGCTCGCCAGATGTTCGGTGTGGAACTGGCAGTCAATGAACAGGAATCCCTGCCGCTCCAGGAGCTGTGCGAAGGCGATCAGCGCTGTCTTGGAGCCGTTCTCTCTCTCAGAAAACATGCTTTCCCCGAAAAAGCATCTGCCGATACTGACACCGTAAAAACCACCTGCCAGTTCACCGTCCTCAAACACCTCTACGCTGACCGCATACCCCTGCTCATGCAGACGGTGATATGCCTCTTCCATCTCGTCCGAGATCCATGTTCCCTCGTTAAACTCCCTTTTTATACGGCAGCGGTGCATGGTGTCCGCAAAATCCCTGTTCAAAACCACCTGAAGTACATGTTTTTTCATATACTTCCTCATGGAGCGGGAGATATGGATCTCACCCGGAAAAATGACAAAGCGCTCTTTGGGGCACCACCACAGGATCTCCTCCCCCGGATCATACCACGGGAAGATGCCATGGGTGTATGCCAGCAAGAGACGCTCGACACACAGATCCCCGCCTATGGCAAGCAGCCCGTCGTCCCTTGCAAGCGTCGGGTCCGGAAACGATATTTCGTTCTCACTGATACGGAATACAGGCATGTTTATCCCCCTCTCATAAAATAACCTGCAATACTCTGTCATTGATAAAACGCTAGAGCGTGTTTGAAAAATGCTTTCTGTCAGATGTGCGGCACAGTTTGTGGGAGATTTGTGCCAAATGAAGGAGGCGTAGCGGGCTACGTCGACTGAATTTGACGCAAATATCGCGCAAAATGGGACGTACAGATGGCGGGAATGATTTTTCAAACACGCTCTAGGATTTCGCGCTCTTTTTGGGCTTCCCCTGCAGATAGTCCAGCCGGAATCCGTCACCTGCGGCAGCCAGCTCACATTTGCCGCCTTTTTTCAGTCTGCCAAACAGGATCTCGTCCACCAAAAGCGGCTTTATCTCACCCTGGATCACGCGGTCGATCTCCCTTGCGCCAAACTCCGTCGTGATCCCTTTTCTTTTCAGCAGTTTTTTCGCCGCAGTGTCAACCGACAGCTCCACTTTTTTCACCAGCAGCATCCGCTGCAGTTCCCCGAGTTTCTTCTCTGTGATCTGTTCCGCCATCGTATCGTCCATGCCATGGAAAACGACGATCTTATTCAGACGATTGCGGAATTCCGGCTGGAATATCCGCTTTACCTCCTCCATGATCACATCCGCCTTGACATCCTGACCTGTAAAACCGATCCCGTGCTTTCCGATCCGGCTTGCCCCTGCGTTGGAGGTCATGATGACGATCACGTTGCGGAAATCCGCTTTTCTGCCCTGATTGTCCGTGAGCGTGGCATAGTCCATCACCTGCAGGAGTATGTTGTAAATGTCCGGGTGGGCTTTTTCGATCTCGTCCAACAGCAGCACCGCATGGGGATTCTTGCGGATCTCCTCTGTCAGCAGTCCGCCCTCCTCGTAGCCGACATAGCCTGCCGGTGAGCCGATCAGCTTTGCGACTGCGTGTTTCTCCTCGTACTCGCTCATGTCAAATCGGATCAGCTTCACGCCCAGCTCGTCCGCAAGACTTCTTGCGATCTCCGTCTTGCCGACACCCGTAGGTCCCACAAAGAGCAGACTTGCCAGCGGCTTTCCTTCCTCCAGAAGCCCTGCCCTCGAGAATTTGACCGCATTGACAACCTGTGCGATCGCTTCATCCTGACCGTAGACGCGGTTCGTCAGCCGCTTTTCGAGTGTCGCGAGCGTCTCGATCTCGTCGTGTTCAACCACCTGCTTCGGGATCTGACAGGTCTTGGACAGGATTTCGTCGATCAGCTCTTTCCCGACAGACTGCGTCTTCTGCTCGATCGGATGCAGCCGGCGGTAAGCCCCCGCCTCGTCGATCAGGTCGATCGCCTTGTCCGGCAGACAGCGCTCATTGACATACTTCGCAGACATGCTGACTGCGTATGCGATCACGCCCTTTTTGTAAGTCACCCCGTGGAACTTCTCATAACTCTTTTTCAGTCCCTCCAGAATGCGCGTGGCGTCTTCTATATCGGGTTCCTTGATATCAATATTCTGAAAGCGCCGCACCAGGCTCTTGCTCTTCTCGAAATGCTTTTTGTACTCCTCATATGTCGTGGCACCGATAAACCGGATACTGCCCGCCGCCAGATAGGGCTTTAGCATATTTGAGATGTCAAAAGCGCCGCCGTTCACCGCCCCGGCGCCGACGATATTGTGGATCTCATCGATGTAGACGATCGGCTTCTCCTCGCGGCTGATGCTGTCCATCACCCGCTTGAAGCGCTTCTCAAAATCACCGCGGAACTGCGTCCCGGCGATCAGGCTGCCGAGATCGAGAGAAAAAATGTGCGCGCCCTTTAACGGTCCGGGAACCCGGTCCTCCTCGATCAGACGGGCAAGCCCGTAGGTGATCGCTGTCTTGCCGACGCCCGGCTCCCCGATGTGGAGCGGATTGTTCTTCTCCTTGCGGCACAGGATCTGCATCGTGCGCTCGAGCTCATCCTCCCTGCCGATCAGCGGATTGACTCCCTCCAATGCGTCATTCAGACAGACGGCAAACTGCTGCCACACTTTGTCCGTCTTTTCCGCTCCCTGCGCATCTTCCGCAAGATCGTCCGGGGCATCTGCTCTGCCAGCCGGTTCCCGGCTCCCCGTCTGCCTGCCGTCTGTCCCCCGCCTGTCAGCGGACAGTTCCTCATATAATATGGTCATCTGCTGCAGAAGCTCAGCGTGTTCGATCCCCTGCAGCTGCATGTAGTAGACGGCATAGCTCTCCTCGAGCTCAAACATGGCATGGATAATGTGCATCAGCCCGACGACGTTTTTCCCGCTGCTCTGCGCCGACTGCCATGCAAAAGACAGCATGGTTCCCATCCCTGCAGAAAACTCCGGATTTTGATCGGGCTTTTCAGATACGTTTCCCCCGGAACTGACAGAGACCATATATTCATTGAAATAGCCTTCCAACTGCTGCGACAACTCCGAAATGTTTCCGCCGCAGTCCTCGAACGCCTCCGCAAAAATCTTATTGCCGCATATGACATACAGCACCAGCTCCGGCGTCACAAGCTCATAATGCCTGTTCTTTGCCAGGACCACCACGGAATTGATAATTTCCGCCACCTCTCTTGTTACCTGCATAACACTCCCCCATTATCAGAATACCCATACTGCAAGTATTCTCCTGAATATGTATTCTCCTGAATGCTTTTTACTCCAGTGTCATCCGAAACGGAAACCCTTCCGCTTTTGCACGAGCCGCCGCCGTCTGTACCTTGGACACGGCAATATCGTACGGATAAGAACCCACCACTGCCTTTCCCACCTCGTGTACCAGCAGCATCAGCCGCTCCGCCTCCATCTCGTCTTTATGAAAAATACCCCTCAGTATATCGACCACAAAGTCCATTGTGGTAAAATCGTCATTATGCATGATCACCTTGTACTGCTTCGGTTCCCGTATCCTGATCCGGGTACTCTCCTTTGTTTCTCCCTGTAGTGCCATCTGATATTACCTCGTAAACTCATACAAAAGATTTTTGTTTTTTGTCAAACTGCGACAAGTCCTGTCCTTTTAGCGCTTTCTCGAGCAGTGTCGGCAAAAGCTCCGGCGCACACGCAAAGCACGGCACGCCGAGCCCCGCAAATTTCTGTGCCATCTGTGTGTCATAGTAGGGTCTGCCGCCGTCTGCGATCGCGAGCAGGCTGACCACTGTCACCCCGGATTCCTTCAGATCTCCGATGCGCCGCAGCAATCCAGCCCGGTTTCCGCCCTCCTCCAGATCGGATATCAGGAAAAACAGCGTCTTTGCCGGATTCTCGATAAACTGCTCGCAGTAGGCGACCGACTTGTTGATATCTGTGCCGCCCCCCAGCTGGAATCCAAACAGCAGGTCGACGGGATCATCACTTTTTTCTGTCAGGTCGACAATGTTCGTGTCAAACGCAACGATCCGTGTCTTGATACTTGCCATGCTCGCTAAAATGCAGCTGATGATCGATGAATAAATGACCGATTCCCCCATCGAACCGCTCTGGTCAATGTCGAGTATGATGGTCCACTTGTTTGCCGCTGTTGTACTCGTCCGGTCAAAAAAATAAAAATGTTCGGGGACGATCGTCCTCAAATCCGGATCATAATGCTTCAAATTGCGGCTGATCGTCATCTTGTAATCCATCGCCGACGCGGACGGGATCGGCGAGTGCTTCCTTTTATTGACCGCAGCGGTCACAGCACGGCGGATATCCTGCTCGAGGAGTTTATTGATCTCCTCCACGATCTTTTTGATAAATTCACGGACACTCTCCTTGGAGCGCTTTGGTATCTGGTCTTTCAGCATCAGTATCGTGGATGCCAGATTGATGTCCGGCTCCATATTCTCCAGCAGTTCCGGCTCAAACAGCAGCTGTTTCAATCCGCAGCGCGTCACCGCGTCATTCTGGATAACTGTCACCAGTTCCTTGTCAAACAATGTCCGCACATCGCCGAGCCATCGGCTGATCTGCGGGTTTGACGGTCCTCTTCCGGCGCCGCCCGCCCCCTGACCGCCAAAGCCGCCCGCTTCTGTCCGGTTATAGATGGAAGCCAGCGCCTGATCCATCAGATCCTGCTCCTGCGTCAGCGCGAGGTCTGTCATTCCCGACAGACGTTTGTCACTCTCCTGTCCCAGGATCAGCCGCCAGCGGCTGATCTGTTCTTTCACTTCCATATGAATCCTCCTCAGTTCCACCACGATACGATTTCTTCCGGATCCCACACTTTCATTTCTGCCTCTTTATAATCCTTAGGATTCCGCGTTACAATCCCATCCATTTTCTGCAGTAACGCAACTGAATACTGTACAGAATCCTCAAAATCTTTCCATGGCAGCGCAAGTGCCTTTTGAATCTCATCTTCCGAAATACCCGCTACCGAAACTACTTTTATCAATTTAACAATAAGACTTTTGACTTCTGCCTTATCTCTCAGTGCCTGATTCGCGATATAATATATATCCGTGATCGCAGATGCTGATACATACAACTCAATTTCCTTACGCCGTGCCAAAGTCAGTACACTGGCACAACTCTTGTAAAAAGGTTCTCTTTTTAGAAGCACATCGAGGATAACATTGGTATCAATCAGATATTTCATACTTTTTTAACCTCTCACTTCTGTATTCTTCCAACGTTTTACCCGTATCCGGAATAGAACCAACCAGAGAAGCTACAATCATGTCAACATCTACCTGCTCCGCCGCCTGCTCTTCTTTCCTCTTTTTCTTTTTAGCATCCACTAAAAATTCGATATAGGAAACAACCTTATCATAATCCCCTTCATCCAGATCTTCCAGTAAATAATCTATACTTTTCTGCATATTCTTCCTCATTCCTACATTATTTACAAGTCAAAGTCAAAATCGTCCAGCCCCTCGATCATCTGCTGTGCACTCTCGTCGAGCACGGCGTTCACCGCCTCGCTGACCGCCTGACCGTTCAGACCCAGGATCTCGCCGAGATTTTCCGCGATCTGGTCTTTCTCAGCCGCGGAGAAGTCCGCAAAGGCGCGCCGCAGGAACACCAGGGCACGCTTGAACTCCTCGTCATCCAGCGTGACGAGATAGTCGTTCAGACTCTCCCACAGCGACAACCTTGCGATCAGTGCGTACCTGTTCTTCATCGCAAGCCCCTCAAACCAGCCCGCGCCCAGATCCGCGGGAATGCCCTTGGACAGGCGCCTCGACACCTCCGTGCGCAGCTGCTGCGTGTCCATGCTGCCGCGCTCCAGCAGGATCGCCGCCGCAAAACCCGACAGCTTCGTGTTCAGGTCATCCCGCTCCGAGATATTGTCAAGCACCTTGATCCACTCCGCACTGTCCAGAAAATCGTGCGCCAGCTCTGCGCTGTTGAGCTGCTCCATCGCCGCGGTGATCACCTGGCTCGCCGCATCGTCACACACGCAGGCGGATTCCAGTATCAGACATGCCCTGTAAAACAGCTGCTGCAGTATCGGCTCCAAAGGTTTCGCATCGATCCGGCGGATATTTCCGTACTGGACTACGATCGACAGCCGGTGCGCAGTCTTTGCCAGATCCTCCACCGAGGCAGCGTCCACTGCCATTCGCTGCAGTGCCGCCGTCGCATAACTGACCGCTTTCTCCATGCCGCAGCGGCAGGCGTCCTCTATGACAAGGGCGATGTCCCCCATCTTGTCTGCGCTCTCCACGCGCTCCTTCATGACAAATGAAGCCGCGCCATCGATCGTGTCGCCCCTCAGAGCGGACTCCACCAGCTCGATCTCTGCCTCCGGTGTCCACCGCACCACCCAATGCTCGGACCATGTCGCATTGTCCTGGCTGACCGCCTGCTGCTGTGCAAAGCCCACCTGGATCACGCGGAGCCGATGCAGGAAAAACGATCGGTGCAGATCGATAAACGCCGACTTTTCCGAGCTGACGCGCCTGTTCTCGCGCAGATCGAGCATCAGATCCTGCGCCGTGATATCGCGGTACTTCTCAAGTTTCAAATCCTTTAACTGTCTGTAAAAATCCTCCTGGATGCTGGTGCGGCTCACCCCGTCGGGCAGCGCCCCGATCGCTGTCCCGATCTCCGTATCCGCAGTCGCAAGGATAATGTTTGACACACTCCCCTCGCCGAGGCAGGTCTCCGCCGCATCGCGCAGGTCGCGAAGCGAAGCGATCGTCCCGCCCCGAAGCTGCGCCAGGGACATCGCCAGCCTGACCGCCTCGATCACGGACGCGGACGAGACCGGATTGCCTTTCCCGCGCTGGTATTCGGCGAGCCGTATCAGATAGCTGTAGACAGCGTACATCGGCTCTCCCCTGTTCAGACCCTCCCACAAAAGGGCATAGTAGGCGGGCGCCTTGTTCCCGGCACCGTACCCCGCCCTCGTGGAAAGCCTGTAGTACGAATACGGCATCAGAGTGTGATTTGCTCCCACCTTTGGCATATCCGACAGATCCTCGTCGGCATCCCGCCAGTTTTTGAGCCCCTCCACATGGTAGGATCCCGTCACCACCACAATGTCCTGCGGCTCCACGCCAGAATCCACAGCCTTCCTGATCTGCCGGCGCATGTACGCCTCGCGCAGCGCTGTCTCCGCCCAGTCATTCTCCGTCCCCTCCGTGAAGCTCCTGATATTGGCGCCAAAGCTGTTTGCCCCCAGATGGTAGGCTTCCATGCTGCCCGCCTGCTCCATGACGCGCTCCCAGAAGGTGTCGTGCCCGTCCCCGCCGCTCTTCCTGTCAAGCTGCTCATAGACATTCATCCTGCCTTCCTCGCCCTCTGTCTCCTGCATGCCGGACTCCGGGATCGCCAGAAAAGTCTCCGAGGGCAGATCCATAAAACGGCACTCCACCTGGTGTTTGTGGCACCACTGGATCGCCTGATACTCCGGCGAGTACTCTGCAAAGGGATAAAGCACTGTCCTCACAGGCGCCTCCTTCGTGTAGGCAAGCACCGCGATCGGCGGCTTTGTCTCCCCGCGCACTATGTCGGAGAGCATATCCCCAAAATCGCTCGGTCCCTCGACGAGCACAAGCCGCGGCTTCCGCTCGTCAAGAAAGCCTCTCAGGTAATATGCTCCGGCAGGCGACAGATGCCGTATTCCGAAAAAATTTGGATTTTTCATATCCCCACTCCTACTCATCATATCTGTTCATCACCTGTTTTTTACGATCGCAAAGGGATTGTGCAGCGGTGCAAAAGCCCAGTTCTCCCTTCCGAGATACATGCTGTGATCATATTTCGGCGCCTCTGTGACATCGATCTGCTGATCCACGATCGCCGCAAGATAGCGGACAGCCGCCAACAGATCCGATCCCTCCTGATGCTCCTCCACACCGATAAACTCTGCCAGCAGACCGTCCCGCATCCGGTAAAAAGCCGCACAGTCAAGCACCTGCTTTTCCTCCTTGCCAGGCTGGTACGCATAACAGCGAAACGAATAGCCATACAGCTTTTCCCCGTTATCCAAAGTGTACCTGTAAAAACGAAGTCCCCAACAATCCTTTCCGAGATATTGCGCCGCACTGTCACGAATGCTCTCCTGCACCTTTTTCCAGTCCCCGGCAAAAAAGTCACCCGCCTCGTTCGCTGTCACCTGAAAAAAGATACATGACGGAAAGATCGCCGGCTCCTCATCCGTTTTCAGCCACGTATCGGACGCCTCGCGCGACGGCGCGATCACCGACATGCCCTTGTCTCCTGCCGTTTCCGCCAGATAATAGACATACAGCCATCCGGCAGACTCCTTTTTGGCAAAAGCGGCAGCCGCATCAATTGATCCGTCCTTCCCCCTCGCATCGACACCGCCAAATGGTCTCTCGTCCAACGCCCGCAGCAGATAGTACTCCAGACGCGGCGCGGTCACTTCGTCCTCCGGGTGGATAACAGCCTCACCCCCGCTCTCCCTTGGCAGGATCAGCCGGTCATAGCAGCTGCCATCGCCGTAAAGATCCTCCGCGATCTTCCACAGGCTGTCACCCGCCTTTACCTTGTAGACTGTATCTTCCTCTGGGCCGACAGAGAGCCTGATGTAATCCGACTCCCCGGTTCCCGCTACATCCATACTCGCATACAGCGTTCGATACCCCTCGGTATCGGCAAGAGCGCGCTCTCCATAGAGATATGCCTCGATGTCCTCCATCTCCCTCTCCGACAATTGATAGACACCGGAATACCGGTATCTCTGTTCCGTCCTGCCGGCAAGGTAATAGCAGTTCTCGCACCCGCCCGCATTGTCGAACCATACACTCACATTCTGTGAAATCCCGTAGACATATCCCCTGTCTTCGTCCTCTTCCATGCAGACAGAACCCGCATTGTAACAGTTTGAGATACTGCCCGTGTTGTACCCGCTGATCCCTGCGGCGGCGTACTCCTCACGCCCCATATAATCCGCTTTGATCTCTTCCGACTCCGGCAGCATGATGACACTGCCCTTGTTCGCACAATCGCGGATATCACCGGAATTTGCCCCGGAAATCCCCCCTAAAACCCTTGCGCTGGAGACCGTTCCCTCGTTCGTGCAGTCTGCCACAAGACCATTATTTCTGCCCGCAAGCCCACCGGCACAGGACTCGATCTGGATCCTGTCCGCATAGCCGTTTGTGGATCGCCATATTTTCAAGCCGCCCGTGTGCAGCGTGATCTCGCCACGGTTCACACAGCCGCTGATCGTTCCTCCCCTGGAATTGTTTACGGCGATACCGCCGGCGTGCCATCTGGGGCGGTCGATGTCAAACGACTCCTCCGGGCGCAGCATACATCTTCCGCCCTCGACCGTTCCCGAGAAGGAGCAGTCCTTCACAAGCCCTCCGTTGTAAGCCACGATGCCCGCCGCCATCCCGTCTCCCAGAACGTTTCCCTCGACAGCACAGTTCTCGATCTTTCCGTAATTAAATCCACATAAGCCCGCCGCCACATCGATGTTCGCCTCGTCATCCGCGCCGCTCTCTTCATCCGGGATATCCCTGTTTTCATATAAGACCGAAACATATGACAGGCGGAGGTTGAGATCCCGAATGCACCCTCCCTCCGTTACCGCTTCAAAAACAGGGTGGTACGCAGAGTAATAGCCGATCAGCGCGTAACCGTTTCCGTCAAAAGTCCCACTATACTCCGGTATCATAGGACACTGATACGCTGGTGGTGTCTGTCCCCAGTTCTCATGATCAGATGGATCATTCAGAAAAATATCCGCTGTGAGCTGCGCGTCGAGATCTGTCTCCCCATCTCTCACTTTCCTGATAAAACCTTCGAGATCCTCCAGTACCGCGATCTGGTACACATCCCTGGCATCCTGATCCGTTTTCACTTCGACCGGCTCCTTTCCCGGCGCACAAAATCTGACGATGAGAAAAGCGGCAGTCAGGATCACGGCAAAACCGATGGCACATACAGCGATTCTGTTCTTTGCGGCTTTCTGCACTTTCATTCAAGATTCCTGCACGCCTTGTACAGTCCCAGCCACTCGGAACCGCGCTTCTTCATGACATTTTCCAGATACTCTTTCCATGCCACCTGGTCCTTGTCCTCATCCTTGATCACGGCTCCCTGCAGAGCCGCTGCCAGATCCTCGTTTGTGATCGTGCCGTTTCCAAAACTGCCTGCCAGCGCCATGCTGTTGCACAGCAGCGATATCGCCTCCGCGGTGGAGAGCACGCCTGACGTCCCCTTGACCTTCTGCGCACGGTCGAGCGTCTCCCCGCGGCGCAGCTCCCTGAATATCGTGCACACTTTCTCGATCACCTCGTCCGTGGGCTGCTTCGCGTTCAGATCAAGATTTTCGGACAGCTGTGTCACCCGCGTTCTCACGATCTCCATCTCAGAATCCAGATCTGCGGGCGCGGGCAGCACCACGATGTTGAAACGGCGTTTCAGCGCGGCGGACATCTCGTTGACGCCCTTATCCCTCGTGTTCGCTGTCGCGATCACCGAAAAGCCCTTCTTTGCCGCCACTTCGACCGCAAGTTCCGGGACAGAGATCCTCTTCTCTGACAAAATGGAGATCAGCGCGTCCTGAACCTCCGACGCGCAGCGCGAGATCTCCTCGACACGCGCGATCGTCCCCGTCTCCATCGCGTTGAAAACCGGGCTCTTGAGCATCGCCGCGTGCGACGGTCCCTGCGCGATCAGCATCGCGTAATTCCACGAGTACTTGATCTGTTCCTCCGTCGTTCCTGCAGTTCCCTGTATCACCTTGGTGGAATCTCCGTTAATAGCCGCTGTCAGATGCTCGGAAAGCCAGCTTTTTGCGGTTCCCGGCTCCCCGATCAGCAATAGCGCCCTGTCTGTGACAAGTGTCGATATCGCGATCTCCACAAGCCGCTCATGCCCTATGTATTTGGGTGTGATCTTCGTCTTGCCAGCCTTACCGCCGCAGATATACGTCTTGACAGACTGCGGCGACATGCGCCACCCTGACGGGATCGGATTCTTCTCCGCCGCGATCAACGCATCGATCTCGTTCTGAAACAACTGCTCCGCCGACAGTCTCAATAATTCTTCGCTCATATTTCCCTCCAATTTTCAAAATAGCCGCCTTGCGCCTGCTATGCCATATACCATCTGTCCATATAGCCTTCCAGCTCTTCCGTATTTAATTTTTTCACTTTCAGTTCACCGCTCTTGATCATCCTGCAGATTGTCCGCATCTCCTCCATGACCGCCTCTTTACTGCCAGGCAGGTTTATCAGCCAGCCATAAAGGTTCCACACTGTAATACCCGGATCGTTTTTTACAACATTTACGCCCAGCCCCTTGCAATCTTTCCAGCCGCACTGTTTCAGATAGTAAACGAGCCGGTTCCTGTCGTTTATCGAAGCATCCATTATTCTGTGATAAAAATATTCACCGACTTCCCTGCACAGCGCCTCATCGTTTGACGGCACCAGCTGCGCTAATACCTTTTCATGCTGCTGTGAGGTTTCCTGTCTGATCAGCCAGCGGATCAGCTCTCCTGCATGCGGCAGTTCGATGCGCCGGCGGACACTGCTGTGATCCGCATAATAAAAATCTTCGTAGATCACCCCGTTCCAGCCTGCCATGCGCAGATCCTCCGAATCGCCGTCCACATAGGAAGCATAAAAATGATACCTGTTCTCTTTTCTATCCCACAAAATATAGTTCGCCGCCTCTATGACTGCCATCAAACGCTCTTTGGAGCGCTTGGGGACGAGCAGCACTTTCTCCGTGATCTGCTCCTCAAGCCAGTCCGCACAGTCCCCGCCCTCAGAAATTTTTACGGTCGCTGCCGCCGACAGGAAGTTTATGTTTGTTTTCCCGGAATTTCCATTCTGATACAATTCCATGGCAAGCGCCTGCAGGTCCGGATCCGGGTTGACTATGATCGAATGATGCAGGAATTTGCCAAGTGCAGCCTCGATATCCGCGCCCTTTGTCTTGTACCCAAACCGCAGCGGCGTCAGCGCGCCATATTGCAGCACGTCCTTCTCATACGCATTCTTAGGTTCCTTCCACGTCTCCCTGAGCAGGGCGTTGAGCTTTTCTTTTTGTGCGAGCAGTTTTCGGTAGCATCCGCAGATCCGTGCGCCCCCTTTTCCAAAGAGAGCCCGCGCAATGCCTTGCAGTCTGCCTGACAGTTCCTGTTTTTCCTTGTCCGAGGCACTTCCTGCCGTGTCAAATTTTTCAACCGTCCTGTCAAAGATATCAGCCACCAGCTCCGCTGACCACTCCGTTGTCGAATTCCTCAGGTATTTCAGGGCGCTGTCCGGCTTTTTCCTCGCGAGCTCCTCATAAAAATCTGTCACGTTCCCATCCGGTATCGCCGCGAGCATCTCATAGACTTTATCCTTGTTCTTGCCCTTCTCCGTCCTGGTCAGGTCAAAAAGCAGGGAGACATTGCTCTGATCATAGCCCAGTGCCCTGATCAGCTCCGTCCGCACCTCTTTCTGCGCATCCGCAAGCATCCTGACATAGAAATCATTTGCCTCCGCCCCGGCAAGCGAGCCGATCACGCGCACGCGGCGCACCATCTCCTTCTTGCCCCTGGGATCAAAATTTTTATACAGTGCTGGCAGGATCGTCTTGTCACCGTCCTCGATCATCCACTGCTCCACTCTGTCCGCAAGCTCGGAGTAGGAGGCGCCCAGTGCCTGTACCAATGTGTGCTTTACACGGTAATCCTGAAAGAGCTCAGGGTGATATTCATGCATGTCGCACACCGTTCCGTAATGCCCGTTGCCCGATGTCGTCAGCGCTTCCAGCAGCGTCTTCAATGTGGAGTACGGCGCGTTGACGATCAGGCTGCCCGCGTTTCCATTCGCATCCATCTCCCCGGCATTCTCGACTTCCCCAGCCACATTCACCGCACCGAGTGTACATATGACTGCGTCCACCAGCGTGATCGCATCAAGCAGTGCTCCCTGCGGATCCTGGCAGTCCGGCTCCGTCAGCTTCGCCGTCAGCTGCCCTGCCTTAGCAAAGACCGGTGACGCCGACTCGAGCGGCTTAAACGCCTCATACGCGCGCTTCAATCGAAAATCCTCGGACAAGAGACTTGTACCTGCCATAGCAGCCGCCCGAAGACGCTCGCGCAATTCATAAATCGGTTCTGTATTCATACGCTAAAACCTCCTAAATCTACCATTCCAACTCATACCTTTGCAACCCTGCCCTAAAGCATTGTTGCACACTGTTCTTTATCTGCCCAACGATACTCAATATATTCACTTTGCTTCCTCCGCTATTATCTATCCCGCAAGGCATTGTACACCGACAGATCCCTGAGATGGGATGCCCATATTTCGATACTTTTCGGTGTATCTAACACCCTGAGCTCCACCTCTCCGGATCTGACCATGTCTGCCACTGCGCCTGTTTCTTCCAGGAGCGTCTGTTCATCTCCGGGCAGGTTATGCAGATAATTGTTGAGCTTCTGCAGACCATCACTGCGGATCTTTATTTTGGCATAATCTGTTCCCAATCCTTTGCATTGTTTCCAGCCACAGTTTCTCATATAAAGCAGATACTCTTCATTGTCCACGATCGCTGATGCCCTCTCATAAAAATATCTTCCATACTTCTCACACTCAGCTGTATCTGTCGTGTCGATCCATCGGTTTATGATCGCATCTGTCGCCGGTCCGCGATGTTGCTGCATCCAGCCCGCTATTTCCTTGGCGTGAGAAATCCGTACTTTTCGAAAGATCGTCCCGCGGCTGTCACCCCGTATGTTTTGATATTCCATATCCACCACATAACTTTTGATCTTTCTGTTCCACGAAAAACAAACCAATGCACGCTCTGCTTCGTCCAGTGCTGCCTGATCTGCCACGTTAGCATCAAACCAGCTTACGCAGTCCTCCTCGCCAAGTATTTTGACAACTACTGCCGCCGCTAGGAAATTGATATTTTTATCCTTTTCGTACAACTCCATGACCATTTCCATAAGACCTGGATCCGGATAAACGATAAGCGACTGTGCCATCAGGCTGCCGATCACAACCTCCCACGTAAGTTCCCTGCTGCGTACTGGAAACTTATAGTTTCCCAAACTATCCAGCCTCATGTTCCCCCAGAACCATTCTGACGCTCGTGTCATCTCCTGTGGAAATACCAGAATGTCTATCATGGGTTTTCTTCTGCCAGTCTGCTCGAGAACATCCATGTGCAGCAGCAGTTTGCGATAACATTCACAGACCGCATCGCCGCGCTTCCCGACCAGTGCCCTTACCATCAGACAAAATGCGCTCATCAATTTATCTGCTTCTGCGCAAGCCCGTTCTATCTCTGGCAATGCGAGGATATCCGCAAACTGCCTGTCACACAGTTCAACAGTCACTCGTGACGCACATTCCGTCGTCGACGGATACAATATCTCACAGACTTGGGATAGCTGCATCTTTGCTGTCAGCCCATGAAAAAGTTCATAGCAGCGCTCATCTTCTATCATGGCGAGCATATTCAGTACAAGCTGCTTGTTTTTGCCTTTTTCTGTCTTTTGCAAGTCAATTAACAGCTCTGTGTTTGACGGCTCATACCGCAATGCCTCAATTAACATCGAACGCACTTCTCCTGTCGCGGTTTCCAGCATTTTTATGTAAAAATCATTCTCAGCAGCTCCCGCGTTCTTTACAATAAGCTGTAAGCGCCGCACCATTTCCTTCTTTCCTTTTGGATCAAAGTCTTTCTTTAACAGAGGGATCATTGTTCCCCCCTCATCCTCAAGCCAGCCTTTTACCATCTCTGCAAGCTCTGCATAAGATGCGCCAAGCGCCTGGACCATTGCATACCGTATCCTGTAATCTTCAAAAATCCAAGGATCAGAAACATGCATGTCACACACAAAGGAATAGTTTCCACTTCCGCTCGTCGTCAACGCCTCGATCAACGCCTTCGCCTTGGAACAGGGCGCATTGACGATCACTTCCCCTGTGCTGATCGTGTCTGCCAGTTCGAGCGCGCCCTGAACCTCTACTGTTCCGAGTGTGCAGACAACCGCATCCACCAGCGATATTGTATCAAGCAGTATCCCCTGTGATCCCTGGCTGTCCGATGCCAACAGCTCCGCCACCGTATGCCCTACCTTTGCAAAGACAGGCGAAGCTGCCTCCAACGGCATGAATGCCTCATATGCACGCCTTAGACGAAAATCCTCTGACAGCAGGTTTGTTCCTGCGATTGCCGCCGCCCGAAGACGTCCGCGCAGCTCATAAATCGGTTCTACATCCATAAATCCTATCCCTTCTAAACAATTGTTTATATATTAATACAAAAGACGTACTACCGAATCATGGGTGATGATGCTCAATGGCTGCACCATAAGCCTGCGGTTCTCTTTGTCATAATAAAATGCACCTAAAAGCACCTGGTTTTTTAGCAGTGTACTATTGGGGAGCATGGAAAGGCGCAGCGTTGTATCCTCCATATCGGGCATATTACCCAAAAGGATCGTATCATCGTTTTTATCTGCCAGCACAAAATCCCCGCCAATCTTTCCGATCCTGTTAAATGCGATCAGCTTGATCATCATGGGCTGTGTCATCGCATTTTTGAGGAAATTTTTGACTGCTTTTGCCTCCTCCTTGACAGAAGTGGAAGCATGTTGGAATAACGCCTCGTAATCCGCCTGTTCATACTCGCGGATCTGCGCGCCGTCCCATCTGACTCTGACATTTCCATCACCTGGATAGAACACGGCACTTGGCACCTTTGCCACGCCAAAGATGCTGTCCTCCTGCTTGACATATTTTAGAGATTTCAACGGACGGTAGTTATAGTTCATAAAGACTTCTCCGCTGTCCAGATCTGCCCAGCAGCCTGTATCTATGTATTCTTTTCTCGCCTCATCGTATGTCACCCAGAAAGACAGCTGCATCAGGCTTGCATCCTTTTTGCTTTTCCCTAACTCTTCCAGCTCTGACAGCTTCCAGATACCGCCGAGCTCCTCATACAATGCAGTATCTTCCAGTGTTACATCATCTTTTTCAAGCTTTTCATTGATGTACTGGCGTGATTTCTTGATCAGAGTCCAGAGTTTCTCGAGCACGCTGATCGCTGCATCATAGTGAGACTCATCCTGATCCTTCTGAAATGCTGTTATCTCTATCAAGAGCTGATTGCATAATCTCTGTGGTCCTGGCAGATAATAGTCGCCCATCTGCTTTGCAAGCTGCTGATAGGTCTTGAGCGAAGCTCCGCCAATCGTGCCAAGCCCTGCCGACATCAGATCCTTGACCACCTTTTCCACCAGGTCAAGTCCTTCGAGCTGTGACTTTAACTTTTTCACTCTTGCATTTTTTGCAGTCCTGGCTGCGGACGCCTTTTTCTTCTCAGCCTTCTGCTTTTCTTCCTCAGTCATCTCGCTCTCTGGTTTTGCTTCCTCGTTTGCCTTATTTTCTTTTGCCTGCTTCTTCTCGCGCTTTTTCTGGATATCCTCGGGGACTTCACAGATTCCAAACTCCTTTTTCGCAAGCATCTCATACATCAATGCCAGGCTGTGTTTGCACGGAAACTGTCTGCTGGGGCAGGAGCAGCGGAATACCGGACTGCTCTCATCTAAGTAATCTGCCGATGTGATATAATTACTTTTGCCGCTTCCTGTACACTCCCCCATATAGAGCGTGTCATCCTGGGTCCGCTCAAGCTTGACAAAACCACCCTTCTGGGATATTTTCCTGCCGTTTGATGCAGCTGCTGCATTCGGCGCCAGCGCTAGTATCTGCTGTTCTGTGATCTCTCTCATGTGACCTTCATTCCTCCTTTTATATATTATCACTCTATAAAACTGTTACCATTTCCCGAAACCGTTCATCAGTCGACGGGTCAGTGCGTCTCAATGAGATGACATTCCCCTCCTGATCCAGGAAGCAGTGTGTGCTTGTCCCTCTGGTGCGGAGCTCTCCGGAAACACTGTCTGTCATCTCGTATTCCAGATCGAGCCGCACACCATTGTACTTTACTACCTTAACCTGAATCTGCACTGTGTCGTCAAAGTGCACCATATTCTTATACTGACAGGATACAGATACCACCGGACTGATGATCCCGCTCTCCTCCATACTCCGATAAGATATTCCAAACTGGCGCATGGCATCCATCCTTGCCTCCTCCATCCAGCGGATATAGTTGGAATGGTGGACAATGCCCATCTGATCTGTCTCATAGTACTTCGCATGATGCAGATATGGTTTTATTGGATTCTCTTCACTCATTTTTTTGATCTTTCCCCTTTCGTATGAACGGTGAACAGCTAAGGGATTCCCCTCACCGTTATTATGATAACTTCCATATTTGTCTACTTCAGCATCAAAAATGCACCGAGATTGCCACGTTTTCCCTCGCTGGCTCTGTGGCTGAACAAAAGCGATGGATTGCAGCAGGTACACACATCTGTCACCTCGATACTTTGATCGGGAACACCCGCATCGCGAAATACCCTGAAATTTGCGTACCATAGATTAAGCTGATATTTGCCATTTTCTTTCTGATACAACAGACAGTTGTCGATATCCTTCTTCGTATAGTGCTGTCGGTATCGCATAAGATACTCCACAGCCTTTGCGTCGTCCCGCACAAAGTTTTTCTCAAAAGCAAGCGCGACATCCTCACTCACCTCATAACACCCCTGACAGATGGACGGCGCGATCGCAACCCTCACATCCTCCGGCTTTGTACCGTATTCTGCCCGCATTCGATCCAGGGTGACTTTTCCCATTTTTGCAACTGTTCCGCGCCATCCGGAATGTGATAAGCCGATTGCCTGATTCACAGGATCCACAATAAACAGCGGTACACAGTCCGCATAAAAGGTTGCCAGGATAATGCCTTTTTCATTTGTGATCAGACCATCTATATCTGTATGATCCTGTTTAGTTACCACTCCTTTTCCCTTGTCGGCAGCAGTCACCCTGCGCACGTTTGTGGTGTGTGTCTGCTGTGAACAGACGATATCGCAGCTGGTCATCCCCAGATGCGCTGCCGCTCTTCTATAATTTTCATCGACATTTTCCTCTGCATCACCCTGCGAATAACTGAAATTGAGAGAGTACAGATGACCGTCGCTCACCCCGCCGTATCTGGTCGAGAAAAAATGTTCCACAATACCTGTCTGCTCCAAACCATCAAACGTGAAGTATGCCATCTCCTTGTTATATCTGTCATAATGCAGCTTGCAGGTTCCCCTGCTGCCAACCCTGATGATCTTTTCTGTCATACACATACTTTCCCCTCTCTGAGACCGCCTTAGGAACTATTCAGAAATTACTTGTGACAAGAGCGCAGCATAAATGTTCATCTGCAAAGAAGAAAATCGCAGACATAAAGGGCAATGCCTTAATGTCAAGATTTTCTGATGCCGCAAATGGGCATTTAGGCAAGTCATTGTCATGAGTAATTTATGAACAGTTCCTTATCTCCTATTGAGAATATACAGTGCCTCAGGTGTTGATTTTAGTATATATGTTCAAATGCATTTTGATACCAGGTGATCTCCTCACCGCAGATCGCAACTACATCATAGCGAACGGGCGTGAAATCTCCTATGTGGTGGATCATTCGATAGTAGTCCGCCACCTTGCATATAACCCGCTGTTTGCCGTAACCCACCGCCTCCCCGGGGTAGCCCCTGGAATTGTCTTTACGGTATTTTACCTCAAAAAATACCGTATACTCGCCGTCTCTTCCGATCAGGTCGATCTCCCCTCTGCGGTTTCTGTAGTTGTGTTCCATGATTTCCACACCCTGCCTCTGTAGATATTCTATGGCGATCTGCTCAAACTCAGCACCCTTTTTTCTGGTATTCATTTAGCCCCTCTTATGCTGCTGCTTTTTGTCCGCGTTCTGGTAAGCGTTTACTTTTGCCTTGATCTTGTCCATACTGTCCACAAACATGAGGATCTCTGCCACCACTTCATAGAGCTCCGGCGGTATCATATCTCCGATCTGCAGTTTGGACAGTGTATTGGCAAGTTTATCGTCCTTGTGTACAGGCACATCTGCCTGTCTTGCCTGTTCGATGATCCTGTCCGCCACTGCTCCCCGCCCCATCGCGATCACTCTGGGCGCGCTGTCCGACGGATCATACTCCAGCGCCACAGCCTGTTTCACTTTTTTGTTTCTATCCTCTGCCATCTCTTCAACACCTTCTATATCTGCAGTCCCCGGCGAACATCGCCTTTGCGCTCGTCCAAACTGCTTCGTTTTATGCGCGTGTATCAAATGTCTGATAACTCAGCACTGCACTGCCGCCTGCCACCTGCTCCTCTATATGCTCGAGAACAGTCTTGTCCTCTTCCTTTTCAAGAATCATATTCTTGCACTGATAACCTTTTTTTGACAGCCTCTGCGCTAACCCATCGATATGCCCTTCGACCAGCGCGATGGAATCTTCATCCAGGTAAAATTTTGTAGTGACCTGATTCCTCTCCGTCTGCAGGGCAATGCTGACATCCAGTGCCCCCAGGTTATCCATATCCAGATGTAAGAAGGCTGTGAGCATCCCATCTTTACGTGCCATATTCTTTTTGTTCGTATAGACATATAAGTCTCCATGTGCCTGGGAATTGCTCAATTTCAACGGAAGCTGTACATAGTTGAACATCTGGTTCACCTGATTCATAAATTCCACATTTTCGCTGATATTTCCCATAGCCCGTGCCTGCGTGCCGCTTCCATTCTGACCAGCTGACTGCGCTGCCTCGTTCATCATGCGTGCCAGCTGACTGCTTTCCTTTGCAAGCTTCTGATAAAATTCCTCCACTCTGCCTTCCTGCGCCAACTCCTGTGGTGTCAGTGTCCACTGTTTCTGGAGACCGCTTTTGAGCATAGTCTTAAATGGCTCAGAACGAAATACCATCGCCTTCTGTTCCGTAGTCAGCTGTTTCCCCAGGTCGCTGTCCATCAACAGCTGTTTTATATCCCTGATATCAATCTTTCCATCCTTCATTCCCTCACTGATAACAGAAATGATCTTCCCGGGAAGTGCCTGCGGCTTCTCACCGCTTAACCGGGCAAGAATCATATCAAGTGGTCTCTGATCCGGCTCTACATCCTTTGGCTGTACCGCTTCCCGTCCCAGCTGCAGTCCCGCATCTTTATCGATAGCCTCCCCGCCGGAGGCTGTTTTCATCGCTGGCAGTTCCTGCAGGTTTTCTTTTATGTCAGTACCTGTTCCTGAATCCATGCCTGTACTGTTCTGAACGTTTTGTTCTGCATCAGATCGTATGTTCTGTTCGCCCTGCACATTCTGATCTGCCTGCACACTCTGGCTGTTGTGTACATTCTGTCCTTCCTGCTGAACAGCAGTCGTACTATTCTCATTAAATACCACCTGTGCTTTTCCTGTCTGCCCCTCCTCATCAGTCAGCAGCACAAGCACCTGCTCCATAAATTTTGCGCCGTTTTCCAGTGATGATGCTGTCTGCCCCGTCCCTGCCCCCTGAGCTGTATCCGGAGCAGTATTCACTGGCACATTCTGATTCCCCTGCTCCTGTGCTGTCTTTCCAATCAGTGTGTCGTAAAGCTTCAAGATCTCATCCGAAGCTTCCCTGATCCCATCAAGCAGTTTGTGTTCCATATTCTGGTAGTTCTGAATCTGAATAATACTGTTGTCATTGACCGGAAGCTGCATTTTATTCAATTTGATCAGATCAGCCATGCTTGCAGTTGGATTCTGCAACGTCAGTCGGTTAAACAGCATCAACGTATTTTTGTTGATCGACATCCCGTTTTCGATCAAGATGGATACGAGTGCCAGATTTCTGTCATTGACAGCCATATGCGCCGCCCGGAGTGCGGACTCTCCCACTCGAAGCAGCTGCATTTTGCCGTCGTACACCGGTTTTAATACCACTCTGTTGTCCTTGTTGGACTGCACCTGCAGGTTCATGACCTGTCCGATCGCCAACTGCACATCCCGCTCAAGCTTCGCAGCCATATACTGCCCGTTCGCCAACTGTATCTGAACATCCTCGCCATTCACAGAGATGATCTCACCCTGAAATGTATCACCTGGCTGAAGCTGTGTCACGTCGACTCCCTGTGCACTGGCAGAACCTGTGCTCCCCGTTCCACTCACATTTGCTGTATACCCCTGTCCGACCTGTGTTCCTTCATAATTATGTGAATATCCTGATAAAAAGCTATCCATAAGCTTCCCTCCAAGCTAGTCTGTCCCCGATGATTCCTCAACAAAATTTTTAATAAAGCTCTTTCTGTGGATCGGTGTCGCACCGTATTTTTTCAGCGCCTCTAGATGCGCTGCCGCACCATAACCTTTATTGTCTGCAAAATGATACTTCGGATACATTTGATCATATTCCACCATCAGACGGTCTCTTGTCACCTTGGCGACGATGCTTGCAGCAGCGATCGATACACTGCTGGCATCTCCTTTGATGATCGGAATCTGCCTGATATCCACTCCCGGAATCGTAACGGCATCATTTAACAGCAGATCCGGCTGTACACTTAGATTGCCGATCGCCTGGCGCATTGCCTCATAGGTAGCCTGCAGAATGTTGATCTCGTCGATCCTCTCATGCGATGCATATCCGATTCCCACAGCCACCGCCTCTCTCATGATCACCTCATACAGCTCTTCCCGCTTCTTCTCGCTCAGCTGCTTGGAATCATTGAGATACAGGATCTGGCAATCCTTTGGCAATATAACAGCACCTGCCACCACAGGTCCTGCGAGCGGTCCCCTGCCAACCTCGTCGATCCCACAGATATATTCATAGGAAGCATATTCTTTTTCGTACTTTTTCATGCGTTCCGTGCGCTGCCGTTCCTTTCCAAGCGCATCTATCGCTTTCCTCGCCTTTGCCACAAGCGCCTGCACACCACTTCTTCCATCGCTCTCATACATTTTAACAAAAACAGGCAGCTCACTTTCGCACGCTGCCTTTAATTCATTTTTGATCTCCCCTATTTTCTTTTCCACCCCAGATCCCATGTCCTTTCCATGCGGTACTTTTAACACCTTATCACGAATCATCTATCCAAACAACAGTTTGTCACTGATGTTTCAATATCCCAAATTTTGATATCGGCCATATTCTGACGAACGCTCTGCCGATAATATCCCTGCGATGAATGTTGCCAACCGAGGGATCCCTGCTGTCGGAACTGTTGTTTCTATTGTCCCCCATCACAAAATATTCATCGTCCCCGAGCAGTATCGGATCACTTGCCCGTCCCGGATTTTGAATGACTTCCCGTCCGTAGATTTCCTCTAAGACCTCACCGTCTATGTAAATCGTTCCACTGTCATCGATCTGCACAGTCTCCCCCGGCATACCTATGATCCGTTTGATATAATATGTATCTGTATCATATTGAAAGGGGAATACGATAATGTCAAACCGCTCCGGATCCTCGAAGCGATACGATATCTTGTCAACGATCAAATGATCCCCGTCGCTCAAGGTCGTCTCCATGCTGCTTCCGCTCACCTGTGTTCGCTGCCCCACATATGTAACGATCAGATATGCAGCACAAAATACCAGCAACAGATAGATACTGATGCTCAATATTTCCTTCAAAACATTTTTCATCTTATTTTCCCCTGTTTCTACGATTTCTGTTTCCATCATTCTCCCGGCATCTCCAGTGTAATCTTTCCTATTTTCCCACTTCTGAAATCATCCACGATCATCGAAGACGCTTTCATAATGTCCAGCTCCTCACCTTTTAAATAGCATTTCCTGCTGATACAGACCGCCCTGATCGTATCATAAGCATCCTGTTCGTTTGGAATCTCTATGTCATATCTTTCTTCCAGGACCCCCGGATACTCTCCGCGCAGAAAATTGATCAAATCATATGCGAGCTCATCCAAGTGCACGATCTCATCATTGATAGATCCGATCATTGCCAGGTGCAGCCCCACAGTCTGATCCTCAAATTTGGGCCAGAGAATGCCTGGTGTATCTAACAGCTCCAATCCTTTATTCAGCCGGATCCACTGTTTTCCTTTCGTCACACCTGGCTTGTTTCCGGTCTTTGCACATGCCCTTCCCGCAAACGAATTGATGAAGGTGGACTTTCCGACATTGGGGATCCCGACAACCATAGCCCGCACAGGTCTGTTAAGAATCCCCCTGCGCCTGTCACGCTCGATCTTCTCCTTACACGCCTCCTGCACGACACCCTGGATCGATCTCACCCCAGAACCTGTCTTGGCATTGATCTCCAGCACATGAAAGCCCTTCTTCGCAAAATATTCCATCCACAGTTTGTTCTTCTTGGCATCTGCCAGATCTGATTTATTTAGTAAAACGATCCTTGATTTATTTTTTCCCAATTCATCGATATCCGGATTTCTGCTGCTGAGGGGAATCCTCGCATCCACCAGTTCGATCACCAGATCGATGAGTTTGATATCCTCCTGCATCATCCGCTTTGCTTTTGTCATATGCCCCGGATACCATTGATAATTTGCCATATATGCTTCATGCCTTTCTGTTTATTGTTCCGATCCTATGTTCACTGCGTTCATTGATGTATGAACAGTATCATTACTCTATCAATCCCAACTCGCTGTCACCCGCTGCAAGCTTCATCCATGCCTTTCCTATGATATAACTCTTTTTGACAGTGCCGATATTGGCCGAGCGGCTGTCCTCGCTGTTATTACAGTTATCACCGATCACGAAATACTCATCTTCCTCAAGTGTGACTTCGCTTTCCAAAAGTCCCGGTTCCGCGATCCGGTCATTAAAATATTTCTCAACAACCTCATCATTTACATACAACAGACCATTTTTTATGTACAGTGTATCTCCAGGCACACCAACCACCCGCTTTACGTAATAGTGCGACTTCTCATTTCCGTTTGGGAGAAACACGATCACATCCCCCTCCCTCGGCGATGCCACCTTGTAGATCAGTCTGTTCAGAAAGATACTCTGCCCATTATACAGACTCGGTTCCATCGACGGACCGATCACACTCGTCTTCATTCCGATACAGAATACAATTACGACTGCAAGCAGCATGGAGGCAAATATCCAGAAGATCCAGCTGAAAATTTCTTTGACCACGATAATATTCAGTTTTTTCTTTTTCTGGTAAAAAGTCAATCCCTTTCTTCTAGCCATCCACTATGTCCTTCCAGAAGCAAACAATCTTTAGATACACAATTAATTATACTCAATCCATAGTACGATTTCAAGTACCGAGTTAAAATCAATATAAAGTAAAAATCGAGTCGGGGAATGACCTGCTCCCCTACTCGCGCGCGGGGTGCGTGCAGCAGAACTGCTAATTTCCCTACGCACCCCTGCACATAAAAAACGGAGCCCGTCACCAAGCTCCGCCATGCAAACCAATTATTTAACCAGTTCTTTAACCTTAGCCTTCTTACCAACGCGGTCTCTTAAGTAGTTCAACTTCGCACGTCTAACCTTACCTGCTCTCACGATCTCTACTTTTTCCACATTAGGAGAATGCATAGGCCATGTCCTCTCCACACCAACACCATTCGAGATCTTTCTCACTGTAAAGGTCTCTCTGTTGCTGCCGCCCTGGATCTTTAACACTGTTCCCTCAAAGATCTGGATCCTCTCACGGTTTCCTTCCTTGATCTTGCCATGCACGCGCACTGTATCGCCAACCCTAAAGCTGTCAACTTTCTCCTTTAACTGTTCTTTCTCGATTTCCCTGATAATCTCATTCATTTGATCTGCCTCCTTATTTCTTCGACGTTCTTAATACTTCCACATCATCTATATTAAGGAATTGTTCCTTACCATGACTCGTACCAGCGGACCATCTCTTTATTCGCAACATTAATAATTTACCACAATCTTCATACAAATGCAAGTATTTTTTCAAAAACCTGAAAAGCACTGCCACACAGATCAGCCGCGGTTTCTGCCCTCCGGCGGCATAGGTGTATGGGCTGCCATATACGCCTCGTACATGTCCGGTCTTCTCTCCCTTGTCCTTTGCAGAGACTGCTCCAGCCGCCATTTTTCGATATTCGCATGGTGGCCGCTCAACAGTACATCCGGCACCTTCTTCTCATGCCATACTTCAGGCCGCGAATATTGTGGATATTCCAACAGTCCGTCCGCATGGGACTCCGTCTGCGCGGATTCCCCGTTGTTTAGGACTCCCGGCACCAGCCTTGATATCGCGTCGATCATAACCATCGCCGGAAGCTCTCCCCCGGTAAGGACATAATCTCCTATTGATATATAGTCTGTCACGATCTCCTCGAGGACTCTCTCGTCAACGCCTTCGTAATGTCCGCAGAGAAAGATCAGATCCTCCTCCCCGGACAGTTCCGCAGCTTTTTTCTGGTCAAATACCTCCCCCTGCGGCGTTACATAGACCACCCTTGTTCTTTTGCCGCCCTGCTGACCCCTTCCATCTTCTTGATCCTGCTGTCTGATCCTGTCATCAAGTGCCTTCCAGCAGTCATATACGGGCTGTGCCTGCATCAACATACCAGCCCCGCCGCCGTACGTATAATCATCCACTTTGTTGTGTTTGTCCATCGTGTAGTCACGTATGTTCACCGCCTCTATGGAGATGTATCCTTTTTCCTCTGCCCTTCCTATGATGCTGGTATGCAGCCCGCCTAGCACCATCTCCGGAAATAATGTCATGATATGAAAATGCATATATCCCTTCTCCTAATCCAACAGACCGTCCATGATGTGAACCTTCATTTTCCTGCTCTCCATATCCACGTCAAGAATGCACTGCTTGATCGCCGGAAAGAGCACTTCCCTGCCGTCCTCAAATGTCACTGCATATACATCGTTCGCACCCGTCTCGATCACATTTGTCAGCACGCCGAGATACTGATCAGTTTCATCATACACTGCCATATCGATCAGATCCGCTATAAAGTACTCATCGCGACCAAGCTTTACCGCATTTTCCCTTGTCACCAGAAGCGGCTTTCCCTTGTATTTCTGTATGTCATCGATATTGTCAAAACCCTTGAATTTTAAGATAGCATACTGTTTAAAAAATTTTACACCTTCTATTTCAAGGGTTATTTTTTCCTTACCTGTATCCAATATTACTTTTTTTAATTTCTTAAACCGTCTAACATCATTTGTTGTCGGAAACACCTTTACTTCCCCGTGGACACCATGCGGCTGTGTGATCGCTCCTACCTGTAGTAAATCTTCCATGAAACCTCCGTTTTTATCACATACCATCCTTAAACTATTGTTTACTTATATCCAGAACTGTCCAAACACTGTTTCTTCACAGGTTTTCAGATTCATTGAAAATCCTGAATATGACCATATATGAACAGGGTGTTCAACGAACACCCTGTTCAAGCGAACACCCTGTTTAAGTACGGTTTCTTACACAATTTCGACATCAACCTTAAGATTGTCTTTGGAAGATGCCGCCTTGACAACAGAGCGGATCGCTTTAGCAATTCTCCCCTGCTTGCCAATCACTTTACCCATATCGGCCGGCGCCACATGAAGCTCCACAGTAATATTCTTACCATCCACTTTCTCTGTGACAACTACCTCATCAGGGTTGTCTACTAAAGCTTTCGCTATTACTTCGACTAACTCCTTCATCATTCACACCTCCAAGAGTGTCAGAGTCATTATTTCTCGATACCTGCCGCCTTGAAAATCTTTGCAACGACCTCTGTCGGCTGTGCACCGTTTGAGAGCCATTTCTTGGCAAGCTCCTCGTTCACCTTGAACTCGCTGGGATCTGTGTTCGGGTTGTATGTTCCGATCTCCTCAATGCACTTTCCATCTCTGGGTGATCTCGAATCTGCTACGATGATTCTATAGATAGGAGCTTTCTTCTGACCCATTCTTCTTAATCTGATTTTTACTGCCATTTTTCTTCACCTCATAAATCTTTCTTTTTGTTATATTGTATTAAAAAGGAAGTTTGAATCTCCCCTTTTTACCACCAAATCCTCCCATCATACCCGGGAGCTGCTTCATCATCTTCTGTGACTGCTCAAACTGCTTGATGAAACGGTTTATCACTGCGATATCCACACCCGCACCTTTCGCGATCCTGTGCTTTCGGCTTGGATTTAACAATTTTGGATCTTTGCGTTCTGCCGGTGTCATGGACAACACGATCGCCTCCATGCGCGCAAGCTGTTTGTCATCGACAGCCGACTCAATATCGCTCGCCTTGATCCCCATGCCGGGCATCATGCCAAGAATACTTGACAGACCACCGAGCTTTTTCATCTGGTTCATACTTTCAAGATAGTCTTCAAAGTCAAACTTTCCCTTTTTCAGACGCGATGCCATCTCTTTTTCTTTTTCGGCATCCATCTCAAGATTTGCCTCCGCAACCTTGTCGATCAGGGTGAGGACATCGCCCATACCCAGGATACGGTTTGCCATTCTATCTGGGTGGAACTGTTCTATATCCGTGAGCTTTTCACCCGTACTCACAAACAGGATCGGTTTTCCAGTCACCGCCTTTACAGAGAGCGCTGCACCGCCTCGCGTATCGCCATCCATCTTCGAGAGGATAACGCCGCTGACACTTACCTTGTCGTCAAACTCTTTTGCGACATTGACCGCGTCCTGTCCTGTCATGGCATCTACGACCAAAAGTGTCTGATGCACATCGACATTCTCTTTGATCTCCTGCAGCTCTGCCATCATTTCTTCATCTATGTGCAGACGACCGGCAGTATCTATGATCACGATATTGTTATTGTTCTTTGCAGCATGCTCCATAGATGCCTTTACGATATCGACCGGTTTATGGTTTGTACCCATCGAAAAAAAGTCGACCTGCTGCTTGTTTGCATTCACATTGAGCTGTTCGATTGCTGCTGGTCTATAAATATCGCATGCAACAAGCAGGGGTTTCTTGCCTTTTAATTTGAGTTTCCCGGCAATCTTTGCAGCTGCGGTTGTCTTGCCCGCACCTTGCAGACCGCACATCATGATCACTGTAGTCGCCTTGCCTGGCTGGAGCTCCAACTCTGTAGTCTCGGAGCCCATCAGCGCAACCATCTCCTCGTTCACGATCTTGATCACCATCTGCCCGGGATTAAGACCATTCATCACATCGGAACCAACCGCCCGCTCCTCCACCGACTTTACAAACTGCTTCACTACCTTGAAGTTTACATCTGCCTCCAGCAGAGCCATCTTAACTTCCTTGAGTGCAGCCTTCACATCGGCCTCTGTCAGACGCCCCTTGCTTCTCAAATTTTTGAATACATTCTGAAGTTTGTCTGTTAAGCTCTCAAATGCCATCCGCTCAAAGCTCCTCTATAATTTCATTTGACAATCGTTTAATCTGCTCATTATCTGTAAGTTTGTTGATCTGCTGAATATTCCTTTTTATTTTAGAAAACTTTTCCACCAGATGGAGTTTATTCTCATAATCATCCAGAATCTTGTCACACCGCTTGATCAGATCATGCACACCCTGACGGCTGATCCCCTGATCATCTGCGATCTCGCTCAGTGAAAGATCTTGAAAGACCGCATCTTCATAGACTTTTTTCTGATGCTCCGTCAACAATTCACCATAAAAATCATAGAGCATTCCTTTATATTCAAGTTTCTCAAGTCCGTTCACAGCCTCTCTCGCTGTCAGATTACCAGCCTTCACGTTCCTTCCCCCGCCAGAACATTTCCCATAATATGCCTTGCGATATAAAGAATACTACAAAAAGGATCAAGTGTCAAGTATTTTTTCTTGACACATAGTGTCATTCACTTGGCGGCATTTTCCAACCGATTCTATTCGTATCTTGCACTCTCGACCGACCAGCTGTTGAGATCCGCGGCATGTCCATCAATCACATACTCGATATTGGAACTGCCATAAATATCAATGTATCTGCGCACACGCCGCTCGTTAACTGGTATTTCCTCAAATGTCCGTCCATAAGAGGCGTATTCCATATCCAATGCCTGCAGAATAGTAGGGATCAATTCCGCCTGCGATACAGGAGCTTCACTTATTTTCATATTTTCATGATGCTCACCTGGTTTCTTTACAAGAAACAATGCGCGGGATGTCTTATCTGGTCTTTCCGGATTCATTTGGGCATCTGAAATATTACTCTGCCCATGATCTGCCGTTATGATGATCGTGGCATCCTCATATCTTCCAAGTACCTTCATCTGCTCCATGTACTCATATACAATCTTAAGACTCCCCTTCCCCTGAGAAACGCGGGTTACTGTTCTACCTGTCATTTCGTATTTTAGGTCCTCAGACAGATAAAAAGGCGAATGCGGTCCTCTCATATGATAGAAACGGAATGCACTCTTTTCTCCTGAAACGCTTAAACCATTTTCTACAAGATTATGATAAAACATCAGATCATTGTCTATACTCCATATATCATTGTTATACGTGATGTTTTCGATATCCGATGTATAGTATTCATAGCAAGGCTTCACCGCAAAAGGCGCTACTTTATACATAGATGTCCTCAACATTGTCGTATAAGTCTCAGCAGCCTTGTATCTTCTGACTATTGTATCCGAGTAATTCTCCATCTTCTGAGCCAGCGCACCAGGAATCAGTTCCAAGTCTGTAAAAATTCTGACATCTGTTCCGTGTTCCATGATCTGTTCCAGCGCATCGCTGTTTTCATATGCGTATCTCGCATAATCCACATCGTCAGGATTCCACTCGGTACCTGTCAGCATACAGGGGATTCCGTTATTCGTATGTGCAAACTGTGAAGTCCCATTTCTGTAATAAGTAAAATCCTTCAAAGGTTCCAAAATACTGCCATCATCCTCATAAATCTCCTCAAACCAGCTGCTGTCAAAATTATCCAGCACAAACACGAGCACATTGTCCTCCTGTGCCAGCTCGAGCGAGCCCTTATTGGTAAGCGCCGCATTTTCGTTTTGATTATTTACATTGGAAGTGATGAGAAGCCAGCCTAATGTCACGATCTGGATCAGGGATATATAAACACACAGAATTTGAAACACTTTCCTGACAGCATTCCTGCGATATCCGCCGATTACAGATATCAGCAGAATAACGATCCATATACAAGCGTTTACAAACAGCTTCTGACCTGACCAGATCTGTTCCTCCCCGTCCATAGCACTCAATGTGCCATTTAAAAACATACTTTGCAGATATCCGGCGCAGCTTATACCTGCAACCAACAGATACATAATCTTATATATTTTCTTTGGCAGAAACAATAAAAATATAACGATCAGCAAAACGATCTCTGCGGCACTGCCTGCAAGCATAATCAGAAAAAAAGCACCATAGTGCCCTGCAAACTCTTCTATGTTGTGGATGTACAATTCATTCGGGAAATAAAGTCCTGTCATAATCCCCCATGCGCTTACGAAGGGCAGCGCATCGAAAAACATACGACGAAAATTGGCCTTATCAATATACTCAATCCGCTGACTATTATGCGTATTCCCGCCTGAATGTATTATCTCGTCTATACAGTTTGTATTATATACTGAAACAATTCCGCCTGCCAGCATACAAACAACATACAAAATACAATAATTTCTATTATCAATCCGCCCAAACAGAAACAAATCAATAACCAATGCTGCTATATAAATGAATGCAAACGTGTGTACAAGGTGATATCCCAAAGACCTCATCAGCCATTTCATCAATAGAAGCACAAAAAAGGATGCTGCGATAAAAACGATCCCATAATGGAGATACGTCCTGCGTTCCACATCCCAAAAACTTTCTGACAATGTATTCTCCGCCTCACCCAAATAAAACTTTATTGAAGATACAATAAAGTAAAACAGCGCAAAAAAGAACAGGACTGATTTCAGACAGTAGTTCTTCACTTTGTAGTATACATGATTCCGATTGAGCCCTATCCATATACCGCCTGAAATCATCCCAAACAGCAGTATATACAATATCATTCCTGCACGCTGCATGCATAATCCTCTTTTCCGCTTATATTAAATAGTTTTATTCCGCTTTGTGATATGCATCCATAAAACTGATCCTGTTCTCCCTCGCGCTCTCCTTCGGTCTGCCCAGATCCGCTCTTGAATCCAGTGCTGTCATCACCTCGATCATTGAAAGCTCACTCCTGTTCCTGGCATCAACGAGTGCCGTCTCCAACTCTGCTTCTGTTTTGACCAGATATGTGCTCAGATATCCACATGCCTGTGCGATCTGGGAGTATGTCTGTCCACTGTAACCTGTCGGCATTGCCCCTACAGATTCATGTGCCGCATTGTTGATCACTATATGGAGATAATTTTTAGGAGACTGTTTTGCCAGAAAAGCCAGCGCTCCCATGTGCATCATGGCAGCTCCATCTCCATCGATACATACGATCCGCCTGTTTTCATCTGCCTGTGCCATGCCATAGGCAATCATCGATGCATGTCCCATGCCTCCCACTGTCATAAAAAGTCTGTCATGATTTCCATATAGTGCATCACTTTGTTCATATAACTCCCTGGATATTTTCCCTGTCGTGGAAACGATATACGAATCGTTATATACCTGTTCAAGAATCGTTCTCAACGCCTGTTCCCTGACAAGATCATATCCGTTTGCCCACGTAAATGCGCACTCTTTCTCAAATGTACCCTTTTTCACAACGATCGCATACTGCCTGTTGTCCTCCATCTGTCTGCGGACATTGTCAAAAATATTTCTAAGCTGTGAATCTGATGTAGCAGCATCGATCACAGAATACGGTACATCCATGACTTCCAATAGCTCACAGGTCACTTTCCCCTGATAGACATGCTGCGGTTCGTCCTTTATTCCTGGTTCACCGCGCCATCCGACAACAAACAGCATGGGAATCCCATATACCTCCTGATTGGCAATCGACGCCAGCGGATTGATGATATTCCCGAGACCGGAATTTTGCAGATATACCAGACAAGGACGCTTTTCTGCCAGATATACACCTGTCGCAAGACCAACCGCTGCGCCTTCATTTGCAGTTACATAGTGATCAAATTCCTTTCCGCCATCCATGCAGACTGCATCGCAAAATTGTTTCAATGTAGAGTCCGGAACACCTGCGATCGTATGAATCCCTATATTCCTAACTTCCTCCAAGAAAATACTTGCCTTCATATATGTCAACCCTCCTGTGTTCCCCGCACACATATCCATCAATAGCGTGAAAACGGCACTTGTCTATTATTATTTGTCATTCGTCCTTAATTGGCTGACAACGCATCATTGTCCAATGCGGTCAACTCGTCTACTGTATCGATCTCCACGATCTGTCCCTCTTCCACCGGAAAGACTTTCAAATGAAGCCTGTCAAGATTTTGATCGACCACTTCGTCCCAAAACAAGTCTGCATTTCCCTCTGTATGATACGCTTTAGCGATCTCTTCGGCAAGGATCCTGGCATCCTCCTGTTTGAAGAAGGAGATCCCTACCATATTGTAGGTATCTGTTCCCCCTTTTCCTACTCTGGAGATAAGACCGTCTCGCTGTTCAAACACCCAGTCATCTGAATATCCTCCGACCATCTTTCCATAATAACCAGAACCGTCGAGCTTCTTGCCAAAAACAGATCCGTCTGCGACAAGCAGATCCGCCTCACAGATAAAGCAGTCTGCTGTTGCCAATACCGCTTTTGCCGCATAGATCGAGGAAATGTTATTCTTCGTGGAATAGTCAGGATTTTCAAGCAATATAATACCAGGGTATTTCTCACACAGATAGGAAAACTGTTCTTTCAGATATCCCACAACAATATAAATTTCTGATATATGCCTGCTTTTCAAACCTTCGATAACCGTTTCGATCAAAGGCTTTCCAAACACTTTTACAAGTGGTTTCGGTGTTTTTAAAGTTAGCGGATGCATTCGTGTACCCAGCCCCGCCGCCATGATAATCCCAATTTCTTTTCCCATAAAACTCCATTTCAATCCTACATATCATCTATCAGTGTGATGATCTCCTTAAACGGCATCAGCTTCGAGTCAACCTCCAACGCCCTGTGGTTTTTCAAGATTTCAACAGCCGTACTCTGCATTGCTGGAAATGCACTTCTTGTCAGCTGATTCGCATAGATCACAATATTGACACCATGCTGCGCAAGTTCCGCCTCCGTGACACTGTTAAATGAAGTCGGCACAACAACAATGGGTGTATCCTTATTCTGAATCCTAAACCTGTCACAAAACTCAAAAATCTCATCCGGAGATTTCTTTCTGGAGTGGATCATGATCGCATCCGCCCCAGCCTCCACATAAGAAAATGCGCGTTCCAGGGCATCCTCCTGTCCTTTATCCAAAATCAGGCTCTCAATGCGCGCTATGATCATAAATTCCTCTGTCCGCTGCGCATTTTTTCCAGCACGTATCTTGTCGCAGAAATTCTCGATAGAATCCTGCGTCTGTGCTACCTCTGTTCCGAACAGGGAATTTTTCTTTAATCCTGTTTTATCCTCGATAATGACCGCAGACACGCCCATCCGTTCCAATGTGCGCACATTGTATACAAAATGCTCCACCAGCCCGCCTGTATCCCCGTCCAGAATAATCGGTTTCGTCGTCACCTCCATCACATCATCGATCGTGCGCATCCTTGATGACATGTCGACGAGTTCGATGTCCGGTTTTCCTTTTGCCGTGGAATCGCATAAGCTAGAAAGCCACATCGCATCAAACTGATCCAGCTCTCCGTTGTGTTCCACGACCGTCTTCTCCGCGATCAGTCCTGTCAGTCCGCTGTGAACCTCGATCGTCTTCACAACAGGACACAGTTTGATCAGCTGGCGCAGACGCTTGCGCCTGTACTCCGGCATGGCAAGCTTTTCCTTGATATTGTCATCGATCTTTTTGACATTCTCATTGTAGGTATAACCAATCTCGATCAGCTCGCCGCCGTATTTCTTTAAGTTGTCAATGACATTCTGACGGATCGCACGCTCAGGTCCTTCGCACCAGTTATCTCCATGGATCACATAATCTGGTTTTATCTCAGCAATGGTCTTATCGTACATGATCTCATTCTGAATGATCACTGATTCCACCATTCCTGTATCCTGTACGATCTTCCTCCTCTCCTCAAGCGGGATCGTCGGAAATCGGTTAAACTTGATCATAGCCGCATCACTTAAGATTCCAACCGTAACTTCTCCATATTTATTCGCCTCGCGAAGAATGTTCAAATGTCCCTCATGTATCACATCTGTGCAGAAACAGGTATATACTTTTTTCATATCCCGCACCAAACCTTTCCGTTAGAATTGCCTTTGTATCTAAACATCTGTTTATTTCGATAAGCATTCACTAAAACATTTATTTGACATAATAAACAGGTATCTTTATATTGTATGCATTAAGAGCCTCCTCCAAAACAACAAAGAACTCTTTAATATCCTCTGCCGTGATCGCTCCCAGCGCACAGAGCCTGAATGTACTCTGCTCAGACACCTTTCCCGGATAGATCGTATAACCGCGCTCATAACAGTAATCATGTACTTTCTCAAAATCCCAGTTTGCATCATCCGGATATCTCACAGATACGACAAGTCCCGCCTGCAGCTCCCTTTTGATGATATCCTGAAATCCCAGACGTTCAAGCCCTGCGTGGATCGCCTCAAATACGCTCAGATGCCGCTGCCACTTCGCGGTCTCGCCCTCTGCAAAATACTCGTCAAGCGCCTGTCTTGCCGCATAGATCGTCTGAACAGGCGGGGTGAAATGCATCTCACCTGTCGTCTCAAAGAAGTGATACTGCAGATACAGATTGCAGTAGTAGGACCGCTTGGGGTAATCTGCAGACTTTCTGATCATCTCTGTATTTCCTACAACAAAGGAAAGCCCTGTCATTGCCATAAGCCCTTTTTGGGCGGATGCCATACAGAAATCAATATTGTCCTTCTCGATGTCTATGGGACGCATTGCATAAGTGGATGTCGTATCCACTGTAAACACCGCACCATAACGATGTACAAGCGCACCAATCTCCCGCACCGGATTCAGAATACCCGTTCCCGTTTCATTATGCGTCGTATGGACCAGCGCAATATCTGGATTTTGCTGTAATGTCTGTTCTATGATCTCCAAATCCGGCTGTTCATCTACCGGGAATTTCAGGTCAATGAACGGCAGACCATAATATTCACAGATCTCTGCCGCCCTGGTGCTGTAAGCGCCATTATTGATCACCAGTACCTTTTTTCCTTCTGGCAGTAAAGAATTCAGACAGATATCGATGTTGATCGTACCTGAACCGCAGAACAAAACCGATGTATATTTGCCCAGATCACCATGGACGATCCGCACCAGATCCTCGCGCATCTCTTTCATCATAGATGCAAACTCTTTCTCCCTGGGACAGATATCCGGCACGATCTGAGCCATTTTTACAGTGTCTGTCGTCGTCGCAGGCCCAGGGTTCAATAAAATATTCCTCTTGATATTCATACTCTCCTGCATTTAATCATCTTCCTCTTCATGCTTCTTTTTGTAGTAGGCAAGCCTGTCCATAATGTACTCCGCACCGACTTCCCCACTGTGTCCGATCTGATAAATATACTCATTCCGAATCTTTTCGAGTGATTCTTTTGAAAATGCATTGTTGTTCAAAAGCTCATCCACAACCTTCGGCAGTGTTTCCAGCTGATCCAGATCAACACTTTTGCCAATCCTGCTGCGTAGCTCAATATCGATCGGGGTGATTCCAAGTTCCTCATAATCCTCGTTCATGATCTTCATCGGCGTATTGATAAACAGAGACGGCTTCAATGTCGCAAAAGAGTACTCAAAAGCGATACTTGACCAGTCTGTTATCACGATATCTGCCTGATATACTGTGCTGTTCGAGGAGAAATCTGTCTGCATCTCCATGTCATCGCGCTCATCCATATGAAATTTTCCCCGCAGATACTCCAGTCTGTCTGCATCATGGCGCACAAACTGCGGATGCGGTCTCACAATGATGCGATAACCATGTCCCTCTAGGTTTTCAAGTATTTCCTCTATGCAGGAGGACAAGATATTATCCTTCTGCCATGATGGAGCGATCAAGATCTCCCTGACCGCCTTTTCCCGCTGATCCATTGCGTCATACGACCGGATCATATTGTCAATGACACCAGACCCCCACTCGATGATCCTCTTCTCTGGCAGCCTGTTCTTTTCCTCACGCTTTCTGATCTCTTTCGTACACAGAGGTCCGGATGAAAAAATAGTATCGAAATGATCCAGCGCCTCTTTGCGGAAAGTCAGATTTGGACTGTTCACGTCATGCGGCACATAGATATATTCATTGTCCTTGCGGACCAGAGAGCGCTTGATATGAAAACTCTCCAGATCCGGCGTTGTCATCACGACAATGTCCGCCTCCATCTTCATCATCAACACGATCAACTTGTTCTCCCCGATATAATATGGCTTGAACCGCTCACTTTCCATCTCAAATACTTTGTCATTTGGATCACTGGTGATATAATTGATCACCACATCCGACTTTTCTAGAAGTGTCTCGATAATATTCTGAAAATACTTATAAAATCCATTCTTTTCCGAATAGAACACGAGCTGCATCTCGTAATCCCTGAAAAAGCGTTTATAATCGGCCTTTTCCTTCTTTCTATAAGGATCTTTTTCAAAAAACTTCTTTTTATTCTGCCTTTCAAAAGCACTCGCCGACCTCAGCTCCTCACGACTCTTTTCCAACGCCTCGTAGTCAATGTACTTCTTGGGGTTCATGATGATATTGAGGAAATACAGCTGCAGTACAGAAAACAGGTTGCTGAACGTCCAGTAAATACCTACACCTGTCTTGACAAAAAATCCAAGATACAGCGACAATCCGATCGACAATATCATAGTTCCCATCTGATTTATCTTTCCCTGTTCTGACTGCAGGACATTGATCTTATTCTGTATAAAGCACATAAACCACGCAGAAAATGCAGCGACCAGAGGAATCAGATATGCTGTTCCTCCAACCTCTGCGGGAATGGATGACAGATCAAGGCTCCCAAGCATTGTGTCAAGCACACCTGGATTTCCACGAAAGATATGTTCTTCCGGATGATTGATCACGTCAATGACCCCCATCAGCAAGATCAATTGCAGTGCCAGAGGAATCAAATCTGCAAGGGGCTGATAGTGCTCTCTTTTATAAAGTTCGTATTGTTCTTCTGAGATCTTCTCCCCATTTCCAAAATACTTCGCCCTGATAAAATTCATCTCCGGCTGCATCTTTACCATCTTGATCGAATTTTTCTGAACCCAAAGAGAAACTGGCAAAAGGACCATTTTCGTACTAAATGTAAACAGTATGATAGAAATAAAGTAATTGGGCAAAAGATTGTAGCAACAATACATCAGCCCTCCCAGGACATCGCCAATCAGACCTATAACATAATTCATAATGATACTGCCCCGTTTCTATTGCTCATCCTTCTGATCGTCCTTGTTTTCTGCTGCCTGATGCTTCTTCTTCGCTCGCTTTTTCTGCTGTGCGCGAAACCACTTTGCGATTTTGTGTCTGTACACAGTACAGGCCGCACCGACTGCGATCGCCACACCAGCCACCGCCTGGATAACATATGTTACTGCTGACGGATCAATATACGCAAACGAAGTATTTCCCAGTATCACAAAAAAGCAGCTAAAAAAATACATAAATTTAAGCAGTTTCAAACCATTTTTCATTTTCTTTTTAAGTCCTTTCTCATTTCATTTATATTACATCACTTTAGACCAAAATTTTCCAAAAGTCAATAAAAAATTTAATGTACACTCTCCAAATTTCTTTGTGTTCGGTTTCGTAACCGCCAGTTACTGATCCGTCTCACATCACCGTCAATCTCATATATTTCAAGCAGGTCCGGCATCGAATTGTTCATATACCGCACCCTGTCTTCGTCACATTCGATCTCACTCAAGGTTCTGCCTGGCACATTCATACCCAGCTGTTTTCTGATTGTTGTAATGATATCTGCATGACACACAGGTGCCTGGTTTTCAACCATATATTCATGTGTCTCATATGGTTCTTTGACAAAGAGAATCGGATATGATATTTCAAGCATCGATCCATCAGTATCACTGAGAGCATTTGTCACACCATGGTCCGTGGTAATGATAATAAATGAATCGTCATATTTACCAAGCTCTTTTAACTGACGAATATATTCATATACGATTTTCACTGCCCCCTTCCATTGCGATATGCTGTTCCCCCAGCTCTCATCACGTCTGTTATCATATTCGATATACTGAAAATCTTCTGTCATAGTATAAGGCGGATGCGCACCATGCATATGAATAAAACGAAATGTTCCCTCCGCATCACTTTGGGAAACCTGCAGCCCTTTCTCTGTCAGCTGATGATAAAACGGTAGATCATTTTCAATATTGACAATCCTGTCACTTACTACTAACAATGCAATATCACTTGTATCGTAAATATAATATCTCTTTGCTGCAAACGGTGCCATTTTATATCGAGAACATTGCGTCATCAATGAAAACAAGTCTCCCATAGTACAAGTTCTCTTAACTCCTTCTTCATAATTCGTTATTATACTTTTCATCTCTTCTGCTACATATCTTTTGTGGGTATATACTCCAATATCATACCCACAATCACTGATATCTGCCAAAAGATTCCCCTTTTCATATGCATACTGAACATAGTCCACGCTGCTGTCTTCTATAAACTCTGTTCCAGTAAGCAGAAAAGGAATACTGTCATAAGTCGGGCAAAATTCACTCACCGCATTCTGATAAAACGTAAAGTCATTCAGCGGCTGAAGAAAATCCGGGTCCTCTTCTATGATCTCGTCAACATAAGAACCGTCAAATTTGTCCAAAACAAAAACTATAATATTATTCTTGCTTCCGATCTCGTTCATCCCCTCTGTCGTCAATGTCATCTCACTCTTGGGTGAAGTATTCTTTGATGTAATAATCATTGTTCCAAGTGAAACGATTTGAATCAATATAACCCATATACTGATCACCTTCATGAGCTTTTGGGCTGCGTCATATTTCTTCCATGAAAAAATATGTATCATACCTATCAGGAGAATCCATACGCCTAAATTGATATAAAGAGTAAAATTACTATATACATTATTTACTGTTCCATCTAAAATACCCATACTGCCATTTAAAAATAATCCTTGAATGTATCCGATCGTCAGGAAAGCAAACAATAACGTTCTGTATAATTTCATATGTTTCTGGTTTAGATACAGCAACATGCCTGTCAATAAAAAAAATGTTACGATTCCTCCTGCTAACAGCAATTTCCAAAAGAAATACCAATATGACATTGGAAAATCGGATGCATTGTTCAGGTAAAGTTCATTTGGTGTATAGATTACAATTGTCACGAAATATAGCAATAAAACCGGTATTATTTCCACAAGGGTCTTTTTGATATCTGATCTGCCAATATACGCCTCCCCCTTGTAGCTTTTAAGCACTATTGCAGCCAACGTTATTATCACTGCAAGCAGAAATGCTGCGCAATATGTTTTGTTGTTTATTTTCCTTGCAAAGAAAAAGGTAAACGACAAAGTAAAAAACAGCGCAGAATCAAAGTAACGTATCACTTTTATGGCGTATTCCTTAAACAACAATTTTAAGATAATCGGCACTAAAACGGCTATAACGCCTAATGGGACACCATAATGTACCAGTGTGACAAACTGCATGTCCCAAAAGCTTTCAATCAGATTTTCCTTGTGATAACCCAGATAATACTTCACAGCCGATGTAATAAACCAAAAAGCACTGAAATAGAATGACAGCTTCCAAAATAAATATTTCTTATCCTTTATGAAATCCACTTCAATAACAGACAGCAGACTGCAAAGGAGCAGCAATATAATAATCTCATAATTAATCCTGAATTATTCATGAGTAAATAAAAAAGCTCAGAATTGCCAAACCTTGCTCCAG
>ERZ779626.175-NODE-175-length-42902-cov-9.673513_pt1 | contig 42902 bp, 48 predicted proteins | sample MGYA00514209_ERZ779626 | MGnify/ENA primary metagenome ERZ779626 (study PRJEB29562, sample SAMEA4376713) | mouse gut metagenome | isolation source: Cecum | study: EMG produced TPA metagenomics assembly of the A DSS colitis mouse model was used to assess the...
ACGCCTTCCTCAGAGGAGCCAGAACCGGCGCGGTGATGTCGGGGCTTGAGAATATTACTGACAGTGTCGGACCTTACGGAGTGGCAGGGAGCAGGCCTTTTGGGAAAACTCCGAATGAAGCCATCATTCCCGAAGCCATAAAGGCAGGACGCGACCCTAAGGGAATGTGCGGTGCCGCCGATCCGTTTGATTTGTCCGGTGGACTGGGGAATGGAAGAGGATACCGAAATGGAAGAGCCCATGGCGGAGCAGGACACAGCTGGACGTGAGAAGACGGCTTTAGTCTAGGCGGTTTCGTGAGGGATTTGCTGACAGGAGCAGCAGTAGGCGGTCTTGGCAGCGCAGGGTTCTATGGAACCGGGAAGGCTGTGGATGCGCTCTGGGGGAGTGTTGCTGGGCGCGTGGATGACAGATACACGGTTCCAAAACCGAACCATGGACAGGGTTTCTCAAAGAAAGGTATTTCCCCGAGCCGGGAGAAAGAACGTTTGAAGGGTATGTAAATAATAACGTTCCTCAAAATGTAGAAACTAAGCTGTTTACTCATTCTAGTGGTTATAATACTAATCCTAGAAATGATGGACATTTTAAAAGATTTGGTACGGAACCCAATAAGCATGGGATAATTGGACCACATGTCCATCAACCGACAAGAAATATTAATCCTAATAATGGAGTAATTACAGGAAAACCAGGTACAAAAACTAAAAATCATGGGGTGACTATACCAAGAGCAAAGGATATCAAGCAACGATACGAATATTTGGAGAATGGGAAATATCATTGTTGGGGGGGGAACAATATGAATGAAGCCCAGAAAGAATTTTTTGAAACGTTAAGTTCTATTCAGGATAACGCTGTTTATCAAGCGCTAGGAGAATATGAGGAAACGGATAGCTTAACAGATTTGTTGTACAATGCTACGTATGAAGCGCTTACTTCTATTTGTGAATTACTGGATGGTTATACAAACAGTAATCTACAGTTGGATATAATTAATAAAAGGGATAACAGTTCATTAAAAACAGGTATGCAAATGCATGATGTCTGTGCAAATTATTTAAAGTGGAAGAGCGAGAAAGAGGATGAGTGAGCACTTTGTTGATCAAGTACGTAGGTAAATTAATTTGCCCGTAAGCCTTAAGAGCAAGGCAAAAAGTCGGAGTATTCTGCAGACTGCAAGTAGTCGGGGAAGACCTCCGACTTTTTGCTGTGTAAATACCCTGTCTGAACGTCGGATTGTATCATATACCTGTCAGGGATAAAATTTTTAGCGGTTCGCCATCATTATGAAAATGTGGTAAACTATATTCTGGCAGCACGAACCAAAGTGAGCGGTGCGGCGGGTTTCCTCGGAAATGCGGCATCCCAGCTCATGGACGGCGGGAAGTTCAACTGGCGAAAAGCCGCAGGCGCGGCAAAGGGTGCGCTGGTAGGAAGCGGCGTGGGCGTACTGGGAGCCTTTGCCACAGACTTCGCGGCGGGAACTGTCGGAAGCGCTCTGGAGCAGGGAATCGGCAGAGGACGCATAGACATCGGCGAGAGCCTTTTAAGCGGGGCAGGAAATGCCTTAAGCGAGGTTCTGTATGGAACGGGTGAACTCAAAGGCGTAAAGGACGCCTTCCTCAGAGGAGCCAGAACTGGCGCGGTGATGTCGGGGATAGACAATATCGCAAGGGCAGCAGGCATACGGGGAATGGAAGAGGGTACCAGAGCGGAAGAGCCCACGGCGGAGCAGGACACAGCCGGACGGGAGAGAACGGAGGTTTCAGTCTCGGCGGCTTTGTGAAGGATGTGCTGACAGGGGCGGTAGTAGGCGGTCTTGGCAGCGTAGGGTTCTATGAAGCCGGGAAGGATCTGGAGGTGCTCAGGGGGAGTGTTGCTGGGCGCGGAAACGATACAACTTAAAATTGCGGGAAACGATACGTTTGGTATGAGATTCTATGGTGGAAAAGCTGAGGCGGAAGGAAGGTACTTATTTGAAACATTCACGCCGTTGATTAACAGACAGAATTTGGCATTACCGTATAAATGGAATAGTATGACGAGTATTCAGCAGTTTCAGGTTAAGGAGGGCACAACAATGATAACTGGAAGAGTTGCGGCACAAAATGTTTTTGGTAGTCACTATATCGGTGGTGCTGCACAGTGGTATATTAATGATCTGGGGGACTTGATAAAATGTCATTAGAGGAATATTGGAAGAGGAATAGTATTTTACAGGAAAAAGTAGCAGTAGAGATTGAAAAAGTAAAAAGGGGACAAAGCGTAAAAAATATGTTACAGTTACAGGGAATATTGGAAGAACTAAAAAATAGTTGTATTAAGAAAAATATTCCTTTATATTATCCAAATGTTATAGTTGATTCATGGGACTACTCAGACCCACTGGGAATTGAATTGATGGAATTGGCAGCGTTATATGAAAAAATATAGACAAAGCAGTGTGAACTTTTCCTATAATGAAATTTAGAAGCTGATGTGTTGGGAATAGTGGTAGCTCTGTGCTATATTTCTACTGCAAAGAAAACAGGGGATTCTACGGATTATATAGCGCCAAGGAATCCTCTGCTTTTTTCTATATGGAAAATAGAAATAATAAAATTTAGCGCATAGACAGACCTCATATTTTAAGGAGTTCTTTGGAAAGCATGGCGACGTAGATGTGTATTCTCTCTGGATACTGGATTTTATCAAGTACCAGTTGGAAGTAGGATTTTGGCAATTCGCTATTATCGGAAAAATGTGTTAAACTATATGTGGCGTAGACCGTCGGAAGCGCTTTAGAGCAGGGAATGCCTTAAGCGAGGTTCTGTATGGAACGGGTGAACTCAAGGGCGTGAAGGACGCCTTCCTCAGAGGAGCCAGAACCGGCGCGGTGATGTCGGGGCTTGAGAATATTACTGACAGTGTCGGACCTTACGGAGTGGCAGGGAGCAGGCTTTTTGGGAAAACTCCGAATGAAGCCATCATTCCCGAAGCCATAAAGGCGGGACGCGACCCGAAGGGTATGTGCGGCGCAGCCGATCCTTTTGATTTGTCTGGTGGACTGGGGAATGGAAGGGGATACCGCAGCGGAACAGGCGGCTTTAGTCTCGGCGGTTTCGTGAGGGATGTGCTGACAGGAGCAGTAGTAGGCGGTCTTGGCAGCGCAGGGTTCTATGGAGCCGGGAAGGCTGTGGATGCGCTCTGGGGGAGTGTTGCCGGGCGCGCGGATAGTGTGGAGAGCACAGAATTAGTAACTTATTATCCGTCCAATAACGGTGTGGTGTTAGGAACCGAGAGAAAAGTTTATTTATTACCCGGAGATAAAATTGATAGATATGGTAAATTGGGAGGAAAGTATTTTTCTCCGGTGGGTACACCACTGGCAATGAGAGCTTTGCCCTATAATGCGACACAACTCAATCTGGGCAGTTTGAAGTAGTTAAGCCTTTTGAGGTAAAAGTATCTGTTATAAAACCGTGGTTTGGAAAGATAGGGTTAGGTGTTCAGTATCGTTCAGCAATAAAAGCAGAAATATTGTTAAAAAGAGGCATAATAAAAATGATAGGAGAAAATTAATATGAACGTTACTGGTTTAATCCGAAAACTTGATGAAATTGGAGTGCCTAAGCGGTATTATTCTATAAATGGAGATTTATTGCCAGACACATGTTTTTTAAATCAAGTTTATGGAAAGTGGGAATATTTCTATTTTGATGAGAAAGGCAATAAGGAGGATTATCGAATGTTTGATAATGAGAGTGATGCTTGCAAATACATGTTGGGCATGTTGGAAAATGAAATTAAATACTCTTAAAATTCAATAAATATTTATTTTAATTTTTCAAAGCTTATGGAAATCGTGAAACAAAAAATTATTACATTGTTAAGAAAGGAATTGCCAACATCTTTAATGCAAGATGTTGATGAAATTGAATTGCTTATTATGCAAGAAAAATATCGTCAGGCTTATTTAAAGATGTATGAACTACGGAAAAGCTCATTATGGTCACCAACAAGTGAATATTTGCAGTTAATGGAAAAGTTTTGGTGGAATTGCGCTAATTGAGTAAGGAACGTATTTGGCAATTAGGAATCTTAAATCAATGAGGGTTAGGTAACAGCATGATTTAAACAATAACTGTAATTATCAAGTATCAGTTGGGAAAGACGGGATTAAATAGGGAAGGGGTGATAAATTGTGTGCATAGGAAATTTTTCGTATTTATGGAATGAAAAGAGAGAAGATTTTGTGCTTGTAAAAACAGACCTTGACTATTGTATTGTAGATAAAAGGAAGCAATCCATGCTGTTAGTGGAGGATGAAGAGCTGGATCAAAGGCTGATTAGTGAAATGCTGAAAAATGGCAATAAAGTATATGATGATATAAATCAGGCGTATGCAGATGTATGAGAGATTTTGAGCTGTATTGCTAATCTATACTATCATACACCTGTCAGGGATAAATTTTTTGGCGGTTCGTTATCATTATGAAAAAGTGGTAACCTATAATCTGACAGCGTGGATATAAATTGAGCGGTACGGACGGCTTCTTCTGCGGCGTAGCAGGTTTCTACGGAACCGCTCTGGAGCAGGGAATCAGCAGGGGACGCGTTGACCATAGAAGAGACATCAAGCAGTTATATGAATATTTAAACAATGGCAGATATCATCAATAGGAGAATGGCTATGACGAATCAACAAGTTAATTTTTTTAAGGAACTGGCGTATATACAAGAGTATTGTATAAATGTTAGAGTGGGTAAAGAAAAGAGTTTTAGTGATATTGAAGCACTTCTGAAAGATGTGACCTATGAAGTTATTTACCGCATCATGGAATTGCTTGATGGATATGGGGGTGAACTGCCAAGGTGTAATATTGTTAATAGTGCAACTTGCGAAGTAATTAACGAAGGGATAGAATTACATGATAAATGTGTTGATTTTTTAGACAATCCCCTCAATTCAACCAAGGCATAATAATATTGCATTTTAAATGGCTATAATATCTACATAAACAAAAGATTGGGGGATTTTATAAATGGAGGCAGATAACATGAATGAGAATAAAAAATGGGATGATAGTAATGATGCAATGCTGGATATCATTGAGGGGATAGAAGACAGCAAAGAACCGCAAATTCCCATAAAATGTCCAATTTGTAATACTTATAATGCCCATATTTATATGCATCGCTGGAAGGATGGTAGGGGTACTATATGGACATGGTGTAGCAAGTGTAAATCTTGTTCACATGCCAGTAGGGTGAATTTGCCAAAATGGTGGGAAAATGCTGATTTTATTGATATTTCTGAACTGACAGCACATCCTGTTTTCTTAGAGCCTAAAGCGGCAATGGCAGATAGACATTTAAGTCAACTTCTTGAAATTTGTAATTAGTTTTTGCTTGATGAACATATAGTCTGGAATATTGGTTGAAGCAAAGGAGGAAGAGATGCTGTTTTTGCAGAGAGCTGATTTTAGCAGATGTTCTAAAATTGTCAGGGAAAAATTGCAGGGGAAAAATATTGTTGTAAAAGATGTCGAATTAAAAAGAATTACGGAAGATATTATGAATTTTTCCTATGCAAAGGGAGGTGATTATTCAAGAGAAATTATTGATAGCTTTGCTGATACATATATAGAGCATGGATTATACAAAAAGTATCTTGGCTAAAACAGATCAGACTAAGAAAATCTATTATGCTTTTTATAAGTTTAATTCTGCTCTTTTTTATGTTATTTATCGGATTGTCAGCATATTTAAAAACCCAAAAAAGAGATATTACAAAAGAGGATTATTTGATAGAAGGATCTGTCGTGCCAGAAGACAGTCAAGATAGTGAAATTCAGAAAGAAGAGGATGAGGAAGGGAGAGCTGTATGTGATATTGTAGGAGCAATGGACTTTACTGCAAAAGAACCGCAGCTGGATATCACGTCAGAGGAAAATCAGATCTCTTTAGAGGGATACCTGAAGGTGTTAAAAAACAGAATCCCGACTATTGGCAAAGTGGAAGTGAAGTACTACAAAGATTTGTGGAAGGCGGGAATTGAATTTGAACAGCTGTTAAAAGAAAAGGATACAAGAGAATATCCTTATCTATACTATTATGATGATCTGGATGGGGACGGCAAGCCGGAATTTGCGATCAATCAGGGCTGCATGTTTCTGCTTAAATACGAAAAGGAACAAGGGGAATGCAGGATTCTTTATCAAACAGAATCTTGCTATTTTGAAACAATAGTCGGCGCAGGGCAGATCTGGTATCATGATGGATTGCATGCTGATATTGTGCGGGATAATTATATCGGTTTAGGAGAAGACGGGAGCTTTCAGGATATCTTATGGTTGGAGAAGGGGATAAATCCGAAATATCTCTTCTATAAGGTAGGAGTAGGTGGTGATCCAACTTATTTTGAAGATGTAAGTGAGGAAGAATGGAATGAGATTACGCAACCCTTTTTTGAAATGGTAGAGAATAATGCCGTTCCGCGAAAAACACTGAAAGAAGTTTTTGGAGACTTATTAGAAGAGAATACAAATTATTCAGAATAAGATTGCGGCACAAAAGAAGCGATTAAGAAATAGGAGGTAACTGAAAGTGTTTAAAGTTTTAGGCAGATTAAGCCTGCCTAATAATATACATTGCGTATCAATTGAAGGGGATATAAAATTTCTTAAAATAGGTTTAAAGCTGCTTGATGAAAAAGGTAACATCTTTGAAATTGAATCAGTAGGCATGACTCATTTTCGAAATATGGAAGACTTTGCCCAATATGCAGATGTGGTATTATGTGGTGATGTCGAAAACATTGGTACAATGCTATGCCCACACTTCAATATGCCGGGAGAATAGGAATGAAACTCAATCATATTGAGAATGTAAAAAGGATATCCAGTTTTTGATGGATACTGCACAGGGAGGAAGAGATGCACAAATGGATATAAGTAATATATTAAGTAGTGTAAATTCAAAAGAAGAGTTTATGAATTTTTTAAATGAGTTACGTTATGATAACGAGCAAAGGGGAGAAGAGTGGGAAAACAAGGATATCAATGCGTTTTTAGAAGGTGTGTGTTCCTGGGTCGGCGATATGGAAGGGTATTTTCGTAACATGAATATGGAGATCCCTGAAAATATTGATTGGAAATTTATTGCTACCCTGTTCTATGTTGGGAAAATTTATGAATAGATCCGTTTGATGCATATCTGTAGATGTATGAGCTGCGGAAAAGCTCATTATGGTTACCGACAAGTGAATATTTGCAGTTAATGGAAAAGTTTTGGTGGATTGCGCTAATTGAACGGTACAGGCGGGAGTCCACCTTATTTATTGCAATATAATTCGTTTAAATTCAGGTTTTTTAAAAATAAAAAAGGATTACGGTGTTTTAGGGCGAATAATATAAATAGAAAGGTTGGTTTTTTAGAAAAAGGAAAGGCACAGCCATGAATATACGGGAAAGTTTGGAACAGTGGGAGAAGGAATATCTGAGTCCTTACGCCATGCTCAGCATGAATTCCCAAGGACGCCTCAAGGAGGAGGAGCAGTGCGATATCCGCCCGGTATTTCAGAGGGACAGGGATCGGATCATACATAGCAAGTCCTTCCGCCGGCTGAAGGATAAGACGCAGGTGTTTCTGACGCCTGAGGGGGACCACTACAGGACGCGGCTCACGCATACGCTGGAGGTAAGCCAGACGGCGCGGACGATCGCCAAGGCGCTGAAGCTGAACGAAGACCTGGTGGAGGCGATCGCCCTCGGGCATGATCTGGGGCATACGCCCTTCGGTCACGCGGGGGAACGTGCACTTGACAGGGTGTGCCCTTACGGCTTTAAGCACAATGAGCAGAGCGTGCGTACCGTGGACATTTTGGAGAAGGACGGCAAAGGCATCAATCTGACGATAGAGGTGCGGGACGGCATCTTAAACCACCAGACTTCCGGTATGCCTCAGACGCTGGAAGGAAGGATCGTCCGGCTGGCGGACAAAATTGCCTACATTCACCATGACATGGATGACGCGGTGCGCGCCGGGATATTGAAGGAAGCGGATGTGCCGAAGGAGATCGGAAGCGTGATCGGCTACAGCTGCGGACAGCGTCTGGACTTCTTTATTCATAATATTGTGACAAACAGTCGTGACCGGGACGATATCTGCATGTCTCCCGAGGTGGCGGAGGCAATGACAAAGATGCGAGAATTTATGTTTCGGAATGTCTACAGGAATCCAATCGCAAAGAGCGAGGAGGGGAAGGCGGAAAATCTGATTATTACGCTCTACGAGCATTATCTGGTGCATACAGAACAGCTGCCGAACTTTTTGTTTAAGCTTTTGGACGCGGGGGAACCGCTTGAAAAGATCGTGTGCGATTATATCAGTTCCATGACAGATCGTTTTGCCATCGCGCAGTATGAGAGGCTGTTTATTCCGAAGACATGGCACGGCTAGCAGAGCGAAAAGAACATCTAAAGCTCGGCAGCAAAGGCTGCCTCGCTATGAAACTCTATGTTTCGCTCGGGAGAATGCCTGAAAAGCGGCATTCTCTGCACGAATTTGAGAAAGGGAAGAGCGGCGGTTTGAAGGAGGATTATCAAAGAATAACATGCGTTACCCAGAGGAGCTGATCGAGGAGATCAGAACGAAAAACGATATCGTCGAAGTGATCTCAGGCTATGTGCGTATGCAGAAAAAGGGGAGCAGTTATTTCGGGCTTTGCCCGTTCCACAATGAGAAATCCCCTTCTTTCTCAGTCTCGCCGGGCAAGCAGATGTACTACTGTTTCGGCTGCGGGGCGGGCGGCAACGTGATTACCTTTTTGATGGAATACGAGAACGCCACGTTTCAGGAGGCGCTTAAGATGCTTGCCGACCGCGCGGGCGTGGCGCTGCCGGAAGTGGAGTACAGCGAGGAGATGCGCCGCAGGGAGAGCAGACGCGCAAAACTGCTGGAGGTCAACAAACAGGCGGCGAAATACTATTATTATCTGCTGCGTTCCCCAAAGGGGCAGACGGGCTACCGATATCTTTCGGGGCGGGAACTGACGGATGAGACTATGAAAAAGTTTGGTCTTGGCTATGCGGACGGGGCAGGGTCTGACCTGACGGCTTATCTGCGGTCGAAGGGGTACGCGGACGATCTGATTACAGAGGCAGGACTGACCGGGTTTGACGAGAAACGGGGCGTTCACGATAAATTCTGGAACCGTGTGATGTTTCCGATTCAGGACGGCAATCACCGGGTCATCGGGTTTGGCGGCAGGGTCATGGGGGACGCCAAGCCCAAGTATTTAAATTCACCGGAGACGACGATTTTTGACAAAAGCCGTAATCTGTACGGGCTGAACTTTGCCAGGACTTCCCGGACGGGAAATTTGATTTTGTGCGAGGGCTATATGGATGTGATTGCTCTGCATCAGGCTGGTTTCGGACAAGCTGTGGCGTCTCTCGGCACGGCTTTTACGGCGGGACAGGCAGGTCTGGTAAAACGCTTCGGCGAGGAGGTATTGCTCGCTTACGACAGTGACGGGGCGGGCACGAATGCCGCTCTTCGAGCGCTTGGCATCTTGAAGGAAGCAGGGCTTCGGGGCAGGGTGATCAATATGAAACCCTACAAAGACCCCGATGAATTTATAAAGAATCTCGGCGCCGATGCCTTTCAGGAGAGGATCGATCAGGCGCAGAACGGCTTTTTCTTTGAACTGGAAGTTTTGGAACGGGATTACCGGATGGAGGATCCGGAGTCAAAGACCGCTTTCCACCGGGAGATTGCGAAGAAGCTCTGCGGTTTCGAGGAAGAGGTGGAGCGGGAAAACTATATTGAGTCGGTGGCGGAACGGTATCATATCGGGTACGAGAACCTTCGTAAACTGGTGAACGGCTACGCGGCGCGCACAGGGCTGGTAAAACCGGTAGAGAGACCGAAATCCACGACGGCGGGAAGGCCTACGCCGGAGGACCATATCAGGAAATCGCAGCGCATACTCCTGACATGGCTTTCGGAGGAGCCGGAAATCTACCCTAAGATCAAGGCGTATATTTCCGCGGCTGACTTTACGCAGGAGCTGTACCGGCAGGTGGCGGACAAGCTGTTCGACGGACTGGAGCAGGGCTCTTTTTCCCCGGCATCCGTTGTCAGCGCCTTCGAGGAGGAAGAGGAACAGCGGGAAGTGGCGGCGATCTTCAACACGAAGCTGGAGCGGCTTGACACGAAACAGGAGAGGGAAAAGGCGCTCCATGATGTGGTGGTATCTGTGAAGAACAACAGTTTCAACTACTATTCGGCGAGAACGGGAGCGGACATGGAGGCGCTAAATCAGGTTATATCCGGCAAAAAGGCGTTGGAGGAACTTAGAAAAACGCATATTTCCCTGTGATCGGGGTAAGCTAATCGAAAAAAGGCACGTTTACAATCGGACAGAGGTTAAGTAAGGTTAAACATAGGAAGGATGGAGCAATTCATGGATGAAAATGTACAGGCAAAGTTTGAGGAGCGTCTGAAAGATCTCCTGGCTGTTGCAAAGAAGAAGAAAAATGTTCTGGAGTACCAGGAGATCAATGACTTTTTCTCTGATCTGACTCTGGAGGAGGAGCAGTTTGACAAAATTCTGGAGACACTGGAACAGAATAACGTAGATGTGCTGCGCATCACCGAGGAAGACGACGTGGATGACGAGGAGATCATCCTGACGGAAGAGGACGAGGTGGATGTGGAGGACATTGACCTTACCGTGCCCGACGGCATCAGCATTGAAGATCCCGTCAGAATGTATTTGAAAGAAATCGGCAAAGTGCCCCTTCTCTCCGCGGAGGAGGAGATCGAACTGGCGAAGAAAATGGAGATGGGCGATCTGGAGGCAAAACAGCGTCTGGCGGAGGCTAATCTTCGTCTGGTGGTCAGCATTGCGAAACGTTATGTGGGGCGTGGCATGCTCTTTCTTGATCTGATTCAGGAGGGCAATCTGGGTCTGATTAAGGCTGTGGAAAAATTCGATTACCGTAAGGGTTACAAGTTCTCCACCTATGCGACATGGTGGATCAGGCAGGCGATTACGAGGGCGATAGCGGATCAGGCGAGAACCATCCGCATTCCTGTGCATATGGTGGAAACCATCAACAAACTGATCCGGGTGAGCAGACAGCTTCTGCAGGAACTGGGGCGGGAACCTACCCCGGAGGAGATTGCGGCGCAGATGAATATGCCTGTGGAGCGGGTGAGGGAAATTTTGAAGATTTCCCAGGAGCCGGTATCTCTCGAGACGCCCATCGGCGAGGAGGAAGACAGTCATTTGGGTGATTTCATTCAGGACGACAATGTGCCTGTCCCTGCGGATGCGGCGGCGTTTACGCTGTTAAAGGAGCAGCTTGTGGAAGTGCTCGGCACGCTGACGGAGAGAGAGCAGAAGGTGCTGAGGCTCCGTTTCGGGCTGGATGACGGCAGGGCGAGGACGCTCGAGGAAGTGGGGAAAGAGTTTAACGTGACCCGTGAGCGTATCAGGCAGATCGAGGCAAAGGCGCTCAGAAAGCTGCGGCATCCGAGCAGAAGCCGGAAACTCAAGGATTATCTGGATTGATGCGGCAGGTGGCTTTGTCCGAACGGCTTCGTACCGTGGCAGGTATGGTGACGGGAGGGAACCGGGTCTGCGATGTGGGCTGCGACCACGGTTTTGTACCGATTTATCTCGTACAGCAGGGTATCAGCCCCGGTGTTCTGGCGATGGACTTAAGGGAAGGACCTCTGCGCGCGGCGAGAGAGCATGTGTCGGCGTACGGGCTGGAGGGGCAGATAGAGACCAGACTGTCAGACGGTTTACATAATTATAAGACAGGCGAGGCAGACACCCTGATCTGCGCCGGGATGGGCGGCGGACTGATGATGCGGATTCTGGAGGCAGAGCGGGACAAGACGGACTCGTTTCAGGAAATGGTCCTGCAGCCACAGTCGGAGATCGAGAAGTTCCGGGGTTTTCTCAGGGAAAGCGGTTACAGGATTCTCGATGAGGAAATGCTGTCGGAGGACGGCAAGTTTTATCAGGTGATCCGGGCAGGACGCGGTGGCAGTCCGGCGGGGCGCGGGGTGAAGGAAGGAGATTTATGTAAACTTGAAGACAGATATGGTCCCGTGCTGCTAAGAAAAAAAACACCTGTATTTTTATCCTTTCTGGAACATGAGAAAGCTGTTTATGAGGAAATTCTCGTGAATTTGAGAGCGCAGGGGCTGACGGAGAAAAAGAGGAGCGCCAGATACGCGGAAGTGGAGCTTCTTTTGCGGGACAACCGGCTGGCGGAACGCATCGGGACAGCTGCAACATGATTTAGCGCACCCTGATGTGGTTAAGACAAGGAACCGTTATAGTTAGTTTACATAAGATATAACGTGGAGAGACCGATGGAGTATCGGATTTGCCTGCGGATATCATACAGAAAAAGGAGGGGGAAAGTCTATGGCTACGATTATGATCGGAGGAAAAGAGAAACGTTACGAGGACGGCATCAAGTACGAGATCATTGCGGAGGCGCATCAGAATGACTTTGTCAGCCAGATCGCGCTGGTGACGGTGGACGGCAAGATTCAGGAGCTGATGAAACGTGTGGACAGGGACTGTGAGCTTGACTTTATCACCTATGCGGACGCGATCGGTCATAAGACTTATGTGCGGACGGCGATCATGCTTATGTTAAAGTCCATCAAGGATGTGGCGGGCATGGAGGCGGCGGCAAACGTGAAAGTTGAGTTTGCCATCGGCGCGGGCTACTACTGCGCGTTCCGAAACGGTCTGAAACTGGATCAAAAGACGATCGAGAAAGTGAAGGACCGCATGGGCGAGCTGGTGGACATGGATCTTCTCGTGACAAAGAAGGCTTATCCGGCTGCGGAGGCGGTGGCGCTCTTTGCGGAGAATGGCATGAAGGATAAGGTTTCCCTGTTCCGTTACCGCAGAAGTTCCAACATTAATGTGTACTGCATGGGGGATTATTACGATTATTTTTACGGTTATATGCTGCCAAGTACGGGCTATATCAGACTGTTTGATCTTTTCGCTTACGAGGAGGGGATGATTCTGCTGCTTCCCGAGCAGGAGGACCCGGAAACGCTGCCGGAGTTTAAACCGCGCAGGAAGCTGTTCCAGACGCTTCTCGCTACGGGAGAGTGGGGGCGCGATATCGGAATCGATACGGTGGGCGACCTGAACAACCAGATCTGCGACGGCAACATTGCCGATATGATTCTTGTGCAGGAGGCGCTGCAGGAGAGGCGGATCGGCGAGATTGCCAGAGATATTGCAAGGCGCGAGGGTGTGAAGTTTGTTATGATTGCGGGTCCTTCCTCCTCCGGAAAGACGACCTTTTCCCACAGGCTTTCCATCCAGCTTCGGACCTACGGCTTAAAGCCGCATCCGATCGGGCTGGACAATTATTATCTGGATCACGACCTGACGCCGTTTGACGAGAACGGAGAGCCGGATTACGAGTGCCTCGAGGCGCTGGATGTGGAGCAGTTTAATAAAGACATGACGGCACTCCTGCAGGGGGAGAGCGTGCAGCTTCCCACTTTTAATTTTAAGACCGGGAAACGGGAGTACAGCGGAAAGACGACGTGGCTCGGCGAGAACGACATTCTGGTGATTGAGGGAATCCACGGGCTGAATGAGAAGATGTCTTATTCCCTGCCGGCGCAGAGCAAGTATAAAATTTATATCAGCGCGCTGACCACCCTGAATGTGGACGAACACAACAGGATTCCCACCACGGACAACCGTCTCCTGCGCCGTCTTGTGCGGGACGCAAGGACGAGGGGCGCTTCCGCCGCCAAAACGATCTCCATGTGGCCTTCGGTCAGGAGGGGGGAAGAAAAATATATTTTCCCGTTCCAGGAGGATGCGGACGCCATGTTTAACTCGGCGATGCTCTTCGAGCTGTCGGTCCTCAAGCAGTATGCGGAACCGCTGCTATTCAGCATACAGAAAGGGGAGCCGGGATACCATGAGGCGAAACGGCTGCTCAAATTTTTGGAATATTTCCTCGGCATCAGCAGCGAGGAGCTGCCGAAAAACTCACTTTGCAGGGAGTTTGTGGGCGGGAGCTGTTTTGAGGTGTAAAAACTGCAAATGGTTCCTTTCAGTGGCAAATGCAATTCTGACGCCGGAGCAGATAAAGCTCGTGGACAGCGGCGAGAGTCTGGAACTCCGGGTGGATATCAAAAATATCTCGCAGAGCATTTCGGAGCAGGACAGGGAGACGGCGTATGGGCTGTCCAATATCTCTCCGAACCTCCTGAGAATAGTCTGCTTTATGGTAACAAAAAGACTGCTGTGTCCAATATTGGCATAGTAGTCTTTTTGATTGTATTCACCGTACATCTTGTTATGGCTCGGTCGTTTCTCTTTTTACTGCCAGAATATCATACAGATATTTCCTGCCATTGTCGTTAAAATCAAGGAAATGATTGTAAGAGTGAAAGTTTTTTTGTATAATTAAAAGATAGTATAAGCAAGTAATCGTAAGTGGAACAAATGATCGCGGCTGCACAGACGAAAGGGTGCAGGTGAGGAAAGTCCGGGCTTCACAGGGCAGGATGCCGGATAACGTCCGGTGGAGGTGACTCCAAGGCCAGTGCAACAGAAATAATACCGCCCCGGCGATACGCCGAGGTGAGGGTGGAATGGCAGTGTAAGAGACTACCGCCGTCACGGTAACGGGACGGGCTGTGTAAACCCCATCCGGAGCAAGACCAAGCAGAGAGCAATGACCGGCCCGGTCCGCTCTCAGGTAGGTCGCTGGAGGGTTTCGGCGACGAAACTCCTAGATAGATGATCATTCAAGACATAACCCGGCTTATCGTTCTGCTTACCAGAGTGAAAAGAACTTCTAGCCACTCGCAGCAAGGGCTGCTTCGTGGAGAAGTTCTAGGAGCTGCTCTGCAACTCCGTTTCACTCGAGAGAATGCCTGAAATGCAGCATTCTCTGTACATATTTAGCATGATCAGAGCAGGGGCACGGGAGGGCGCGCAGTCCTCCAAGTGCCCCTGTGAAAAGTATGTCCGATGAGGAGAGGGTTGTGGAGAAGGGTGGGAGAATAAATAAAATAGCTTATGTTATTCTATTTTCCTTGGAATGTTTTTTCCAGACGCTGCCAGTGAAGGCGGAGGAGCCGTCCCTGCCGCCCCATCTGATTCAGAGTGTGAGCGAGGAGGATATCGTTGAGGGTATGCTCGCGCTTGACCTGTTCCACTGTCCCGTGCTGGAAGAGCCGGATTTGGAAGCGGCATATGAAAATGTGAGGGACAGCGTGGTGCGGATCGATATGGGGAGAGCCTACGGCAGCGGCGTGATTTGCTGGATGACGGAGGAGGGTGCGGTGATCGCCACAAACAGGCATGTGCTTGAATACTGGCGGGAGGAGACGGGGGTGGTCCGTTTCCCGCAAGGGTATTATGCAGGCGCCCGTATGCTTGGCAGTTCGGAAACCTGCGACGTCGGTTTTTTGCTGGTGGAGAAGGAGGAGATCGGTCTGCGGGCGTTTTCCGGGCTTCGCAGCGCCCTTGCAGATGGTATTTATGGCGGTCTGCGGGTTGATGAGGAGATTTTCTGTCTGGGGGCGGGCAGAGAGGAAGACGAGATGATCTTTGAAGAGGCTGTTTTGGAGGAGACCGATAAGTATATCGAGACCTTCGGCAGTGAAATGCTTTACGGGCGAGGCTTTGCCAGAGAGGGGATGAGCGGCGGCGGTATGTTTGACGGCTGTGGGCGGCTGATCGGGCTTCTGACAGGAGGCACTTATCAGAATGAGATTGCGGGTGTGCCCGTGACGCAGGTACTGGAGGCATATTGGGAAGTTACGGGAGTTTAAAAGATACCTTTTTTGGATAAGCTGTGATACAATAATGTGAGAAAAGGAGGAAGCGATGGCGTTATTTCAGATCAGCAACGATAAAATTACGATACAGGTGGACAGTCTGGGTGCGGAGCTTAAATCATTAAAGAGTCTGCCCGACCAAAGAGAGTATATGTGGCACGGGGATCCTGCCTACTGGGGGCGGACGTCACCGGTGCTTTTTCCCATTGTGGGCGGCTTAAAGAACGGTACATACAGGGTGGACGGCAGAGAATATGCCATGGGGCAGCACGGTTTTGCCCGGGATATGGAGTTTCAGTTAAAGAGCCAGGTGGCTTCGGAAATTTGGTTTACCTTAAACTCTGATTATAAGACTTTGGAGAAGTATCCTTATCCTTTCCAGCTGGAAATCGGGTATGAGCTTTCAGGGTGTACGGTGATCGTGAAATGGCGGGTGGTCAACCAGGCGGGGGATGTGATCTGGTTTTCCATCGGCGGACATCCGGGGTTTTTATGCCCCATCGATCCGGGTACGGACCAGACCCAGTATAAGCTGCTTTTTGATGTGAAGGATGAGATCGTATCCACATGCATTGACGGTGGTTTGGCAGGTAAGGAGAAGAAGACATACGTGCTGCGGGACGGCGCGCTGCCTGTTACGGCTGATCTTTTTGATAACGACGCGCTTGTGATCGAGGGAGATCAGGCGCACAGTGTGGCGCTTGCGAGACCGGACGGCACGCCTTATCTGACGGTGGATTTTGACGCGCCGTTGTTTGGAATCTGGTCACCGCCGAAGAAAAAGGCGCCGTTTATCTGCATTGAGCCGTGGTATGGCAGATGTGACAGTACGGATTTCACAGGAGATTTTAAGGAACGGGAGTGGGGACAGAAGCTTGAGGGGACGGCTTTTGAGGCGTCCTATCGGATCACGGTTTCATGAGACCGGGAAAGGAAGGGGAACTATGGCGCCAGTGGTGCAGTGCATGGGTCTGACGAAGACCTACGGAAGAAAGATCGCGTTGAATCAGGTGTATCTGAATTTGGAGCGGGGCAGGATTATTGGTCTGCTGGGACCTAACGGCAGCGGAAAAACGACGCTGATTAAGATTATGAACGGGCTTTTGAAGCCGACAGCGGGAGAGGTGCTGATAAACGGGCAGCGTCCGGGGATTGACACGAAGCTGCGGATCTCCTATCTGCCGGAGCGGACTTATTTACAGCCGGGCATGAAGGTGCTCGAACTGGTACAGTATTTTCAGGACTTTTATCCGGATTTCCGGGTGGACAGAGCCTTTGACATGCTGGCGAGACTGCAGATTCCGCCGCAGGAGAGGCTGAAAAACCTTTCCAAGGGCACAAAGGAGAAGGTGCAGCTTATCATGGTGATGAGCCGGGACGCGGATCTCTATATTCTGGACGAGCCGATTGCGGGCGTAGACCCTGCCGCCAGAGACTACATTCTTCATACGATAGTGAACAATTATAACCGCTGCGGTTCCATCCTGCTTTCCACCCATCTGATCTCGGATGTGGAGAACATTTTGGATGAAGTGGTGTTCATCAAGTATGGAAGCATTGTGCTGCAGGCGGGAGCGGAGCAGATCAGGCAGAATGAGCGAAAGTCCGTGGACCAGTTTTTCAGGGAGGTGTTCGCATGCTAGGGAAATTGATGAAGTATGAGTGGAAGGCGACATGGAAGCTGCTTCTGTCTGCGAACCTTCTGACAGTGGTGATGACGGGACTTGCAAGGTGGATGGTATACCTGATGGATAAGGCACCTTATTCCAGCGATTTCCAGATGGTGGACTTTGTGGCGGTCATGGTACTGTTTACCTATGTGGCGAGTATGTTTGCGGTTTACGTGGGCACGGCGATCTATCTGATTCACCGTTTTTACACCTCCACCTATGGCGACCAGGGGTATCTTCTGCATACGCTGCCGGTGGATACGCATCATATTATTATCGCCAAGGTGCTGGTCAGCGTGCTGTGGGTGATGATGAATTCGCTGATCATATATTTTTCTGTGATCTTTTTGTTTGCCACATCAACGGAGACTATCAAATCCATGATGGATGGGCTGGTAAGTACCATTGAGTATCTGGGATCGGAAGAGATCTCCGTGTTTATGGTGATTATGACCTTTATCGCGTATATTTTCACGCTTTTTGCGAAAGTGTTTAAGGTGGGTGCATGCATTTCACTCGGGCAGCTCTCCTCCAACCACAAGCTGATGCTGTCCTTTGCATGGTATATAGGTATTTATATTGTGGAGAGCATGTTTCAGGGAATGTATTTTGCCATCAGCGCGACGATCTACAGACAGGCGTCTTCCATAGATTATCTGACCGGTTTCGGCACCAACTGGGAGACAACGCTTATTTCGGGGATTTTCAGCTGCGTGATTTTCTATATTCTGACGTGGTATGTGATGGACAGAAAATTAAATTTAGATTAGAGCGAAAAGAACTTCCAAAGCCCGACAGCAAGGGATGTCTTGCAAAGGAGTTCCGGATTTGCCCAGCAAATCACTTTCACTCAGGAGAATGCCTGAAATGCGGCACTCTCCGTATGTAATTGTAATTTATAGAGAAAGGAAGGATGTAACATGACGAAGATTGATATTTTCTCGGGATTTCTTGGAGCCGGGAAAACGACGCTGATTAACAAGCTATTAAAGGAGGCGCTGGCGGATACGAAGGTGGTGCTGATTGAGAATGAGTTTGGCGAGATCGGCATAGACGGGGGGTTTTTGCAGGAGTCCGGCATCGAGATCAAGGAGATGAATTCCGGCTGTATCTGCTGTTCGCTGGTGGGCGATTTTGGCACGTCCCTAAAGGAAGTGCTTAATACCTACGCGCCAGAACGCATTCTGATCGAACCTTCGGGTGTGGGAAAACTTTCCGACGTTATGAAGGCGGTGCAGGATGCCATGAAGGACAGGGATGTGCAGCTTAGCAGCGCTGTTGCCGTGGTGGACGCCTGCAAATGTAAGATGTATATCAAAAACTTCGGGGAATTTTTTGTCAACCAGATCGCGCACGCCGGCACGATTGTTCTCAGCAGGACGGATAAGATCAGCGAGGAGAAACTTGCAGCCTGTGTGGCGATGATCAGAGAGCACAACGCGAAGGCAACGATCATCACGACGCCCTGGGATGCGCTTGACGGCAAAGATATTCTGGAGACCATCGAGGGGGCGAAAGATCTGGAAGCGGAGCTGATGCAGGAAGTGATGAAGATGCAGGATGAACATCACCATCACGACCACGACGGGCATGGGCATCATCACGACCACGAGGAGCATGACCATCATCACGGCCATGAGCATGAGGACCATGTACATGGACATTGCTGCCACGACGAGGACGACGAGGGACACGGGCACTGTCATCACGATCATGACCATGAAGGACACGACCATCACCACCATCATGCGGACGAGGTGTTTACAAGCTGGGGGCTTGAGACGCCTGCGGTTTATACGAAAGAAGAGATCGCGCATATTCTGGCGGAGCTTGATAAGGAAGAGTACGGCATGGTGCTCCGCGCGAAAGGCATGGTTGCCGGCGCAGAGGGCGGCTGGATTTATTTTGACTATGTGCCCGAGGAGAGCAATGTCAGGGACGGAAAACCCGGCGTGACAGGAAAATTCTGTGTGATCGGCTCCCAGCTGAAAGAAGAGAAGCTAGCAGCGCTGTTTGGAAAATAAATTACGAGTGATATTATTTAATGTAAAAGAAATGAGAAAGGGATGAAGGAAGATTGAAACCGGTCTATATGATTAACGGCTTTTTGGAGAGCGGCAAGACAGAGTTTATCACCTATACGCTGGCGCAGCCTTATTTTCAGGTGCGGGGGAAAACCCTGCTTATTCTCTGTGAGGAGGGGGAGAACGAGTATGATCCCGTGCTTCTTCGGCAGAGCCGCACGGTGCTTGAGCTGATTGACGGGGAGGAGGAATTTACGCCAAACCACCTGATCGAACTGGAGAAAAAGCATAAGCCGGAGCGTATTATTATCGAGTTTAACGGTATGTGGAACTACAAAGAAATGAAACTTCCGTGGCATTGGAAGATCGAGCAGCAGATCACCACGATCGACGCCTCCACTTTTCCCATGTATTTTACGAATATGAAGTCTCTGCTTGCGGAGCAGATACGGAAATCGGAGTTGATTATATTTAACCGCTGCGATGGTGTGGAGGATCTTGGCAGCTACAAGCGGAACGTGAAGGCGATCAATCCAAAGGCGGAGATTGTGTTTGAGGATTCCAACGGGGAGATCAATGAGATTATGGAGGAGGATCTGCCGTATGATCTGAAGGCGCCTGTGATCGAACTTGATAACGAGCGTTATGGAATATGGTATCTGGATACCATGGATCATCCGGAAAGATACGAGGGAAAGACGGTCTCCTTTGTGGGGATGGTGTTGAAGCCGAAACAGTTTCCGAAGGGCTACTTTGTGCCGGGACGCATGGCGATGACCTGCTGTGCGGAGGATATGGCTTTTCTGGGATATGCCTGTGAGTATGGGAAGGCGGAAGAACTGGAAGACCAGCAGTGGGTGAAGGTCACGGCGCGGGTAGAGACGTCGTACTTTGAGCAGTATCAGGAGGAAGGCCCGGTACTGCATGCCCTCAGTGTGGAGCGGACGAGGGCGCCGAAAGAGGAAGTCATCAGCTTTGTCTGATGTATGAAAGGTTAAAGGTTATGCTTGGTTACACAGGATTTCAATGGCTGTTTTTGTTCTATTTTTACTGTTTCGGAGGCTGGTGCTTCGAGTCGGTCTATGTGTCGATCAGATCCCGGAAATGGGTAAACAGGGGCTTTATGAGAGGCCCCTTTTTACCGCTGTACGGGACAGGGGCAATTATGATGCTGGTGGTGTCCATGCCCTTTGCGGATAACATACTGCTTACTTACTTTGCGGGCGTGGTCGGTGCGACGGCTCTCGAGTATGTGACGGGTGCCGCCATGGAAGCGCTTTTTAAGGTGAGATATTGGGATTATTCGGGACGGTTTATGAATTACAAGGGCTATATTTGTCTGAAATCATCGCTGGCGTGGGGCTTTTTTACCATTTTGATGACAAGAGTGATACACAGCCCCATCGAGAATTTGATGTATGCTATGCCGGAAAAGCTGCTGCATCACCTGACGGTGTTTCTTAACGTTTATGTCGTGGCTGATTTTACGCTCTCCTTCAAGGCGGCTCTTGACCTGCGAGACCTTATGGTCAGGCTTGTGGGCATAAAGGAGGAGCTTTTGCGTATGCAGAAGCGCTTGGACGTGTTGATTGCGTTTAACAATGATGAGAAGGAGCAGAGGCGTCTTGACAGGGAGGAGCGCAGGAGCACCCGCCTGCGGGATCTGTCTGCCAGTCTGGAGCAGGGGTTCGCCATGATCAAGGAGGCGCTTTTGAGCAGACCTTCGGCGTATGGGGAGAGCGTCCGGGAGGAAATTGCCGAGCTGCGCGGCAAATTCAGTTCCTATCGGGAACGAGAGAAGGGCTATGGCAGACTTCTGGATTTTTACAAGCGCGATATGATACGGAATAATCCGACTATGCGAAGTGACGAATATGAGAGCGAGTTTGAGGAGCTGAAAGAACTGGCGAACGATAAGGCAGAAAGATAACGCGTCTGCCGTGAGGACGAAATCCCCCGCAGCATGCCGCGGGGGATTTCACTCGTCTCTCAACGGAATATAGCGTGGATCTTTGCGCTTCCCGGCGCGGATAGAATCAAGGAGCTGGTTTTCCATCAGCTCGAAATTACGTGCTTTGCGGCGAAACAGCGCAAGGAATTTGTTATAGAGCCAGAAAGAGTATACCAGTACATTGTTTACTTTTCCAAGTTTGGCTTTCGTGGTATGCATGTAGTGGCGTCCGCCGATCAGGGTGGGTTTGCCGGAACGGATGTAGTCGATCAGTTCCGTCTCGGAGGCAATGTCTTCCTGCAGTATCGTGTAGCCGAAACCGGCGCAGTCCTCCTTGTGGGAATCGCTGCCGCCGAAACAGGGCAGGCTGTGTTTTTGTGCAAGCGACATAGCGCGCATATTGGAATCCGCGTCCTCGCAGGCATTGTAGCCTTCCACGAAATCAAATTTGTGGTAAATATGCTCGTAAAATCTGCCTCGCAGCGTGTTGCAGATACTCAAAAATTTTTCACCGCAGGGGTGTGCGGGTCCGATAATACCGCCGTAGAAATGGACAATTTCTATAAGGAGGATGATGGGAAGTCCTCTCAGCTCCAGAATCGGCAGGTTGACGCCTGTGGGCATCACAATGAGCATGTGCCCCGCGTTTATGGTATCGTATTCTACTCCTTTCAGGACAACAAAATCGTCCGGCTTTTCCTTACATTTTTTATAATAACGGTAGGCTTTGTAGGAGTTATGGTCTGTTATGAGCATTCCCTGATAGCCCTTCTGCTTTAAAATAGAAATATTTTCCAGCAGTTCCAGTTTTCCGTCGGGAGATCCTTCCTTTGTGTGACAATGCATGTCCAGCTTCATATCGTTTCCTCTTTGATCACCATTTTACCCTATCTATTCTACCCTCTTTTCAAATGAAATGCCACTGGTTTTTTTTGCATTCGATGGGAAATTGCAATAGTGTGACATAACGTGGACAAAGTTTCATATATTGTAATGGGACAGATACATGTAAAGGCTGGTATGGTGTGAATTATATTATGAAATGAGGGGATGGCGATGCGCGCGGAAGAGATACTCGGCTTGTTTCCGGAAGAAAGCCGGGACAGGTGGCGGGAGGTGGCGAAACAGGCAAAGCGGCTTCAGGAAATCCGGCTCCGGGCGTGCCTGCCCATATCCATCTTGGCCGATAACAGGGAATCTTTTGTGGATAGGCAGGGGCGGATCGTGGACATGCCGGAAGCGGCAGCTAAATCGGCGCCGGAAGAACTGGAGAGCATACTCGGTCATCTGTGCAGGTATTCCATCTATGCCTTTGCGGATGAGATCAGACAGGGATTCCTGACTGTGCAGGGGGGACACCGGGTAGGGGTTGCCGGGCAGGTGATTCTGGATGGGGAAGGGCGGATTAAAAATATGAAATACATCCGTTATTTAAATATTCGTATCGCCCATCAGATACGAGGCGCCGCGGATGCGTTGATGCCCTGGCTGTTCGAGGATGGGCGGGTGATGAGCGCCCTTCTGATTTCTCCGCCAGGCGGCGGAAAGACCACAATGCTGCGGGATATTATCAGGCAGGTTTCGGACGGAACGGTTTACGGGCGCGGGGTCAATGTGAGTGTGGTGGATGAACGTTCGGAGATAGCGGGAAGCTATCTCGGCGTGGCGCAAAATGATGTGGGAATCCGCACGGATGTGCTGGACGGCTGTCCGAAGGTGGAGGGCATGATGCGGCTGATCCGTTCCATGGCGCCACAAGTGCTGGCGGTGGATGAGGTCGGGAGTCTGGCGGATGCGCAGGCGCTGCAGATGGCGGGCGGATGCGGCTGTAAACTATTGGCAACGATTCACGGCGGTTCCATGGAGGAAGTAAGACAGAAAAATTACATGAGCTATATTATGGAGCAGGGGCTGTTTGAACGGTATGTGATGATGGACCGCAGACAGGGCGCGTGCAGGATCGTGGAAATTTATGACAAGGAAGGAAAACCATGTACAAGGCGGTAGGTGTCCTATGTATTCTTGTCGGCTGCGCCGGATGGGGGCACAGTCTGGCGGGGCAGGAGAAGGAACGGGTGAGACATTTGAGGGCTCTTTCTCAGATGCTGTCACAGATGAGGAGCGAAATCTCCTACGGAAAGCATACGATGCCGGAGATATGTCTTTCGCTGGCAGAATTAAATGATGAGTGTTATTCTCGGTGCTTCGGACGCATCTACGAGAGGACGGAAGGGGAGGGCGGAACAGATTTTCCAAAAGTCTGGGAGGAGGAAATAGGGAAGTGTCTGGAGCCGTTACCGCTGCGGGAGGATGAGAGAAGGACAGTGACAGAGCTTGCAAAAAGCCTGCGCTTCCGGGAAGAGGGCGGACAGGCAGGGCGCGTCGGACAGGCGGAACTCTTTTTTGAAGGCAGATACCGACAGGCGGAGGAAGCAGTGGAAAACAGGTCAAAAATGATACACAGCGTAAGCATTCTGACAGGGCTGCTCCTGGCGATACTAATGCTGTGAGGTAACAGTTTGAAATTTTGTGTGCATCAGGCGCTGCAGTGCAGCCGAAGGCTGAACCGCAACGCCGTGACGGACAGGGAGGACGGATGAGCGTTAGTTTAATTTTCAAGATAGCGGCAGTCGGCATCTTGGTTACAATATTAAATCAGGTTTTAAAACATAGCGGAAGAGAGGATCATGCCTTTCTGATCAGCCTTGCAGGGTTAATTCTTGTTTTAACCTGGATTGTTCCGTACATATATGATCTGTTCGTGATGATGCAGGAACTGTTTGAATTATAGCAGATGGAATCTGACGATTTAATCGCGGGCGCTGCTTCGAAGGCTCGGTGTGGAGGGTGAATGTCATGGATATGGTGAAGGCGGGGATTGTCGGCGTGGTCGGTGTGCTGCTTGCGGTGTCGCTAAAGAGCCATAAGGCGGAATACGGCGTTTATGTGGCGCTTGCAGTCTGTTTCGTGATGTTAGAGTATATCATGCGCTATTTTATGCAGATCCTGTCGGGAATGGAGGCGCTGCGCGGGTATCTGCAAGAGAACTACAGTTATCTGGCGCTGCTTTTAAAGGCGGTGGGAGCTACTTATGCCTGTGAGTTCTGCTCGGGGATCTGTAAAGATGCGGGGTATGCCGGGGTGGCGGGACAGGTGGAGATGCTTGGCAAGCTTTACATTCTCTCCATGGGGATGCCGGTGCTGCTTTCCCTGATGGAGAACATACAATTGATGGCAATGTAAAACGCGAAAAGTACTTCTAAAGAGAGGAGGTTTCGGGATGGGCTCAGAGGAGAGTGCGCTTGTGTGGGAGCAGATGGAGATGGATGCGCTTGTCAGAGATTTCGGCAGGCTGTTTCCCTCTTATTCTTTTGACGGGCAGGCGGTGCTTGCCGATATTATGGGAGGTCAGCTCTGGGAGGCGGTTAAAAAGCTTTGCGGCGGTATATCCGGTGCTGTTTTGTTCCAGAGAGAAGAATTCCGTGTGTTATTTTTTACAATTATCGTTCTGGGAGTTGCGGCGGCGCTCTTTTCCAATTTTGCAGACCTGTTCCGCGACCATCAGGTATCGGATCTCGCCTTTTACTTTGTATATCTGCTGCTGATTGCGGTGCTTTTGAAATTCTTTGCGGAGACGGCAGGGGCTGTGAAAGAAATTTTAAACGGCGTCTTAACATTTGTCAGACTGTATATTCCGACCTATATGCTGGCTGTGGGCAGCGCTTCGGGAGCTGCCTCGGCAACAGTGTATTATCAGCTTCTTCTGGTGGCGGTCTCACTGATTGAGTGGGGGTATCTTTCGGTGCTGGTGCCCTCTGTTTATGTCTATGTACTGCTGACAGTGATCAATGGCATCTGGATGGAGGAAAAACTGGCGCTTCTTTTAGAGCTTTTGGAGAAGGTGATAAAGGGGAGCCTGAAATTTTCGGTATGGCTGATTACGGGATTCAGCCTGCTACAATCTATGATATCGCCTGTTATAGATTCGCTGCAGTCGTCGGCGGTAAAGAAGGCGCTTTCCGCAATGCCGGGAATTGGCGGATTGACGGAAGGAATGTTCGAGATGGTACTGGGATCAGCCGTGCTGGTCAAAAACAGTCTCGGGCTTTTTATGACATTTATGCTGATCGCGCTCTGTGCGGCGCCCGTTCTGAAAATAGCAATGACGGCATGTGTGATTAAGCTGAGTGCAGCGCTGATCGGCATCATAAGCGACAAACGGCTGACAAACTGTGCAAGCCGGGTGGGGGAAGGCAATCTGATGCTTTTGCGGATCGCGCTGACTTCTGTGGGGATGTTTATGATTCAGGCGGCAATCATCAGTTATTCCACAGGACATGCCGTACGCTGAACGGAGGTGGCGAAATGCTTGACACGATCAGGGAGATCGGCGTTTTTATGATAGCGGCGCAGGCGGTTGTGCATTTTGCGCCGGGGAGACAGTACGAGAAGTATATCAAATCCGTGTCGGGTATTATCGTACTGATTCTCTTTCTGAAACCTGTTCTACGGCTTGCCGGGGCTGCATGGGAAGAGCCGCAGGTTCTCCTGGAGAAATGGGTGGACCTGACGGATATGCCCGACGTTTCGGTAAATGTGCAGGCGGACGGCGTGGCAGAGGAGGTAGCTTCCCGGATGGAGAGGGAGCTGACGGAGCGGTTAAACAGAGAGCTGACGGGGGACGCATACTTTGTGAGCCGTGTCTCAATCCGGCTGATACTGGATCCGGAGGCGGAGACGGGCACGTTCCTGCCGGAGATTACGGTTTTTTTGAGGGAGAGGGCGAAGGAGGAGAGCGGGCTGATCGGCATTGAAGAGATTGTGATCGGGCAGCCGCAGGAGGCGGAGACAGGCGAACCGTTTTTGTCCTATCGGTCGCGGTTTGCCGCACTTTTGGAGATGGAGGAGGAGAGAGTGGAGGTGAGACCGGATGGGAGAGGTTAAGAAGATCCTGGGAAAGATAAGCGGTGGAAAGAAACTCGGAAAAGACCAGTGTCTGATACTGATTCTGGCGGGCATCCTGCTTTGTGTGATTTCCCTGCCGGTGGAAAAAGATAAATCAAAGTCCGATTTATTGGACGAATCTGGCACTATAATGAAAAACGAACATACGTTTGACAAAGAGGAAATAAGCAGAGACTATGTGACGTATTGGGAGGAAAAGCTGGAAGAAAGCCTGCAGTGTGTGGAGGGGGCGGGAGAGGTCAGGGTATTGATTTACACAGGGGGGTCGGAAGAAACGATTCTGGCGAGGGACGGATCGGAGGAGTTTTCGGACACGACAGAGACGGATGCGGCGGGAGGAAGCCGCCATATATCGGAGAACAGACTGGATAAGACAGTGGTCCGAACCGTAGATGAGCGGGGGCAGAATGTGCCTCTTGTGGTCAGAACTGTGGCTCCCGATGTGGAGGGGGTCCTGGTGATTGCGCAGGGGGCGGACCGGCAGCAGGTGCGCAGGGACATAATCGAGGCGATTCAGGTATTATTTGATGTAGACATGAATAGAATATCAATAATTAAAATGAAAACAAATAATCAGTGAAGGGGAGAAGAAATTGAAGAATATGATTAAGAAGAACCAGATGATGATTACGGCGCTGGCAATTATGATCGCGGTGGCAGGTTACCTGAATTTTGCCGGCACCAAGGTGACGGATGAGGATCTGATGAGCGTGAGCGGGGAAATGGGGGCGACCGGGCTTACGCAGGAAGATGCGGAGGCGGAATATGCAGCGCTTTTGGATTTGTCGGACGAAGATATGGAGCAGGCGTCCGAAGACATCGAAAGTCTGGACAGCGACGTGACGATGGCGGAGAGTGGCAGCGTAGACGAGGAACTGGCGCAGGCGCTTGCCGAAGAGCAGATGGATGAAGTGCCCGGAGAGGCGGTCTTTACGTCGGCGGAGACAGCGTCAGCCCTTTCCGGTGCGAAACTGGAGAAGGAGCAGACGAGGGTACAGAACAAGGAGACGCTGCTGGAGATTATCAACAATGCCAATATCAGCGAGACCCAGAAGCAGGAAGCAGTGAGCAGCATGATCTCCATGACGGACATTGCGGAGAAAGAGACGGCGGCGGAGATTCTGTTGGAGGCAAAGGGATTCGATGATGCCATTGTCAGCATAGACGGGGACAGTGTGGACGTGGTAGTGAATACGGCGGAACTTTCAGAGGCACAGCGCGCCCAGATAGAGGACATAGTCATCAGAAAGACGGGTGTGAGCGCGGACGCGGTTGTGATCAGTACGGTAAATGCCGACGAAAAATAGGCGGATGAATTCCTGTGTGCATTGTGAAGGGTTTTGTGATACTATAATAAAGTGTGGATTTTGGCGGCAGACGCCGTAGGCTTGGCGCTTGCCGGCACATCCACGCTGTAGAATAGCGGTTGGAGGATAAAAACGTGGGAAATTATGCGGATGAAATAAACAGAAGAAGGACATTTGCGATCATTTCGCACCCGGACGCGGGAAAGACAACCCTTACCGAGAAATTTCTGCTATACGGGGGAGCGATCAATCTGGCGGGCAGCGTCAAGGGAAAGGCGACGGCGAGACATGCGGTTTCCGACTGGATGCAGATTGAGAAGGAGAGAGGAATTTCGGTTACCTCCTCTGTACTGCAGTTTTCTTATGACGGATTCTGTATCAATATTCTGGATACGCCGGGACATCAGGACTTCTCGGAGGACACGTACAGGACGCTGATGGCGGCGGATTCGGCGGTGATGGTCATAGACGCTTCCAAGGGGGTGGAGGCACAGACGCGTAAACTTTTTAAAGTGTGCGTGATGCGCCATATCCCGATCTTTACCTTTATCAATAAGATGGACAGGGACGCAAACGATACCTTTGAGCTCTTGGACGATATCGAGAAGGAACTGGGAATCGCCACCTGTCCGGTAAACTGGCCGATCGGCTCCGGGAAAAATTTTAAGGGCGTTTACGAGCGGGAGAGCCAGTGCGTGATCACCTACGCCGATACGGAGAAAGGAACGAAAGAGGGACATGCCACAAGGATTCCTTTTTCGGAGACGGGCAATCTGAAAGAGCAGATTGGGGAAGATTTCCTGTCACAGCTTACTGACGAAATCGAACTTTTGGACGGAGCGAGCGCACCCTTCGACTTAGGGCAGATTCAGGCGGGAAATCTGACACCAGTGTTTTTCGGGTCGGCGCTCACGAATTTCGGTGTGGAGATTTTTTTGCAGCACTTTTTAAAGATGACGACCACGCCGCTGCCCCGCAGGGCGGATATTGGTCTGATTGACCCGGTGGAACATGATTTTTCGGCTTTTGTCTTTAAAATTCAGGCAAATATGAATAAAGCGCACCGGGACAGGATAGCATTTATGCGTATCTGTTCGGGCAGGTTTGATGTAAATGAAGAAGTCAGACATGTGCAGGGCGGCAGGGTGATGCGTCTGTCCCAGCCCCAGCAGATCATGGCGGACGAACGCAAAATTTTGAGCGAGGCGTATGCGGGCGATATTATCGGTGTGTTTGATCCAGGTATCTTTTCCATAGGGGACACCGTCTGTATGCCCGGGGAGCAGTTTGCTTACGAGGGTATTCCCACCTTTGCGCCGGAGCATTTCGCGAGGGTCAGGCAGGTGGATACCATGAAGCGCAAGCAGTTTGTCAAGGGTATCATGCAGATTGCGCAGGAGGGCGCTATCCAGATTTTTCAGGAGTTTAATACCGGTATGGAGGAGATCATTGTCGGCGTAGTCGGCGTTCTGCAGTTTGATGTGTTGAAGTATCGCCTGGAAAATGAATATAATGTGGAAATTAAACTTGAGAACCTACCTTACGAGTATATCCGCTGGATCGAGAATAAGGACATTGATCTGGACAAGCTGACCGGAACTTCGGACATGAAGAAAATCAAGGATTTGAAAGACAATCCGCTCCTGCTTTTTGTCAACCAGTGGAGTATCGGCATGACGGTGGAGAGAAATGAAGGGCTGATTCTGTCCGAATTTGGCAGAACATAAGGAATCGGGAGCCTGCGGGAAGGAGAGTGGCTGCGTATGAAAAAGGCGGGGATACTGCTGTTTTGTATGCTGGTTTTGACCGGCGCCCTTTATTTTGCGTCGCAGGGACCGTCCAAGAGTGAGAGCAGCCTCTGCAGGCAGGAGGATCTGGCGGCAGGAGGGACGAAGGAGAGTCTGCCCGAACAGGTGCTTACCCGGGCGGATGATGAACTGCGGGAAGAACAGACGGACTGTTATGCCTTCGGTAAGCTGTCGGAGGACGAGCAGGAAGTTTATCTGGAGATTCTTGAGGCATTGATCCATTTTAAGGAAAATGTGAAGCTTTCCAGCTGCGATAAGGAATTGATTTCCCGCGTGTTTCAGTGTGTGCTAAACGACCATCCCGAAATTTTTTATGTGGATGGGTACAGCTATACGGAGTATACGCTTGGCAGTATCTTAAAAAAGATCACTTTTACGGGAAGCTATCGGTTCAGCCCGGAGGAAGTGAAAGAGAAACAGATGCAGATAGATAATTATGTAAACCAATGTCTTGCCGGTATGCCGGAAGATGCGGATGAGTATGAGAAGGTTAAGTATGTCTATGAGTATCTGATCCACCATACGGACTATGACGCGGCGGCAAAGGACAGCCAGAATATATGCTCTGTTTTTCTGGAGCGGAAGTCCGTGTGCCAGGGATACGCGAAGGCGACGCAGTATCTGCTGAACCGTGCCGGGGTTTTTGCGACGCTGGTGCTCGGTGAGGTCGTGGGCGGAGAGGGACATGCCTGGAATCTGGTGCGGATTGACGGGGCATACTACTATGTGGATACCACCTGGGGGGATGCGTCCTATCAGGCGGTGGGCGGCAGCGATTACCCCATAGAGAAGATACCGACCATTAATTATGACTATCTCTGCGTGACCACGGAGCAGATGGAGCAGACACATACGCAGGATAATGTGGTGGAGATGCCCGAATGTACATCCATGGACGCCAATTTTTATGTGAGGGAGGGCGTTTACTTTACGGAGTTTGACGAGAAAAAGATTGAGAAAATTTTCACGGACAGCTATGAGCGGGGAGACACCTATGTGACACTGAAATGCGAGGGCCCCGATATCTACCGTAAAATGCAGGAGACGCTGATCGGTGAACAGGGGGTCTTCCGTTATCTGGACTGTCCGGACAAGGCAGTGTCTTACGTGGAGAATGAAAAGCAGTACAGCTTAAGTTTCTGGCTTTGAGGGGGCTGGTCAGCTGCCCGGCAGAGTGAAAATTTATCCTGCGTAAAACATTAAGGCAATTAGAGTGAATCATACTAGGCAAACCCCGGAAATTTTGATATACTTAAGCCAATATGGACAATAGTGCATGATGCGCGGAAATGAGGAAAACATGGAAGAAGAAACAAAGAACGGATACGAGTCACAGGAGGAGAAATCCGGGACAGTAAAGATAGCGGATGATGTGGTGGCGATGATTGCCGCGCTTGCAGCCACAGAGGTAGACGGGGTTGCCGCCATGGCGGGCAACCTCACGAACGAACTCTTAAGCCGTGTGGGAGTCAGAGGGCTTTCCAGGGGAGCCAAGGTGGAAGTGACAGGGAAAAAGGTCAAGGTGGGGCTTGCGATCACCATGGAATACGGCTACAATATTCCTGCCACATGCCAGAGAGTGCAGACTAAGGTGAAAGGCGCGATTGAGAACATGACCGGGCTGGAGGTTCTGGATGTGAACATTCGAATTGCCGGCATCAATGTGACAAAAGAAAAATAGGACGAGTGTTTTATGAGCAGAAGAGAGTTGCGTGAACAGATATTCAAGCTGCTGTTTCGGGTAGAATTTAATAAAATGGAAGATATGCCGGAGCAGGAGGAACTGTTTTTTGAGGATGAAGACGCTGCAACGGATGGGGACGCCGACTATATATCAGAGAAATACCACAAAATTTCGGAGAAACTGGCTGAGATCGACGCTCTTTTAAACGAGAAGGCGTCGGGCTGGGACACTGGAAGGATGAGTAAGGTTGACCTGACGATCCTGCGTCTGGCGATCTATGAAATTCGCTATGATGAGGACGTTCCCACCGGTGTTGCGATCAATGAGGCGGTAGAGCTGGCAAAAAAATTCGGTCAGGACGCTTCCTACGGCTTTGTCAACGGCGTTCTGGCAAAATTTGCGTAAGGCAGGATTCGTATGCAGAACGTATACACAGTGGCGCAGGTTAATTCCTATATCAGAAACATGTTTACACAGGATTTTATGCTGCAGAAGGTCCGGATCAGGGGTGAAGTCAGTAACTGTAAATACCATACCTCCGGACATATTTATTTTACGCTGAAGGATGAAAAGAGCGCAATATCATGTGTTATGTTTTCCTCTGACAGGAGAGGTCTTCCTTTTCGTATGGCGGAGGGGCAGCAGGTTATTGTAAGCGGAAGTGTGGATGTTTATGAGCGTGACGGAAAATACCAGTTATACGCCAGACAGATAGAATTGGACGGTATCGGGGCTTTATATGAGAGATATGAGCGGCTGAAAGCGGAGCTTGCGGAGCGGGGGATGTTTGCCGAGGAGTATAAGCGCCCGATTCCGCGATATATCAAGGTACTGGGCGTGGTGACGGCAGAGACGGGGGCGGCGGTGCGAGATATCATCAATGTGGCGACCAGGAGGAACCCTTATGTGCAGGTGATCCTCTATCCGGCGATCGTGCAGGGAGAGATGGCGGCGCCCAGCATCATAAACGGGATTCGTGCGCTGGAGAAGCTGCAGGTCGATACGATTATTGTGGGGCGAGGAGGCGGCTCCATTGAGGATCTCTGGGCATTCAACGAGGAGGCGGTTGCGCAGGCGGTTTTTGACTGCAGCGTTCCGATTATTTCCGCGGTCGGGCATGAGACGGACGTGACGATCACGGATTTTGTGGCGGATCTGCGTGCGCCCACACCGTCTGCGGCGGCGGAACTGGCGGTCTGCGACTTCCGGCAGCTGGAAGAGCGGATGGAGGAGTACGCCGACACCATGCAGCATCTGTGCAGGAGAACGATACAGGGCTGCCGGAACAGGGCTGCGCAGTACGGGGTGCGGCTTCGCTACTTAAGTCCCCTGTACATCCTTCGTACGAAAAAGACACAGGCGGTATCTCTGGAGGAACGTCTGCAGGCGGCTATGGAGAGAAAGCTGCAGGAAATGCGACACAGGCTTGCGATTTACGCGGCACAGATGAAGGGGCTGTCACCTCTGGACAAGCTGAGTCAGGGATATGCTTACGCGTCTGATGCCGCAGGAAAGACACTGTCGTCCGTGGAACAGGTGGCTGTAGGGGAACAGATTCGGGTATATGTGAAGGACGGCAGTCTTTTGGCGCAGGTACAGGAGAAACAGCATGGCTAAAAAGAAAGAAGAGAAAACGGAGGAAGAACAGGCGTTATCCTTGGAGGAGGCGTTTGTACAGATAGAAGAAGTGATCGGCAGCCTGGAGACGGAGGATATTACACTGGAGCAGTCCTTTGCGGAGTATAACCGGGGAATGGCGCTTTTGGCACAGTGTAATGAGACCATAGACCGGGTGGAGAAGAAAGTGCTTAAGATCAACGAGGATGGTGGACTGGATGAATTTTAAGGAGGAACTGGAGAAGAAAACCGGGAAGGTGGAGGACATACTCGCGGCGTATCTGCCGAAACCGGAGGGATTTCAGAGTAAAGTGCTGGAGGCTATGGTATATGCGGTGTCGGCGGGAGGCAAGAGGCTGCGCCCGCTGATGATGGCAGAGAGTGCGGCGCTGTTTGTGGAGGCGGAGGAAGTGTGGCGGACGGACGGGACTGCAGTGCCCAAGCCTGCCACGGCGAGGGCGCTGCCTGTGTTTATGGCAGCCATTGAGTTTATCCACACCTATTCCCTCATCCATGACGATCTGCCGGCTTTGGACAACGACGATTACCGCCGGGGCAGGAAAACCACCCACGTGGTTTACGGGGAAGACATTGCCGTGATTGCCGGGGACGGGCTTTTAAATTATGCCTATGAGACGGCTGCCCGCGCTTTTTGCAAGGCGGTGACATTGGAGGACTATCAGCGGATCGAGTGTGCCATGAACATTTTGGGGCGCAAGGCTGGTGTCTGCGGCATGGTCGGAGGGCAGTGCGCGGATCTTCTGGCAGAGAAACCGGAGACGGAAGTGACGGAGGAAATGCTTCTGTATATTCATAAAAATAAGACCGCCGCGCTGATTCAGGCGGCGATGATGATAGGAGCCGTCCTTGCGGGAGCAGGGGAAGAGGCGGTGGCCCAGATCGGGCGGTGCGCAGAAAATATCGGCGTCGCCTTTCAGATTCAGGATGATATTCTGGACGTGACGAGCAGTCTGGAAGTGCTTGGAAAGCCGACGGGGAGCGATGAGAAGAATCATAAACTGACTTATGTGGCCATGCACGGGCTTGAAGAGTCGAAAAGAAAGGTGAGAGCGCTTTCCGAGGAGGCAGTTGGGATTCTGGAGGCATTTCCGCACAGGAACGCTTTTCTGGAAACTTTGGTGGAGCAGTTGATCTACAGAGAAAAATAAGGGGCACACATATGTTACTTGAGCAGATAACACAGACGAATGACATCAAGCAGATTGCGCCGGAGGATTACGGTGTATTGGCGGAGGAGATCAGGAAGTTCCTGATTCAGTCCATCAGCGTGACTGGCGGGCATCTTGGTTCTAATCTGGGGGCGGTGGAACTGACCATGGCACTCCATTTGTTTTTAAACCTGCCGGAGGACAAACTGATTTGGGATGTGGGACACCAGTCCTATACCCATAAGATTCTGACGGGACGGCGGGACGGTTTTGTGAACCTGCGGAAATTCGGCGGTATGAGCGGTTTCCCGAAGCGGAAGGAGAGCGACTGCGACTGTTTTGACACAGGGCACAGTTCCACCTCCATATCGGCAGGGCTCGGCATGGTGAAAGCGAGAGATATTCAGGGCGGAAATAACACCATCGTCTCTGTGATCGGCGACGGGTCGCTTACGGGCGGCATGGCGTATGAGGCGCTGAATAACGCTTCCCGCTTAGAGACGAATTTCATTATTGTGCTGAATGATAACAACATGTCCATCTCTGAAAATGTGGGCGGCGTTTCCAAATATCTGAACAATATTCGGACGGCGGATATGTATCTGGACTTGAAGGAGGGGATTTACAAGTCGCTCCGCGGTAAACCGAAATACGGCGACAAGGTGGTAAGCCAGATCAGGCGCGCAAAGAGCAGCTTTAAACATCTGGTTGTGCCGGGTATGCTCTTTGAGGATATGGGCATTACCTATCTGGGACCTGTGGACGGTCACAATATTCAGGAGATGGTACATATCTTCCGGGAGGCGAGAAAGGTCAAAAAGGCGGTGCTTGTCCACGTCATTACCCAGAAGGGAAGGGGGTATGCGCCCGCGGAGCGGCACCCGGCAAGATTCCACGGCGCGGAGCCTTTTGATATCGAGACGGGCATTCCCAGTTCTCCCAAGTCGAAGGCGAATTACACGGACATTTTTTCCACGGTTATGTGCAAACTGGGGCAGCGGGATGAAAAAGTGGTGGCGATTACGGCGGCGATGCCGGACGGTGTGGGACTGAAGCGGTTTCGGAACATGTATCCGGAGCGGTTCTTTGACGTGGGGATCGCGGAGGAACATGCGGTGACCTTTGCGGCAGGTCTGGCAGCAGGCGGGCTGAAACCTATCGTAGCGATATACTCTTCTTTCATGCAGAGGGCTTACGACCAGATTCTGCATGATGTCTGTATCCAGAATCTGCCTGTGGTATTCTGCATTGACCGTGCCGGGCTTGTAGGGAGTGACGGGGAGACGCACCAGGGGCTGTTTGACCTGTCTTATCTGTCATCCATTCCGAATATGCATGTGATGGCGCCCAAAAACAAGTGGGAGCTTTCCGATATGATTAAGTTTGCGGTGGAGTTTGGCGGTCCCATTGCCATCCGCTATCCGAGAGGCGAAGCGTTTGACGGGCTGAAGGAATACAGGGTGCCCATTGCCTACGGGAAGAGCGAACCGCTTTTTATGGAGAGGGATATTCTTCTTCTGGCAGTGGGCAGTATGGTGAAAGTGGCGCTCACCGTGCGGGAGAAACTGAAAGAAAAGGGACTTTCCTGTTCGCTGGTAAACGCCCGTTTTGTGAAGCCCATTGATGAGGAGCTGATCCGCGAGGCGTGCAAAACCCACAGGCTGATCGTTACCATGGAGGAGAATGTGGCGAGCGGCGGTTATGGCGATCGTGTCAGAGCGTTTGTGGCTTCTCTGGGGGGAGAGGCGAAGGTGCTCGGCATCGCTATCCCCGATGAATATGTGGAGCATGGCAATGTAGAGCTTCTGAAGCAGGAGACGGGCATTGACGCAGTGTCCGTGGAAGAGAAGGTAACCGCGGCATGGCATCGAAAGACAGATAAGCAGGGATCATGAAGGAAAGACTGGATGTAATTCTTGTCAGACAGGGTTATGCGCCTTCCAGAGAGAAAGCAAAGGCGCTTCTCATGGCGGGAAACGTGTTTGTGGATAACCAGCGGGAAGATAAGGCGGGCACGTTGTTTGATGAGAGCAAAATAAAGATTGAGGTGAAGGGCAGACCGCTTCCCTACGTGAGCAGGGGCGGGCTGAAACTGGAGCGTGCGGTCGGGCAGTTCCCCATTGTGCTGCAGGATAAGGTCTGTATGGACATCGGCGCTTCCACAGGCGGTTTTACGGACTGTATGCTGCAAAACGGCGCGGCAAGGGTGTATGCCATAGATGTGGGGCACGGGCAGCTCGACTGGAAACTGAGGAACGACGAGCGGGTGGTCTGCATGGAAAAGACCAACTTCCGCTATGTGACAGATGAGAACATCGGGGAGCCCATCGACTTTGCGTCGGTGGACGTCTCTTTTATCTCGCTTACCAAGATACTGATTCCGGCAAGGAAACTCCTGCGGCAGGGGGGAGAGATGGTCTGTCTGATCAAGCCCCAGTTTGAGGCGGGACGTGACAAAGTCGGGAAAAAAGGCGTGGTGCGCGACAGGGCTGTACATATCGAGGTGGTGCGGCGGATTGTCGATTACGCGGATATGATCGGTTTTTGCGTGAAAGGGCTCACCTATTCGCCGATTAAGGGACCGGAAGGAAATATAGAGTATCTGATGTGGCTGGAAAAACGCGGTGAAATTTCGGAAAAGATTCTCAGCATGTCAGAAAAAGAGGCGATCGATGAGCTGCAGGAGCTGTCTGCGGCAGGGGGAGGCGTCTCCCGGGAGGAGAGGCAGGCGTCGCGCATTGAGGAGCTTGTAGAGGAGGCGCACGGAGCGCTGGATGAGGCGAAATAGCAGATGAAGAGATTCTGTCTGATAACCAACGAATCAAAGGACCCCGCTGGGGTGGTTACAAATAAAATAACAGATATTATCAAAAAGTGCGGCGGGGAAGCTGTCTGCGTCAAAAATGAGAAGAAGGCGCTTACGGACCGGGGGACAGATGGTGTGGACTGTGCGCTGGTGCTCGGCGGCGACGGGACGCTGCTCCGGGCGGCGGGAAACATGTTGGACAGCGATATCCCCCTTCTCGGCATCAATCTGGGGACGCTGGGTTATCTGGCGGAGGTGGAGAGCGTCTGCGTCGAGGAGGCGGTGGAGAAGCTTCTTAAGGATGAGTTTGTGCGGGAGGAACGGATGATGCTCTCCGGCAGGGTGATGACGGGCGAGGAGCGGTATGCGCTCAATGATATTGTGATTTCCCGGTGTGGTTCCCTGCAGATTCTGAACGTCCGCATTTATGTGAATGACAGGTTTCTGCATGATTACTGCGCGGACGGCGTGATTGTGGCAACGCCCACCGGTTCTACGGGTTATAACCTCTCGGCGGGCGGTCCTATTGTGGAGCCTTCAGCGAGACTTCTGCTTTTGACGCCGATCTGTCCGCATACCTTAAATACCCGCAGCATTGTGTTTTCGCCGGAGGATGAAATCACGGTGGAGATTCCCAAGGGGAAGGACGGGCATGAGCAGGTGGTGGAGGCGAATTTTGACGGCAGTAATACAGTGACCCTGAGGACTGGCGACCGCATTCGGATTCGGCGGTCCGACAGGACGACAGGTATTGTCAGGCTGAACACGGAGAGCTTTCTGACGGTGCTCCATAAAAAAATGAGTGAGGCATAGAAGGGGAATCTGACGCGTTATGAAAAAGAGGAGACATGAAAAGATTACAGAGCTGATTACGCAGAATGAGATAGAGACGCAGGAGGAGCTGGTGGAGCGGCTCCGGGCGGACGGGTATGAGGTTACGCAGGCTACCGTGTCCAGGGATATCAGGGAATTAAAACTTTCCAAAATTTCAAACGGCAGGGGGCGGCAGAAGTATGTGGCTTTCGGCGGTGAGGAAGTGCATCTGGGAGATAAGTACGGCAGGGTTTTGAAGGAAGGGTATGTGTCCATGGAACTGGCGCAGAACCTTCTCGTGTTAAAGACCGTGCCGGGTATGGCGATGGCTGTGGCGGCGGCGTTGGACGCCATGAAGATTGAGGAGGTCGTCGGATGCATCGCCGGGGATAATACAATCATGATGGCGATGAGAAACGAGCAGGATGCCCGGACCGTGATGGAGAAGATAGGCAGAATCGTGTGAAAAACGCGAGAAGTATTTCTAAAAGTCAGCAGCAAAGGCTGCTTCGTTAAGAAATACTAAGTCTCGCGCGGGAGAATGCCCCAAATATGGCATTCACCGCACAAATTTTGATGGATAAACTGGAAAGAGGAAAAAATGCTACAGAGTTTACATGTGAAAAATCTGGCTTTGATTGATGAGACGGAGGTCACTTTCGGCGGCGGGCTCAATATTCTCACAGGGGAAACCGGAGCCGGAAAATCCATTATCATCGGTTCCATCAATCTGGCGCTGGGCGCGAAGGCGGATAGGGATATGATTCGCTCGGGCGCAGAGTACGCACTGGTGGAGCTGGTGTTTACCGTGGAAGATCCAGCGCAGATAAAAGCCATACAGGATATGGACCTCCCGTTGGAGGACGGGCAGCTCATTCTGCAGCGGAAGATCATGGAGAACCGCAGCCAGTGCAAGGTGTGCGGGGAGACCGTGACAGCGAAACAGCTCAGGCAGCTCTCGGAGATTCTGATTGATATTCACGGACAGCATGAGCATCAGTCGCTTCTGAAAGAAACAAAACAGCTTGAGATACTGGATGCCTACGCGGGGAGCGGGCTTACAGAAAAAAAGGAGCGGCTCAGGGAGATTTTCAGGCAGTACCGGGATAAATGCAGGGAATTGTCCGAGAACGAGACAGACGAGGAGACGCGGAAAAAAGAGTGTTCCCTGGCGGAGTTTGAATGCCGGGAGATCGGGGAGGCGGCGCCCGTTCCCGGTGAGGACGTGGAAGTGGAGCGCGCGTACCAGCGTATGAACAATGCCAGAAAGATTGAGGAGGCGGCATTGACCGCCCATGCCCTGTGCGGCTATGAGAACAGCGGGGCGGGCAGCGTGATCGCAAGGGCGATTAAGGAAATCAGGTCTGTCTCCGCGTACGACGAGACGCTTAAGGAGTATGAGAAACAGCTTTTGGACATTGACAGCCTGTTAAACGATTACAACAGGGGGATGGCCGAATACCTTTCCGGGCTTGAGTTTGACGCCGGGCAGTTTGAAGAGACGGAAACGCGCCTGAACCTTCTGAATCGTTTAAAGTCAAAATATGGCAATACCGTGGAAGAAATTCTCGCTTACAAAGACCGTGCGCTGGAGACCATAGAAAAGTATCAGGATTATGACGCTTACAGGGCGGCGCTCGAGGAGGAGACGGCGGCGCTCAGGAAAGAGGCGCTTGCGCTTTGTGAGGAAATCTCCGGTCTGCGAAAGGAAAACGCACATATGCTGTCAGAAAATATGAGGGAGGCATTGTCCGATCTCAATTTCGAGCAGGCGGTTTTCGAGATACGGGTGGAAGCCGATGAGGAGAAACTGTCCGAAAACGGTTTTGACGAGGTGCGTTTTCTGATTTCCACGAATCCCGGAGAGCCCGTCAGGGAACTCTCACAGGTGGCGAGCGGCGGCGAGCTTTCCCGTATTATGCTGGCGCTCAAGACGCATCTGGCGGATAAGGACGAGATAGAGACGCTGATTTTTGATGAGATTGATACGGGGATCAGCGGCAGGACGGCGTGGAAAGTATCGGAAAAAATGGGAATTTTAGGAAAAGGTCACCAGTTGATCTGCATCACCCATCTGCCCCAGATTGCAGCTATGGCTGACACGCATTTTGTCATAGAAAAGCAGGTGGAGGATAACCGCTCTATCACCCGGATCAGGGAGCTGGGGAAGAAGGAGAGCGTGGAAGAACTTGCAAGAATGCTGGGTGGAGACGTGATAACGGAGAGCGCGCTGAAAAATGCCGAGGAAATGAAAGAATTGGCAGCAAAAACCAAATAATACAAAATTAAAAAATAAGATTCTTCACATACTAGAAAGGACATACTGTAAAGTGTGTCCTTTTATCATTTATATTTTACACACATTATAAAGGAGAGGAATGTGAAGAGTGGGCAATTCAATAGAAATGACTGAACAACAGGAGAGAAAATACAGGGGTTTTTTGTGGATGCTGCTTCTGGCGGGCATAACCGCGCTTCTTTTTACGATATACTTTTCCTATTTGGATAAGATTCCGTCGCAGATCCGGATTCGCGCCGGAGTGGAGCAGGAATTTGATTTCCGGGTCCCGGTGTCAGGGGAGATATACCGTACCGCTGAGGAGGCGGCGCCGGTGGCATCCGTGACGGATGTAGATGAGAAGGACGAGGCGTATCTGCTTGCCGGGGAGGACAGACGGACAGAAAGCATTCACGTAGATTTTGCGCGGACGGTGAAACTGAAAGCGAATGAGATTGATACTTATCAGATGGACCTGAAGCTGTTTGGCGTACTTCCCTATAAAAACGTGGATATTGAGGTAATCCAGGATAAAATGCTGATCCCCTCGGGCATTCCCATCGGCATTTACGTGAAGACGGACGGCGTGCTGGTGGTGGGGATCGGAGAGTTCGAGAGCAACAGTGGAGAAACCATATCTCCCGCCAGATATGTGCTGCAGAAAGGAGACTATATTCTGGAGAGTAACGGGGAACCCGTGGAGAATAAGAAACAGTTTATCAGCATGGTGGAGTCGTCCGAAGGGGAGGATATGGTGCTCACCATCAGGAGAAACAATGAAATAACAGATGTTTGCATAAACGCGGGAAAAAACCGGATGGAGGAGTGGAAGCTGGGAATATGGATCCGGGATAACGCGCAGGGAATCGGCACCATGACTTACGAGGGTACGGACAGTACGTTTGGCGCGCTTGGGCACGGCATCAATGATGTGGACACGTCGATTCTGATGAATCTGGAGGAAGGAACGCTCTACAGGACGGAGATTGTAGGCATTACCAGAGGCGCCAATGGTGCGCCCGGTGAATTGACGGGATACATTGAATATGACAGCGATAATGTGATCGGGGAGATAACGGAAAACACAGCGGAGGGAATTTTCGGGGTCTGCAATGAGGAGCTGGTGGCAGATTCTGTCTATGAGCCTGTGCCCATCGCTTTAAAGCAGGAGATTGTGCTGGGACCGGCGCAGATCATCTGTTCCGTCTCCGGGGAACCGGAATTTTATGATGTGGAGATCGTGGAGGTCAATCTGGAGCATGAGAACGTAAACAGGGGAATCGTGATCCGTGTGGTGGACGAAAAGCTGCTGATGCTGACAGGCGGGATCATTCAGGGGATGAGCGGCAGCCCTATCATCCAGAACGGGAAACTGGTGGGAGCGGTGACCCATGTGCTGGTGAACGATTCCACGAAGGGGTACGGGATTTTTATTGAGGAGATGCTGACACACTGACACTTTGCGCACTATTTCCATTGCTGCTTGCGTATATTGCGGACTGTTTTGGAATAAAACAGCCGCTGGATCAAAAGATGCACGCAAAAGCGATGCATTTATTTAAAGAGTACATGCTTGTAGGGGGAATGTCACAGGCGGCTGTGGCTTTTTCTGAAAGGTCGAAGAGATTTTGCAGCAGCAGATATGGGAAAAAGACTGCCGGGCAGTATGTTATCCATCCGAAAAATTTGTCTGTCGACAAGGAGATTGTAAGAATACCGCCATATATGTTTCCGACGGCATTTCTTCTATAAAGATTCCAAGAAAGGATATGGAATCTTTTATAATAGAAGAAATGCTGACGCATTAGCGGTTTTGACTGGAGGCGGAAAAGGGATAGATGTTGGGCTCCATCTCATAGAGGCTGCGAAACTCGGTGGGCGTGCAGTCTTTGATCAGCTTAAACATTCTGATAAAGGCGGAAAGGCTGGAAAATCCTGACTGCAGGGCTACTTCGGTGATGGAGAGCTCAGGGTCGACAAGCAGCTTTTCCGCATGTTCGATTCTTTTCTTGTTCAAGTATTTATAGAAGGACAAGCCGGTAAAGTTTTTGAACAGCCTGCTGAAATGGTATTTGCTGAATCCGGCAAGACCGGCGATATTGTCAAGGCACAGATCTTCCGTGTAATGCTCATGGATGTAATTGCAGACCATCATAAACTTTTCGGTATGTTCTTTCTGCTTGGAGAGGGCGGAGTCTTCGTTGTTTCTCATGCCGGTAAATTCACGGCCCATCAAGACGAGCATCTCGATGACCCGGTAATAGATGGCGGCGCTGATCAGAATGGAACTGCTGAAATATTCTTGGTAAATTTCTAACATCAGTTTCTTTAACCGTTCGTGGATGACCGATGCGTTTTCGTCGGTGATTAGCAGAATCTGGGGAATGGTGGAAAGGGTGGATTCGATGTCTGCCACGTTGTGGAGCATGGAAATATCCACCTGGAGAATCAGCCGTTCTCCGCGGATCACGGAGGGCATACCGTGAACCACGCCGGAGTTGATGAGCAGAATATCGCCCTCATGCAGAACGTAGGATTCGTTTTTGCTGGCGATCTCGTAGTCGTTTTCAATAGGCATGATGATCTCGATGGGCGTGTGCCAGTGCGACGGATAGATTTCGTAATCGGTGTTGTCATGAAGCTTAAAGCCCTCGATTTCTTTATAGAGGACGGTTTCTTTGATCCCGTTTAACATTTCAATCATAAGACATAGGGTCCTTTCTTATAAGGCGGCAGTTTCTGCCAGTGATTGTTAAAAATTGCTAACGATAATTAAAAATTGCTATTCGATTGTCAAAAATTGCTTTTTGCACTTTCCTATTATAACACAAAAACTCGCAAAAAAGAACAAAAAGCAGATGTTATTCGCAATAAAAAACGGGGCTTATCATATCTGTATGGTAAAAATCTCAAACTTCCCACACCCCAAACCAGCTGAAAACCTTTAAATTTCTGGCTTTG
>ERZ779626.176-NODE-176-length-42834-cov-6.958251_pt1 | contig 42834 bp, 35 predicted proteins | sample MGYA00514209_ERZ779626 | MGnify/ENA primary metagenome ERZ779626 (study PRJEB29562, sample SAMEA4376713) | mouse gut metagenome | isolation source: Cecum | study: EMG produced TPA metagenomics assembly of the A DSS colitis mouse model was used to assess the...
GCATATGTGGCGATGCTTGCGCCTCCGAGCAGGTAGGGTATGATTCTGTAATAGCTTGCTATGGATATCATCAGCAGCAGGGCCAGCAGGACCATGTTTCCGATTATTACGAGGTTTGCAGTGTGACTTTTGCTTACCGCTTCGTAAATCATCTCGAAGGATATTTCTGCCTGAGTGATGACGAGAAACAGCGCCGTCAACTTCTCAGTCGTCGCCTTCTCGGACAGGAACAGGAGCATCAGCACGAGCAGCAGTCCGAGATGCAGGGCGTTTATCGAGTGGTAGAACGTGGTTCTGGGGGCTGCGTCGCTGAAGAAGCTCCATAAGATTCCGGCCATATATCAGGCGCACGTATAGAAGAATATGTAACGTCGCTGGCGTTCCGCCTGCGATGTTGTTTCCGAGAGGTTCAGTTTGTCTATCATTTCGTGATCGGTATCTGTTGTTCGGACAGTGCGTTCAGGTTCGCAGGGGGCGCTTCGTCGGTCCGTTCCGTCCTTTCGGGCTCCTGCATCAGTGCGCGTAGGCATTCCGCGAGGTTGTCCTTGGGCCCCAGTCCCATTTTCCTGCGGATGTTGGAGCGTATTACGGATACGTTGGACGGGCTTTTGAGCAGCTCGCGCGCTATTTCGGGGTGTGTCTTGCCTTGCAGCACCAGACAAGCCACCTTACGTTCCGTCGCCGTTAGGGAGGGAAGGCGTTCGTCGAGCTTGCTGTAATCGGTCTGACGGTGCTGCATCAAGTGCAGGACGCTCTGGCGTATGCGGCGTTCCGTTTCGTCGCCGAGGAGTTTGAGCAGCTGTTCGGTCTGTCCGGGCGTCAGGTCCCGTTTTCGCAGCAAGCGTATGAATTGGCTGACTTGTCCGTCGTCGATGTTGAAGAGGCTGAACAGCGAACGCCGCTCCGCGAGGTATCTGCGGTTGTCGTGCATTAGGGAGCGTATTTCTTTTATTATATAGTGTTCCATCAGTGCGCAGCTTGCGAAGAGTGTGAAAATCAGCAGGAATGAGTCTTTGAGTGTGGCTTCTCCGCTGAGCAGGGCCGCCGTTGCGTAGGCCGCGGTTCCTGCGGCGGCCGTCGTGTATGACAGTTGCGGGTTGTATGCGAACAGGGAGAGTACGAGCAGGAATCCCAGCAGCAGCGTTCCGCGGAATACGATGGCGGCTGTCTCGGTGTCGGGCGTTGCTGCCGCTATCACGGTTTGTGCGGCTGTTTTCAGCAGGATGAGCAGCAGCAGGGCGGCGAAGGCTTTGTTGACCGGAGTTTTACGGTAACGGCAGACTGCGGGGAGTGCCGCCGCAAGAATGCACAGGAGCGCTCCCGTGACGACCTCCCGTGTGTTGGGAGTATTTATTGCGGCGATTGTTTCGGCCGCCGAATAGACCGATATGGCGTATGCGCTGTAATGGAATACGGCTTTTTGCAGGCTTTCCAGTTTTTTGGTCAGTATCTTTTTCATTTTTGTTCTTATATCTGCTTATATTTCGTTATATCAGTATTATATGACACTTAATCTTTAGGTTTTTAACATGGCAAAAATAATAATAATTTTAATAATGTGACTTTTTTTAGTCCTGAATTTTCCTGAAAATGAGACTTGGGGCTTTTTCTTTGTGTTCGTTAAATCTATATTTGTGGCACCGAAAGGAAAAATTTCGTACAGATGAATCGGTTTAAAGATATTGCGAACGTATTACTGCTTCCGGATTTCTGCTGCTGCCGAATTCCGGGGCGTATGACGTCTGCGGCATTCCGGTCGCTTGCTGCGTGTGTTTCGCACGTGGTGCGCGTGTATGTGTACGTGTATTTGTATTTCAAAATTTCCCCCCCCCTCGCATCGGTCGATGAGCTGACCGCAGCGGCGTTTTCCGGGGCTTGGGATAACTCTCTTTTCGAGATATCGTTTTTGAAGGCTGAAGCGTCTTTTCGGCCTCTTTCGTCGTGCTTGCCGCCTTTTCGGGCGGCTTGCGCGTGCTTCTCCGTTTTCGGACGTCGCGGGGCGTCCGGCGGCGGCATGCTCTCCGCGAACGGGTGCTGTCCTTCGTGTGGCTCGTTCCGGCTTTGTTTGTAACGGCTGATCATTCATAGCGCTTATACTTGTTTGTTATGAGGAAAAGGATGTTGAAATATATGAATAGCACTTTGTCTGCTGTCGGAACGACGACCGTCGTACTGTTGTTGTCGTGTGCGGTCTTGGTCTCCTGCATCCGCGAGGATACGGGCGACTGCCCCGTGCCGCACCGTTTCGATTACGACTGGTGCAACCGTGTCGAGGCGGAGAGTTGTCTGGGGCAGAACCACCTGCGTCTTTACGACGGCAGCGGTATCTGCGATCCGCACGATTGTCCGCAGGAGGGTGCGCTGCTGTACCTGAAACAGCGTCATTACCGTGTGCTGACCTATAACGACCGATTGCAGGGCGTTGTTTACAGCGATCTGCACGATATCGAGCGGGCCCGTGCTACGGTTAACGAGGTTCCTACGCCCGAACTTATCGGACGTGTGGAGGCATTGGCGGCCGAAGAGGCGTCGGCTGCCGATGCATTTCGCACCTTGTGGAATACGCGTGCGGGGGGAGAGCTCATCGGTCAGGCGGAGAGTTTCCTCTACCGGGATTCCATTCCCGGTGTTACAGTGGATTTCCGCCGTGAGGGCCGTTCGCTGCTGGTTCCCGAACCTGTGGGCTATGGGATTACGTTCCGCAGCCAGATCAAGGGCTGGACGGTTTCCGATGTGAAATCCTTGGAACTGACCCTTTCGGGCGTTGTTCCGGAAGTTAAGCTCGTGTGCGGGAGCCGCACGGAAACTCCGAATCGCACGGCGCTGACCCGGACCGTGCGTGAAGATGAGCGTTATCTGTCGTACCTCTATGTCTTTGGCCTCGACCGCGCGGAGGTTGTCCTGCGAGCCTATATCGATCCCGTCTCCGACGGCGATAGCCCGGTTTATATCGAGCGGGACATTACGGATATCGTGAACAAGGCGCTCGACGAGGCCGAGCAGACGGGCGATCCCCGCATCGAGTTCGAGCTGGAGCTCGAACCGTTGGAGTTGAATATGAACGGGCTCCAGATGGGCCGGATGCGGGTCGTGGGCTGGGACGAGGTTGACGGCGGCGATATGGGCGTGTAGGGCCGAACCCCGTGCGGGGAATGCGATGTGACGAATGCAGACTGAAATGCAGATAATGAAACACAAACAACATTTTTTAACCCATTTTATTAACAAATTCTTTTTTATGAAACAATTTTTTGTATTGGCGTTTGCAGCCGCAGCGATGGTAGGTTGCAACGAGAATGAAAACAGCGGAAACGACTCCAAGGTCGATTTGAGTCAGGCTCAGCAGCTCAAGGTGCTGACGTCGGTCAGCAATACCCGTACGGCCGTTGATGGCACGGTTCTCCCCGTAGGCTCGGCTATCGGCGTTATGGTAACTGACGAAGCCGGTACTGCCGACTTCACTCCCTCGGCTATCGGCAACGGCAATGCCGACGGCGGTTATTACTCTAGCGGCCGCAACATCCGTTTCGCCAACAACGCTGGCGAGAACAGCTGGGTTTCGGTCAACACGGAGGACAAGACCAAACTGCTTCTTTTCGCAGCCGACGAGAAGGGTAAGGTTTTCGGCTACTATCCCTATACCGATGATGCCAACGTCCTGGGTATCGGCGATGCTACGACGATCCCCGTCAAGATCCTGAATATGGGTAACATCATCGTGGGCGACGATGAGGGCCAGGGTACGCTCGACGGTGTGGACAGCAAGAAAGCCTACACTGCCGAAGACGAGATCGACTTCCTCTACAACACGCGCAACGACATCGTAGGCGCCAAGACGACCACGACGGCCAAATTGGTGATGAATCACGCACTTTCGCGCGTATCGTTCCGTATGTACACCTCGGCCGAGGCTCAGGAGGCCGTTCAGGGCGAGACCGACTCCTACTATCAGTTCGTGGGCTACACGATCAGGAACAAGACCAACAATCTGGAAGAAGGCGAGTTGCACGCGAACTTCAAGTATTCGGCCGACGCGAATGCTACCCGCATGAACATCCAGACGGGTGAGATCACCGGTACTATCGCCGGCGGCGAGATCGCACGTACGATCGAGGGCTACAAGATGGTAAGATCGACGGCCGACGACGAAACGAACAACAAGACGGCTGCCGACGCTTCGTATCGTGTCAGCAACCTGCTCTTCCCGCTGGCCAACATTACGGCCGACGCCAACAACAAGTCGGAAAACATCATGGTTGTCATCTCGATCCAGCGTATGAACGCAGACGGTACGGAGGCTGTTGACCCCCAAAGTTACGCTCTGCCGTTCGACGTTGCGACCCACACCGCGTGGGAAGCCGGCAAGAACTACACCTACACGATTAAGTTCACCGGTAACTCGCTTTCGATCGAGACCGTGACCGTAACCGACTGGGTAGAGGTTGTCGGTGGCGACATGGAGATCGAGTAACGCCGAAGATTCGATTATCAGTTAATAAACATAGTGTATCCGGGGCAGGCGGAATCCTGCCTGCCCCTTTTTTTCATTTTCGCGGCCCGATCGGCCGCACAGGCCCGCCGGAGGTCCGGCACGGGCGCAGGATAGCGGGGCTTCGGGGCCTTCGATCCGATAAACAGAGACACGGCGCGCGGTTTCCGCCGCAAGGAACCGCACGGGCGGCCCGGCATCGGGGAAACGCCCGTTCAGAGAAAGACAAGACGAATACGAGATATGCCCTCCCGTGGGGGAGGGAACGGAGATCCCGGCGGCCGGTGCGGCGCGGGATGCCGAACTCCAAACGAACGATTTATGAAACAGTACAGGATGCGGACCGTGACGGTCGCGATGACATATATGTTCGGGGCAGTGCTGCTTGCGGGCGGTTGCACCCGGGAAGAGTCCGCCGCCCCCGCGGGCCGCGAGGCTGTGATACTCTCCATCGCCGAGGCCAACTACGGGGCTTTGGGCGGCGCGCGGAGGACCGGGACCTCTCCGGCGGACGGCGGCACGCCGCAGACGCGGGCCATCGTCGACGGCGGGGGTTCGACGTTCTTCACCGACGGCGACCGGCTGGGGCTGTTCCTGCGCGGCGACGGTTACGAGGATGTGGATAACCGCATCGTGCAGCTCGACTATCCGGGCGAGGGCCCGCAGAAGAAGTGGAAAATCACGGGGGAGGCCATTCCCTTGTATGCCGATGCGGCGACCGTGACGGCTTATTTCCCGTACAGCGACGCCTACGGCCTTACGATGTCCGCCGTACCGCTCAATTCGGGTCCTTACGACGTGAATACGAACGACGTGGTGTGGCAGCGCGACACGGTGCACTCGACCCATACGCAGGCCATGTTCCTCGAAATGCAGCACGCCATGACGCGCGTGAAGATACGTCTGAACCGGGGGACTTCGGACACGTCCGATTCCGGTGACTATACGGGCGAGGGCAAGATCACGGGCGTCCGGATCGCCGACGCCGGTGATGTCGCCGCGGACGATCGTGTCGTCTACCTCGACGGGACGCTCGACCTGACGCAGGCGACGCCGGTCGTCACGCCGGGCTGGCCGGACGCCGTGGCCGACAAGAGCGAAAAGACCTTGACGGCGGAGGGCGTGCTCTACGACCTGCTGCTGTTGCCGGTGGATAAGATCGACGCGGGCAAGGTGATGCTCGAGGTGGAGCTCGACGGCAAGTCGCTGTCGGCGCCTTTCCCCGTCGATGCGGTCGATAAGTGGGAGGCGGGCAAGGCTTATACGTATGAGGTGGCGGTTCGCAACGGAGCCGCTCAGGTGGTCTTCGGCAAGGCGACCGTGACGCCGTGGAACGACGGCGGGAGCATCTCGGGCGACCTCGACCCGTCGAAGCCCGAATACGGCGGCGGCGACGTGCAGGACTGGGGCGACAACGAGTGGGGTGCCGAAGAAGGGGGTGACGAACCTGTGACGGGTGAAATCGCGGATGCGAGTCTCGTCCCCCCCCCGACTGATAATGTTATTCCGTTGGAGGGCGGCGAATACTCCGTAAGGCTAACGGGCAATTGGACGGGCTCTGTTTCCGTACGTATGTCTGTCGGCGGCAATATCGGCGGATTGCTGCATGCCGTCTGCTCGAACGGAGCAGCCACGGTTACTTTTACAGTTCCGGCCAATACAAATAGTTCGCGTACGGTAACGTTCGAATATCTGTGGAACGGCACGTGGATCAAGATCGGGAATGCTTGCACGCAGCAGGGCTATAACGTCACCGCTGCCACGCACAACGCTCCTGCGACTATCCCCGGTCTGGGCGGCTCGTACAACGTCACGCTCACGGGCTACCTTCCTTCCGCGGGCATCGAAGTCCGTGCCAGCAGCGGCGGCACAGCGCTCGTCACGGGCAAAGTCACCGCTTCGGGTACGGCCGTCTCGCTGAGGGTTCCGGCTAATCTAAGCTATAATACGCGCACAGTCACCTTCGAGTATCTGTGGAACGGGACATGGACGAAGATCGGGAATGATTGCACGCAGCAGGGCTGGCACGTGACCAAAGCCAGCGTCTCGCCCGCGGGCGACATCCCGGGCGCAGGCGGCACCTATACCGTGACGCTTACGGGCTGGGGCGGGTATCAGGTCCGCGCTATGAGCGGCAGCACAGAGCTGGTGATAAAGACGGACTTTACGGAGGTCGCGAATTATTCTGCCACGATTAAAATCCCTGCGCACACCTCTTTACCGACAAAACGGAGCGTGACGTTCCAGTACCGCTTCAATGGAACATGGACAGACATCGAAACACGGACACAATATGCAGACCTATCCAACGGTGTATACTTTCGCAACTGCGAGAATTTCTGCTCACATCGGGGCGGCCTTCCGACGATTGATGAACTCCGCTCCTACCTTTGGGACGGTTGGCCCACGACCCTGCAACCTGACAACACACCCTTGTACTACTGGAGTAAATACAGTGGGAACGCCGCAGTGCATGTTTACGCTCCAGCTACTAACGTTACGTCGACACTTCTTTATGCTAACGAACAAAACCACGCAATGTGCCGCTGCCGGGACGAATAAAATTGACGGCCCGACCGAACTAAATGCCTGTTAGGACGCTGATCAAATCATCGGTTCATACTCGCTCTTTCCGCAACCCCCGAGGCTATCGCACGATACTCCGGGGGCAGGAGAAAGGGCGAAAAGGATGCCGGACGATTAAGGTTTTGATAATAAGCATGTAGGACTTTCCGTGCAGCGGGCCGGGCTCCGGAGCCCGGGGCAAGGGACGATAGGACCGATGAAGATATCGTGAGGAGAAAAAGACGAAGATAAAGATAAAGATATATGAACCAGTTTAGGAAATACGTTTGGATTGCGCTGGCGGTCCTGGCGGCCGGGTGTTCCGAGAGCGACAGGGAGGACGGAAACTCTGTTTCCGGCGGCGTGTCGGGGACGGAATCTCCGCTTCCGGAGGGCATGGTCCCCGCGACGCTCGATCTGAGCTCGAACGGCCGTCTGACGCTGGTCGCCGGCGACCAGGCCGCGACGCGCGCTGCGAGCCCCGACGAGACGGCCGTGGGGGATCTGTGGATGTTGCAGTTCGACACGGAGGCTTCGGCCGAGGGGTCGCTCGTGCACCGCGCCTACATTCCCGCGCAGGAGATCGTCCAGAGCGGAATGGCAGTCACGGCTTCGGTCATGTTGCGCGAGAGTGCGAGCTGCGTGATCGTCGTGGTGGCCAACGCGCCCGAATCGTTCACCGTTTCGACGCTTCCCGCCGGCACGAAGCTCACCGAGCTGCGCGCACGCACGTTCGCCGTGAGCTCCACGACCGGGGCCTCGCTGCCCTCGGATGCATCGGTCCGCCTGCCGATGTTCGGCGAGACCGAACAGATCGCCGTGTCGCTCGTCGGTTCCCAGTCGGTGTCGGTGAAGCTCACGCGGCTGGTTTCGCGTATGCGCCTCTCGCTGGTCAACAGTTTCACGAGCGGCTATCCGCTTCTGGAGCTGACGGGGGTAACGCTGCGCAACGCTCCGACGAAGATCGCCTACGGTCCGCTGACCGAGCATACGGCCTATCTGGGCGACGTTTACCCGGAGGCCTCAGCCGACAATTTCCGCGATTACGACCCTGTCACGACGGGACTTGCGGGGTCGGAAACTTCTTATGTGTGGTACATCGCCCCGAACCGCCGCGGCAAGGGCACGGCCACGAAAGCCGAGGACAAAAGCGCCCTGACGGCTCCCGAAGGGCAGGGCAGCTATTGCACCTATGTTTCGATCCGGGGCAAGGTGTTCCATAGCGCCGTTTCCTCCGGCCGCGACGTCGTCTACAACGTCTATCTCGGTGCGAACAATATCGACGATTATAATTTGTGGGCCAATGCGGCCTACAGCGCACGGCTAACGGTCACGGGTTTCAACGACGACCAGCTGGAGGTGGGCTACGACGGTTTCGGAATCACGGTCGGCCCGCTGGAAGGCATCGCCGACAATACGATCACGGGCTGGCATCCCGACACGGGGTTGGATTACATCCCCAAATTCCTCTCTTTCACACCCGAACGCATCGACTTCGGGGACGCGGAGTCTCCTGAGGCACAGAAGGTCGCGTTCCGTATCAACAGCAAGTGGCGTTTCAGCTATACTTCGGGCGATCGTACGAAGGTGATCGCCTCGTCGAGCGCGGCTGCGAATACGGACCAGACGGGCGGCGGTCAGGACGAGCCCGCCGACTGCGAGGTTACGTTCACGCCGGTGGTTTACAAGGCCCAAAGCGGTACGCCCGTGGCGGGTACGCGATATAATGCGGTGGCTACGTTCTCCACCGTCGGCGGCTCCATCACCGCCACACGCACGACGCTGTTTCTGCGTACGGTGCCGACTTTCTACGGCGAGCCGGCGGTGACACCCGCTCCGGGCAATATTCCGCGTGCCGGCACGACGGTCAAGGCGACGCTCTCTTCGAATGCGGCGTGGAATCTCGCCGCCACGCCGGGCACCTCGGCTTCGCAGCAGGCCGATGTCTACGCTTCCCGCAGTCTGGAGGTGAGCGTTCCGTCCAACGAGACGTGGAGCACGCGCACGGTGAAGGTCATGGCCCAGTACGGCGAGAATACGAAGGAGTGGAGCTACACCCAGCCGGGAATGTCGATCGACGGAATTACGATCTTGCCCAATCCGGGCGACGGTATTCCCGGGGGCGGCGCTACCTATACGGTCCGTGCTACCGGCGATTGCGGTATGGTGCCCGTGCGTGCGCTCAGCGACGGCGAAGAGCTCGCCCGGACTTACGCTTCGTCGGACAAGCCCGGCGAACTGAAGGTTCCGGTCAACGGGTCGCACACCGATCGTATCGTCGTCTTCCAGTATCAGGAGAACGGCGTATGGAAGAATTTCGACCGTGGTATGCAACCGGGCTACAGTATCACGAGCGCTACGGTCACCCCTGCGGGCGACATCCCCGGCAGCGGCGGTCGCTATACGGTCACGCTCAGCGGTCTTCTTCCCGCGGAGGGCGTCGAGATCCGTGCGTCCGTGGACGGCTCGACCATTGTTGCGGGTAAGGTCACCGCGAGCGGCCGGGGAGAGACGCTGAGCATACCGGCCAACGACGGCGATTCGGAGCGTACGGTGGCGATCGAGTACCTGTGGAACGGCACGTGGACGACGATCGAGAGCCGCACCCAGCTGTCTGAGCCTCGGATCACGACCGCAACGGTCAGTCCTGCGGGTAATATTCCTTACGGCGGCGGCGACTATACGGTTACCCTGACGGGAGTTCTTCCCGAGGGAGGTGTTCAGGTGCGCGCTTTCTCAGGCGGTACGCTTGTACAGGCAACGGTTGTTTCGAGCGGTGCGAGTGCCGTATTGAGCCTTCCCGCCAATTCGAGCCTTTCGAACCGGACAGTGGCCTTCCAATATTTGTGGAACGGCACATGGACGAACATCGAGAACCGGACGCAGCTGCCTACGCCGCAGATTACGAGTTCGACGGTCAGCCCCTCGGGCGATATCCCGTACACGGGCGGAACATATACGGTGACCTTGAACGGAGCTCTTCCTGCGGAGGGCGTGGAGGTCCGCGCAACCTCGGGCGGCACTACGCTCGGCACGGGTCTGGCTACTAAGGCGGGTACGGGCGCTACGCTGACGGTTCCGGTCAACTCGGGCAGCACGTCTCGCAATGTAGTGTTCGAATACAAGTGGAACGGTGTGTGGACGGTGATGGACGACCGTATGCAGTGGCCTACGCCTTCGGTCACCTCCGCGACGGTCAGCCCGGTAGGAAATATTCCCGGTGAAGGCGGCAACTATACGGTTACGATCAACGGCGTCATGCCGCAGGGAGGCATCCCGGTTCGCGCCTATGCAGGCGGCTCGGCCATTGCTTCGGGGACCGTTACGGCGAGCGGCCGGGGAGTTACGCTGAACATACCGGCCAACAGCCTCACGGCTAACCGTACGGTCGCTTTCCAGTACCAGTGGAACGGTACGTGGACGACGATCGAAAACCGCACGCAGGTGCCGAAACCCAATATCACGTTGGCTTCGGTAAGTCCTGCGGGTAATATACCTTACGGCGGCGGTGTCTATACGGTTACTCTGTCGGGCGTTCTGCCTTCGGGAGGTGTTCAGGTGCGTGCGATAACCAATACGGTGCTGGCGTCCGGCGTGGTTACCGGTTCCGGTTCCACGTGCACGCTGACGATTCCGGCCAATACGACAGTCTCGAATCGTACGGTAACATTCCAGTACTTATGGAACGGCACGTGGACGAGAATCGACGGCCGCACCCAACTTCCTACGCCGCAGATCACGAAAGCTGCGCTCAGCCCTGAGGGCATTATTTCGGGGGTGGGCGAAGACATGTACATAACCTTGTGGGGAGCCATTCCGATGAACGGCGTCAACATACGCGCCCGTGTCGGGACTACAGTGGTTGCTTCGAACGTCGTGACCGGAACCGGTAAGCAAAACGCTAAAGTGCTCTCGATACCCGAAAACGAAGGCAAAGCCCGAGACATTACTTTCGAATATCAATTCGACAATAGGTGGATAAACATCGAAACTCGTCAACAACGCGGCAACTTAATACTAGTGGAATTCGCCGAAAGGGTTACAGCACCGGATGTCAAAGGTAAGTGTGACGCAAAAACAGGGTATCACTTTATGTCGGACGAGGAGATCGACCAACTCTGGGCAAGGGCCAGTGAGTTTATAGTTATAAATGCGGAAAACACAACAGAGAAATACGGAATACATACGGGACACTATGACGGGTACGACTCGTTTACGATACATGGCGGTGGCAGATATGGCGTCTTGCTGTCCAGACGCAGGACATCCGCCGATAAGTGTAACTACGTTTGCGTTAAAGACTATTAACGAGGCTACGTCACTTTATCTAAAAACTGTGTGACACGGTAATTAGCGTGCGACTGCGTAAGCTTTGCCTTTGACCCCATAGGGTTGCGCGTGCAACCCTATGGTCGCGGAAAAAAGGGTGAAAAAGACGATGGGCGATTAAGGTATTGATAATAAATACATTAACTGCTTTGAGAAACGAACGTAAAAATTAAAAATAGCGAAACCCGCCTCCCGCGGCGGCTGCGGATGCCCTTAATCCGTTAAGGGTCAGGATAAACACTATCCGCCACCCTTGCGGCAGGGCCCTGCGGGGCGGCCTTCAAGGGGCGGCCTTCCGGGTCGGGACCGGTTCTTCCGGGGAACTTTCCGGGGCCGGGACGGGTTTACGGACAGGGCTTTCGGGCTGGGTCGGAACCGGGGCGTGAGCGCCGTTCTTCGGTGGGAACGGGCGGCCGGAAAGGATGGACAGACAAAGAGAAAACGATAGAAAAGATAGGTTATGAAGATGTCAGGAAAAATAACGGGCTTTTGCCTTTTGGGTGTCGCGGCGGTCGGCCTGTCGCTCGTGGGATGCAGCGAGGATTCCCGTTCATGGTGGAGCCCCTTCCCGCGCGAGGTGGAAGCGACGCTTCCCTCGCTCGCAGTAGCCGAGGCGGTCGTGGTGGAGCCTATGGGCAGCCGTGCTGCGTGTGCGAATGACGGGGTTTCGGAGGGGGCCGATGGGCTGTTCACGGTCAGCCTCGGCCCGGAGGGCGGTGCGGACGCTCCGCGGAGCCGGTTCGTGGCCACGCGTGCCGACATGTCGCTTTCGAACGTCTGGGTGTTGCAGTTCGACGCTTCGGGTGCGACCAAGGCGTGCTCTTATGTGGGTACGGTGGCTGCCGGGCAGAGGGTCAAGGCTGCGCTCCAGAGCGGCGAGGGCTATACGGTGTGGATCGTGGCGAACGGTCCGGCTTCGGACGGTCTTACGACCTCGAACCCCGCCACGCTCTCCGATTTCGAAACCAAGATGCTCTATACGGTCACGCCCGCCTCGGACGAACTGATCCCGCTGAGCGGCAAGCTCACGAACGTCAGGGTGCTCGACAACGGTCAGGTGCTCGTGGGCAGCGACAATACGGTGGTTCCGGAGGTGACGCTCACGCGGGCTATGGCCAAAGTCGATCTGTTGCTGGAGTATAACGTCAGCGGTGCCGAGCTGGACGGCGTGTGGCTGTATCAGGTTCCCGCGGGGGCCTGCTACGGGTTGGGCGGCGCAGTGACGGATTACCCTGCGTCGGGTACGGTTTCGAATTTCGCTTACCGCATCGGCAATGCCCCGGGCCTTGCTCCGACGAGTCCGGGCAGCGGCACGGTGACGCACACGTGGTACGTCGGCGACAACCGCCGGGGACAGAATCCTGTGATCCTGTGGGAGAAGAACAAGGGCGAAAATAACGCCCCTGCGATGGCCACCTATGCACGCATCAAGTCGCACGAGTCCGAGGATGCGACCAAGGGCCTGTTCCACGATGTCTACTTGGGCGAGAACGTGACTACGGACTTCAATGTGCTGCGCAACCGCCACTACATCTACCGGGTCCGCATCGGCGGTACGCTGGACGACCAGAAATTGCTGGCCGAGCGCGACGACCGCGTGTGGGCCGGCACGCTGGAATATCTGGACGGCGCGCCTACGGTCGATCCGGACCTGAGTCTTCCTATCCCTGTGGACGGAGAGACGATGCGTGTCACGTTCAGCGGCTATTGGACGGGGTCGGGCATTCCGGTGCGCGCCTCGGTGGTGGACGGTGAGGAGCTCGCCTCGGGCACAGCGGCCTGCGATGCGGGCAATACGGGTTCTGCGATGTTGGAAATCCCCAAAAATGAGGGCGGGGCCGAGCGTCAGATCGAATTCGCTTACGAGTGGAAGGGCGAGTGGAACGTGATCGGCATCGGCACGCAGGCAGGATATGGCGTTACGAGCGCTAAGGTTACCCCGGAGGGGGATATTCCCGGTCAAGGCGGCGATTACGTCGTTACGGTGAACGGCGCATGGGAAGAGTTCGTGAAGGTGCGCGTCTGGGACGGCAGCACGTCGCTTATCAATATTACGGTGTTGACTCCGGGTGCTGACGTGAACTTCACGGTTCCGGCCAACAAAACGGGCGCCGACCGCACGGTGACGTTCCAATATCAGTGGGGCGACGAGTGGATTACGATCGGCCAACCGCGCACGCAGGCGTTCGTCCCGATCTCGGTCTCTTCGGCCACCGTGACGCCGGCCGGGGATATCCCCGCGGAGGGTAAGGCTTACAGCCTTACCCTGACAGGACTCCTACCTGACGAGGGTGTCCAAGTACGGGCTCAGAGCGGCGGCACGGCCCTCGTTACAGGCAAAGTCACCGCTTCGGGTACGGCCGTAGAGCTGGCGGTTCCGGGAAATGCAAGTTATAGTTCGCGTTCGGTAACGTTCGAATACCAGTGGAACGGTACGTGGACCTTGATCGGAGACAGCAGAACGCAGCAGGGTAGATACGTAACCGCCGTCAATATTTCAAATAACAGTATAAGTGGAGATGGGGAACGCATCGCTGTGTCGTTTACCGGCTGGGGCGGGTTTAAGACCCGCGCGATCTGTGACGGAAAGACGATAGCCCAAAACTTGAGCTACACGGACCAGCAGAACTACACAAGCAGCCTAAATATTCCTGCAAACACTACAGGATCTATCCGCAGCGTGGCTTTCGAATACGAATATGACGGTAGTTGGAGAACTATTAAGACAATAAGTCAAGACAAGCAACTGAAATCTGTCGGGCGGTTCTATACCGTGAAAAGCTGCGAGGATAAATGCAAGAACTTGGGTGGCATACCAACTCTTGCTCAGGCTAAAAACCTCGACTGGACTGGCTGGAGAGGATATGAGGATTTCTACATACTTCCAAAAAACGACAAGGGGCAATGCGGATACACACGATACGGAGACTGGTACAATGGGAAGCCAAACGGCGGGTGGTGCGGTGGATCCTCTACTGACGGTACCAGCGGATGCCGCTGCCTAAATGAGTGACCTAGTAGGGCTGAACAAACGAAGTGAGCGTTAGGACCCTGATCAAATCATCGGTTCATACTCGCTCTTTCCGCAACCCCTGAGGGTATCGCGCGATACCCTCGGGTTGCGGGAGAAAGGGTGAAACGGATGAAGAATGATTAAAGTGTTGATAATATGACTATTAACTGGTTTTTGATGCGGATCGGTAAATAAAAAACCGCGAAAAACTCCGCTCCGGGTTGCCTGAATCGGATGCAAGGCGCTGATTTTCAGGATAACCGATATCCGCCACCCTTGCGGGAAGGGGCTCTGAGCGGGGCGGAGGTGCCGGGGGAATGCAGATACGAGCAAAAAATAAGTAAGAAAGAACGATATATATGAAAAGCGAAGAAACGAGAAACAGGTTGCGCTCCGGGCTTCGGGCCCTCGGGTCGGGCCGCGCGGCGTCGGCTGGGGTTGCCGCTCTGCGTGCCGCGTCGGTCGCCCCGTTGCGTGCTGCCACGGCTGCGCTGCTGCTGGGCGCAGCGTCGGTGCTCTGGGGATGTTCGAAGGAGTCCCCGGCGGGCGGTGCTTCCGGGGCACGCCCCGGCGAAGCCTCCGATGTCCGTGTGACGCTGAGCCTCGCCTCCGACGGGCCGCTGCATGCGGTCGATAAGGACGCGACGGGAGCGCACGGTGCGGCCGCGCCGACTCCGGGAACGGCCTCCGACCCTGTTTGCGCAGCGGGTGCTTCCGCCACGCGCGGGGTTGTCAATCCTTCGATCGTCGATGAGTGGGCTGTGTCCGACCTGTGGGTGTTGCAGTACGACATGAGCGGGGGCGCGGCGGGGTCGCTGGCCGCCCGGCGCTACGTGGCCTCCACGGTGCAGGACGGGGCTACGGTGCGCGTGACGGCCGACCTCGAACCGATGGAGAAGGCGCGCATCGTCGTCTTGGCCAACGCGCCCGGCATGTTCTCCGAGAGCGAATTGCCCACGGGTTCGACGCTCGCGGACCTCGCTGCGCTGACCTATCCCGTCAACGCCGCCAGCGGCAGCGCGCTTCCGGAGGAGTATTCCTCTACGCTTCCCATGCGCGGCGACAGCGGGGAGGATCTGAAGCTCGAAACGGGCCAGACCGCGACGGTCCGCATTCCGCTCTACCGTCTTGTTTCGAAGGTGAACTTCACGGTCGACAACCTCTGCTCGGAGGGCTGGCCGCGGCTGACGCTTACGGACATTTCGCTGCGCAACGTCCCCGCGGCGGGGAGCTACGGGCGCGTGACGGCCGCTACGCATGCCTCGATGCGCTACCCGGCGGCCGCATCCGGTAATTTCAAGGACTACGAGGTTCTGAGCGACGGTCTCGGCACGCAGTGCGAGATGCTGTGGTATCTGGCTCCCAACAGCCGCGGCACGGGCATTGGTACGACGCCTGCCGACAAGACGGCGGCGAACGCCCCGTTCGGAGAGGGCGATTACTGCACGTACGCCTACGTGCAGGGCATGATGCAGCTGGAGGAGGACGCGTACCTGATCCCGATGAGCTACCGTGTTTATCTGGGAGCGAACTCTTATAACGATTACAACGTGTGGGCCAACGAGGCCTACCGCGTCAAGCTGACGATTCGGGAGCTTCCCGTAGACCCCGCCGAGGTCGGTCACGACGGTTTCACCGTCGAGCTGACCGCCGTGGAAGGTTTCCACGACAATACGGTCGAGGGGTGGGAAATCCTCGTCGAGGGGGCCACGGTCGCTCCCGATCCGTCGGCGGGCATCGACTACAAGAGCCGGACTTTCACGTTCACGGTCTTCGGCTCGTTCTCCGGGACGCTTCCGGTGCGGATCACCTTGGGCGGCACCGTGCTGGCCTCGGGCAACGCCTCGGCCGGGACGGCTCTGCAACTCACCCTGCCCGAGAACACCTCCACCGAGTCCCGTACGGTGAACTTCGAGTACAACCCCGGCAGCTGGACCGCCATCAAGAGCGGCGTGCAGGCGGGCAAGCCCGCCGATAGGGTCGATGCCGGCGACGTTTGGGTGGACAAGAATCACCGGAGCCGCATCGATTTCAACGAAGCCACGAGCTATTGTTCAGGCAAGGGCATGCGCCTGCCGTCGTTGAACGAGTTGAAATACATCCTTGCGAACCGCAACTCGTTGGGGCTTTCCGACCTGACGAATCCGTGCGCCTACTGGAGTAATCAGCAGAACGGATCGCGTTACGCCTACGGTGTCGAGGCGTCGGACAGCCGTACGACTTACTATTATTGGAAGACGGACAAGCGCTGCGCCTTGTGCGTCAAGGACAAATAGCGCCTGCCGGGCGACGATGTCAGAGGATAAGACAATACGATGAAACATACACGATATAGCGATATGATAACGAGCTTTCAGAAGATATTCGGGTGCTTCGGCATGCGGCGCTGCGCCGCGGCGCTTGCGCTGGCGACGGTTGCCGTCGTGGGCAGCGGCGTCGCGGGTTGCAGCAAGGAGGATACGCCCGCGGGCAGCCGCGTCGGCGAGACGGTGCTCGTGCGCCTGCCGGGCGTGAGCGTGGCTGCGCCCGTGGAGGTCGTTCCCGGCGCGTGGGGCGCCTCGGCCGGCGGTGCCGTGCCCCGAGGCATCGTGCCGCAGGACGCTGCGCCCTGCGCCGCTGCGCCGGACGCTGCTCCGGACGGCGGCCTCGCTTCGGCCGATGATGCCGGGGAGCTGTTCAGCGTGACGCTGGGGGCCCTGCCGGCCGCGGATGCGGCGACGGAGCGCGGGACCGCCGGAACAGCCGGGACAGCCGGTTCCGCCGGAACCGCCGCCGCTGGGACCTCCTCAGCCCCCGCCACGCGTGCCGATGCGGAACTCACGAACGTGTGGGTGTTCCAGTTCGACGCCGCGGGCAAGGCCGTGCAATGCCGAAAGGTCGATGCGCTCGCGGCGGGACGTCCGCTCGAAGTGCGGCTCAACAGCGGCGACGGCTACACCATCGGCGTCGTGGCGGGCGGCCCCGCCTCGGGGCTCTCGACTGAGACCGTCCCCGACCTTGCGGCCTTCCGCGAGGTGCTGCTCTTCACCTCGCCCGTGACCTCGTTCGAGGAGGTTCCCTATGCCGGGACGCTCGCCGGGGTGCGCGTGCTCGTCAACGGACAGGTGCAGGTGGGCGACTCGGGCGCCAATGTCCCTGTCATCACGCTGCGGCGCTGCATGGCGCAGGTGACGGTGGCTCTGACGTATAACGTCACGGACTATGCGCTCGACGGCGTGGAGCTCTACAGCGTGCCCGTCGGTGCGGCCTTCGCTCCCGACCGGACGGCCGCGGTCTCTCCCGCGGCTGCCGACGCCAATTTCGGCTACCGCGACAATGCGGCCGCCGGACTGGCTCCGCACGTGCAGAGCACTACCGGCGGCACGGGCCGCAGCTATACGTGGTACATCGGGCAGAACCGCCGGGGCAGCGGTACGGGCATCGTGAAGGTGCAGGACAAGAACGCCTCGAAGGCCCCGGCCTACGCCACCTATGCGCGGGTCAAGACGCACAGCACCACGGCGGCGGACGCCCCGCTCTACTACGACATCTACTTGGGCGAGGATATGTTCTCGGACTTCAACGTCACGGCCAACCACGTCTACTCCTATGCTACGCGGATCGTAGGCTCGGCCGCTGCGCACTATTCGCTCATCGACACCGACGGGCGGGTGAGCGGGAAGAAGCCGCCGTATGTCTCCTCGGCTTCCGTGACGCCGTCCGGGGATATCCCCGGAGAGGGTAAGGCTTACAGCCTTACCCTGACAGGTGTCCTACCGGACCAAGGCGTCGAGACGCGCGCGCAGTGCGGCGGCACGACGCTCGTGTCGGGCACGGTTCGACCCTCGGATAAGACTATCGAACTGACGGTGCCGGGCAATGAGAGCTATGACGCCCGCACCGTGTCGTTCGAGTATAAATGGAAAGATGCATGGTTCCGAATCGGCGGCGACCGTTCGCAGGCCGGGTACGCCATTGCCGAGGCCGGGCATACTGCTCCGGCGACGGTTCCCGGAGCGGGCGGGACCTACACCGTCACGCTCAAGGGTTGGCGTCCGGGCAATCTTCAGGTGCGCGTGATGTCCGGTTCGACGCAGGTCGTGGCGCCTACGGCCTCCACGAACGCCCCGACCGCCGGCGACCAGAAGACAACGGTGACGATTCCTGCCAATCCGGACGCACAGCGAACATTGACGTTCCAGTATTGCTTCGGCAAAGACAATAAGTGGTTTGACATCGCTTCGGCCGTCAGCCAGGACGTGAACGGCGTGCAGTCGGCTACGGTCAGCCCCGATCCGTCGTCGGGTATCTCGGCCGACGGCGCGACGTTCACCGTCACGCTTACCGGGAACCTCGGCAGCGGGATCTCGGTTCAGGCGCGCATAAGCGGTCAGACCACGGCTTTGGTTTCGGCCACGGCCACCGTGTCGGGTACGGGCGTTACGCTCACCGTTCCAACCAACAGTTATCCCAATGCTGCTCGTACGATCGTCTTCGGATATGTCGAGGGCGGTGAGTTCAAGGAGATCAAACGGGGTACGCAAGCCAAGGGTGAGAATATCAATACCGGTGGTGGCGGTACGGTCATCGAGCCCGATCCCGGCCAGAAGATGACTTGGCAGAATGCCATTAATTATTGCAGCAGCAAGGGCGATGGTTGGCGTTTGCCCACGCAGAATGAGTTGATGTACTATTGGTGCGTCGAGCCCTCCATTCCTGCCGACAGTAAGTTCTCGGCCGGCAACTATTGGTCGGCTACTGAGCTCAGCAGCTTTAGCAGCACCGCGTGGATCGTGAGTTTCAGCAATGGCTACACGAGCTACAGCAGCAAGACGGACAGCCTCTATGTGCGCTGCGTCAGGGACGAATAGCCTGCCGTGCGGCAAGGGCGTAAGCCCCCGGCCGCACGGAGGGTGTCAGCTCTTTACCTCTTTACCTCTTTGGCCGCCGGAGCCGGGCTGTGGGCCGGGCTCCGCGGGCCGGGGCAAGGAGACTGGAGGGCGAAGAAGTAAGAAGCGAAGAAAAAGATAGGTACGATATAACGGAGAATTGAAATATGACGGTTGAAGAGATCATAGAACATGAGGGTCGCAGCGGCCATTTGTGCCTGATGTTGCAGGGAATGTTCATGCGGGCCTACAACGGTTCGGCCCAGACGCTTGCTCGCCTGACAGGCTACCGGCTCAAACGACACAGCCTGTGGAGTCCCGGTATGCTATTGCGGTTTTCCCTTCGCGCAATTGGAGCGCGTCAGCGCACTCATTACCGATGCGGGCGGGATTCTCGTAAGCCGCGGGAATGGCTATGCCGAGTTTTCGGGTCTGGACGTGTCGTTCGACGCTTCCGCCGCGCTTTCGCTGCCCTTGCGGGAGCCGCGCAGGAAAAAGGCTGCGATGCCCGCGGATGGCGGCGAGTTGGCGCGGCGCATCGCGGCTTTCGATCTGGCTCGCGCCACGCCGCTCGAGGCGATGAATTTCGTCGGGGAGTTGCAGCGGCAACTTTTCGCGGCGGAGGTAAACGATTAACGGATACGGACGATGGCCCTTTACCAGACATTGCCGGTCTACCGCGACACCTACCGCATGCTCCTGACGCTGTTCCGCCTGACGGGTCATTTCCCGCGCGAGTACAAGTACACGCTGGGTCAGGACCTCAAGCGCGACGCCATGCGGCTGGTTCGCCACATCTTCCGGGCCAACGCCGAGGTCGCACGTAGGGGCGAGCATTTGCGGTCGTTCGCCGACGATTTCGAACTGATTAGGCTTCAGGTGCGCCTGGGATTTGACCTGAAACTGGTGAGCCATAAACAATTTGCGGAGATAACCGAACAGATGGATACGATAGGCAGACAGATAACGGGTTGGCGGCGCGCGGCGCCCTGAGCGGTCACAACGGAAGGGAACGGGGGGTGTTACGGTGCTCCCCGGCGTGTTCCGGATTCCGGTTACCCGGCAGCGGGGTTCCCTGGGGGCGAGATGTCCGACGGGGCCGCTGCCACGAAGTCCTCTTCCCGCGCGGGTGGAGGGCGCTTGAAGCGGTAACTTTTTACGGCGTTCTCGGCCGGCAACTATTGGTCGGCTACTGAGAACAGCAGCAATAGCAGCAACGCGTGGAACGTGAATTTCAGCAATGGCAACACGAACAACAACAACAAGACGAACAGCAACTATGTGCGCTGCGTCAGGCAATCCGGCATCCGGTGCCGTGTGTGCCGTCCCCGTTATTTAAAAGGATGAGATGATATGATGACGTTCGAGGATTTGATACAGGCATATACCGATTGCCGCCGCCACAAGCGCAGCGGGCGGGAGGCGCTCGCCTTCGAGGTAGGTCTCGAAGACAACCTCATGGCGTTGTGGCGCGAGTTGCGCGCGGGGACCTACCGTCCCGGCCGTTCGCGCTGCTTCATCATCGGGCGTCCGGTGCGGCGCGAGGTCTTCGCCGCGGAGTTCCGCGACCGGGTCGTGCAGCACTTGTTGGTCAACCGCATCGAACCCGTCCTCGACCGGGGGATGATCCACGACTCCTACTCCTGCCGCAAGGGACGGGGTACGTTGTACGGCGTGCGGCGCATCCGGCGCTTTATTGCGCAGTGTTCCGAGGGGTATACGCGCGACTGCTATGTGCTCAAGTGCGACCTGCGGGGCTTTTTCATGAGCATCGACCGCGGGCGGCTGGCCGACATGCTCGAGCGTACGCTCGAGCGGGAGTATGCGGGCGACGATAAGGCCGAGGTGCTGGCCCTCACGCGTCTGATCGCGCTCTACGATCCCGTTCCCGGGGCCCGGGTCGCCGGGCCCGTCGGGGGTTGGCGGCTGTTGCCTCCCGACAAGAGCCTCTTCGCCGTCAGCGGGCGGCCGATGCCCGGGGGCGTGCGCTCCCCGTTCCCTGTTCCGCAGGGCGGTAAGGGCCTTCCCATCGGGAACCTCACCAGCCAGTTGTTCGCCAACTTCTACCTGACGCCGTTCGACCACTATGTCAAGCATACGCTCGGCGTGCGGTATTACGGCCGCTATGCCGACGATTTCGTGATCGTCCATCCCGACCGGGAGTACCTCAGGGAGCTCGTTCCGTTGCTCGAACGCTTCTTGCGCGACGAGTTGGGGCTGACACTCCATCCGCGTAAGCGCTGGTTGCAGCATTACGCCAGGGGCGTTTCGTTTCTCGGGGTCTTTATCCGGCGCGATGCGGTTTTCGCCGGGCGCAGGACCAAGGAGGGCCTTTACCGTACGGTCGGCAGGTGGAACGCCCTCGCGCAGGAGCGGGCGTTGGAGCGGTGCGACCTGGAGGCTTTCCGCAGTTCGGTCAACTCGTATTGGGGGCTGATGCGCCATCATAGCAGTTATCGTCTCCGGCGGTGCAGTGCGGAACGGTTTTGTCCCGAATTGACAGCCGTGACCGGACAGGTGGGCTACCGGAAGGTTACCTTGTCCGACCCACGCAGGAGAGCGAAAAGGAAGCGGAGGAAAGAAATCTCAAGGATAGAGTGCATGAAAATAAATGCAGACAGATATGAAAAGTAGGATCGATATGAAGAAGATGATTTTGGCGGTCGTTGCCGCCGTTGCGGTTGCCGGGTCGGCCGGGGCCCAGAGCGGTGTCCGTTATCCGTACGTTACCAGTGAGAACGGCGGTGTCGTCGTCGTGTTGCGCGACAGTAAGGGTGGTATAGACGAGTCTTCGTTGTTTTCGTCGCGGGTTACCGCGAGCAAGACCGGGAATGAGGCGAGTGCGGATAATCGTATGTCGCGTAAGTTCAGGGTTCAGAAGAGCAATCCCGGCCAGAAGACGTGGTCCGATGCCATGTCGTATTGTGACAACCTTACGGAGGAGGGTTATTCGGATTGGCGTTTGCCTTCTCAGCGGGAGTTGATGATGATCTGGCTTTTGGGCGGTAGCAGCAATGTCACCAGCGGCGATAAGAACGATACAGGTCTTGGCAGCGCCTCCAAACCGGTCAATACGCCTTATTTGTATCAACAGTCTGGCTTTACGGCGGTCTCGGCCGGCAACTATTGGTCGGCTGCTGAGGACAGCGGCAATAGCAGCAACGCGTGGAACGTGCTTTTCAGCAATGGCTACACGCGCAGCAACTACAAGTCGTACAGCTACTATGTTCGCTGCGTCAGGGACGAATAGCCTGCCGTGCGGCAAGGGCGCAAGCCCCCGGCCGCACGGAGGGCGTCAGCTCTTTATCTCTTTACCTCTTTGGCCGCCGGAGCCGGGCTGTGGGCCGGGCTCCGCGGGCCGGGGCGATAACCGCCGCAGAAAATGAAAACCAAAAAAATGAAGAATAACGATATGGAAAAGAGAAGATAGTTGGCGTCGCTCATTGGGCGGCTACCGAGAGGAGCGGCAATACCAGTTACGCGATGGTCGAGAGGATGTTACATCTGGAACAGTCTTATTATAATAAGACGTTAACAAACTATACACGTTGCGTAAGAAGCAAATAGCCCGTCGTGGGGCGGGGGCTTCGGCTCCCTGCCGCACGCGGGACGGGGCATAAAGAGATAACGAGATATGATGAAACGAAATAAAGATACGAATATGAAAACACGGTTTACCATGGCTGCCTGCCTTTGCGCGGCGGCGTTCGCCGTGGCGGGCGCTCTTTCGCTGACGGGCTGTGTCAAGGAAGACGCAGGCATGTGCGGTTCGGACGGCGGTTCCGCTGCTCCCGACGGAGCCGTTACGGTTGGCTGGCAGGCCGGCAGGCTTACGGTCGCCGGAGCGTCCGACGATAACGGCTGGAACGCCATGGGCGCTAAGGGCGTTTCTTCGCTTTCGCGCTCTGCGGGAGCTTCCACGCGTTCGGGCCTTCCCCCTGCGGGGATGGTCGAGGGAGCTTTTCAGCTCGGCGAGCTGTGGGTTGACGGCAACCGCGGCAAAGGCGTGGAGAAGGAGATGACGTGGCCGGAGGCCACGCAATACTGCGCGGATCTGGGTCTTCGCCTTCCGACCTATGACGAGATGCAGCAGATCATCCAGTATGTCCGGGCCAATTCGCCGCTGCCCGACAACCGGAAGTTCGAGTTCTGGAACTTCACATGGGAGGAACCGAGCTATCGTTACTGGACCTCGACGCCCCGCGTCGATAATCCCGATTATATTTGGCATGGGCTTATCGACTACGCCCATAATCTTTGGAACATGGACGGTTGGTCTGCCGACGACGGGGAAGAACTCTCCGCTCGTTGTGTTAACCGCGACGAAGGGGGGCTTCCTCCCGGTCCCGATCCGGGGCCGGATGTCGATAATCCCGACGGTCTTCCCGTGGGCACGACGTTCCGCGTGGTGGTCTACGAGGCCGGCGCCGACCCGCAGAGCGCCAGCCCGGTGGATCAGAACACTTACAAGATCGCCGACGCCGATGGCACGATCGTGGCCGCGGCTGTCGATGAGCGTGGCAATGCCACGGCGGACGCTGCGCGGGAGCTGGTGCTCCGCCGCGGGGCGTACGATTTCTACTATTTCTCCCCGGCCGTTTCGGCGAACACCGCGCTTCCGAATCCGGGTACCTATACGGGTCTTGCGAACGGTGCCGACTACATGGCGCTGGCGCACCGGGAGACGATCGACCCCTCGAAAGGGTCGAAGCACTATATTCCCGAGGTGTGCTTCTACCGCATGGGCTCGTACATCGACGTGCGGATCCGTCCGCGTGCGGGCGAGGTCGTGAGGACGCTGGAGGTCACGGGCGACGGTTTGCAGCTGTGGGGCCTGCCCGCTTCGGGCCGTTACGAGATCGGCGACTATCCCTACCGTCTCATCACCGAGGGCCGCGGCGGCATGGTGGAGTTCGCTGCTTCGGATTTCGCGGCAGAGGAGGGCACGACGGCCACGGCGTCGACGCTCGGTGTGGGCGGCGGTCGCGCCGTGCTGCCGGGATATGCCGGAGAGCTGCAAGTCAAGGTGACGCTAACGAGCGAGGGCAAGGAGATGAAGCTCGACGCCTCGCTTGCGGGGCACAACTTCGCGCCGGGCTACCGCTATGTCGTGGAGCTGGGCGTTGGTCGCATCGCCGACAACCCCGAACTGGACATCGAGATCCTTCCGTGGAACGAATACGACTGGGGCGACGGCGGTATCGGCGGGGGAGGATATCTCACGATCGACACGGGCGGCAGCACGCTGCTCGAACCCGAACTGGAGCAGCAGGGTACATGGCAGTGGGCTGTCGACTACTGCCGGGGCAAGGGCGACAACTGGCGTCTGCCCACGGCGAACGAGTTGTATTATTACTGGTGCGTCGAACCCAGCGTGCGCGTACTCGACCCGTTTATGGAGGCGAATTACTGGTCGTCGACGACCAATGCGTCGAATGCGGGTCAGGCATGGACGTTCGATTTCGGCTACGGCATAGCGAATAAAAAAGGAAAGACGGAGCGGTTGTATGTGCGATGCGTCCGGGACAAAGAGTCCGGTGCGGGCACGAAGTATCCGTATGTCAAGGCCGAGGGCGATGCTACCCTCGTCGTGCTTCGCGACGCTGCGGGCGGTCTGGACAGGAACTCTCTGTTCGCTTCGCGGCCTACGGCCACGCTGATCGACACTAAGCGTAGCGGGAACAACCGCATGTCGGCGATGCTTCAGGTGCAGCGTGCCGATCCCGGCCTTCTGAACTGGCGTCCGTCGGTCGACTATTGCGACAATCTTCGCGAGGAAGGCTATGATGACTGGCGTCTGCCCTCCCAGCGCGAGCTGATGATGATATGGACCATGGGCGGCAATGAACATGTCGAGTCGCTCGACATCGATAACTCGTCGGACAGCCCGGTACAAAGACCGGTCGGCAATGCGCGGCTGCACAGTCTCGCCGGCTTTACCGTACTTCCCGACAACGTGCTCTTGAGTGCGACATGGGATGAGGATGATCCGGATAATTATCCTGACATCACTGCGATCTTGCGAATTTCGGGTACGGACGGGCGTGTCAATACCGATGCCATCGACGGGGATCATCTGCGGTCCTTCCGATGCGTGCGTGACTGGAACGGGTCGGCGCCTGACTATACGGTCTCGGAAAATGCCGTGATGCCGGCCGGGGATATCCCCGGTGAGGGTAAGACTTACAGCCTTACCCTGACAGGAAACATACCTTACTCTGGCGTGGATGTCCGCGCCCAGTCCGGCAATATGGCCCTCGTAAGCGGTACGGTCACCAAATCCGGCACGGCGGTTTCGCTGGCCGTCCCGGCGAACCAGAGCTTCGATGCGCGCACGGTGACGTTCGAGTACTTGTGGAACGGCACATGGACGAAGATCGGCGATAGCCGTTCGCAGGCGGGTTATTCCGTCTCCAATGCCACGCACACCGCTCCTGCGACGATTCCGGGTCCGGGCGGCTCGTACAACGTCACGCTCACGGGCTTCCTTCCCGCCTCAGGCGTCGATGTCCGGGCTCAGAGTGGCGGCACGGCGCTCGTCACGGGTAAGGTCACCGCTTCGGGTACCGCCGTCTCGCTGACGATCCCGGGTCAGCTCAGCTATGATACCCGCACCGTGACCTTCGAATACAACTGGAACGGGACATGGACCAAGATCGGCGCTGACTGCACTCAGCAGGGCTGGCACGTGACCAAAGCCAGCGTCTCGCCCGCGGGCTACATCCCGGTCGCAGGCGGCACCTACACCGTGACCTTGGAGGGCTGGGGCGGCTACCAGATCCGGGCGATGAGTGGCAGCGCGCAGTTGGTCATAAACACCAACGCACCCGGCAACAGCGCAGACTATTCGGCATCTATTACAATACCAGCCAACCCCTCCGCTGCAACTCGGAGCGTGACGTTCCAGTACTTTCTGAACGGTACATGGCGGACTATCGAAAGCCGGACACAAGATTTAGACCAGTCCAACGGCATTTCTTGGGAGACCTGCCAAGATCGTTGCGTTGCTCTGGGGAGAAGCTTACTGACCCGAAATGAGATGCTGGAAGCTAGTTGGGACGGGTGGCCGCTGTACAGGGGGAGCGTTCCGCTGGTTTACTGGTCGGAACTCGATTCGGAAGACGGCGCATGGAACTATGAGCCAGCCGGCGGTCAATTTTTGGTGTATCCAACGTTTGTCATCGACACCACGATGCGATGCCGATGCACGAACGAATAAAACTGACGGCCCGACCAAAATAAATGCCTGTTAGGACCCTGATCAAATCATCGGTTCATACTCGCTCTTTCCGCAACCCCTGAGGGTATCGCGCGATACCCTCGGGTTGCGGGAGAAAGGGTGAAACGGATGAAGAATGATTAAAGTGTTGATAATATGACTATTAACTGGTTTTTGATGCGGATCGGTAAATAAAAAACCGCGAAAAACTCCGCTCCGGGTTGCCTGAATCGGATGCAAGGCGCTGATTTTCAGGATAACCGATATCCTCCACCCTTGCGGGACGGGGCTCTGAGCGGGGCGGAGGGTGCCGGGGCAATGCAGATACGAGCAAAAATAAAATAAGAAACGATCGAGAAAATGAAAAGCGAAGAGACGAATCACGGGCTGCGGTTTGTGCGCACGGTCCGGGGGGTGTTCCTCGGTGTTGCGGCGCTGGTGCTGTTCGCACCGCGCGCGGATGCCCAGAAGTTGGCCGTGAAGGCCAACGCGCTGAGTTGGTTCACGACCACGCCTCAGGCGGAGGTCGAGGGGGCCGTGGGGGCTCGCTGGACGGTGGGTCTTGCGGGTTCGTGGAACCCGTGGAAGTTCGGCGATAACAAGAAGTTCAAGCATTGGGAGCTGCGCCCGATGGGCCGTTACTGGCTGTGGGAGGCGTTCAACGGCCACTTTTTCGGCCTGAGCGGCGAGTACGGGCAGTACAACGTCGGGGGCATGCGGGCCACGCCTTTCGGCCTGATGTTCTCCGACACGGACAGGAAGCGCTACGAGGGTTCGTTCGTCGGCGCGGGTCTGAGCTACGGTTTCAGCTGGATGCTTTCGCCGCGTTGGAGCATCGAGGCCGAGGGTGCTTTCGGCTATCGTTACGTCACTTACCGCAGTTACGACTGCGTGACGTGCGGGCGTCCGACCATCGAGGGCGATCCCAAGCAGCACAAGAGTTATTTCGGCCCCACGCGGCTGGCCGTATCGGTGATTTTCATGATTAAATAGATAAATGACAATGAAACTGGCTGTTCTGTTTCTGTGCGCCGGATTGACGGCGCCGATCGTACCCGTCGAGGGTCAGAATGCCGACGGCATCCGCACGGATTCCGTGCGGGTCGTCGCTTCGGGGGCGAGTGTCGGGATTCGTTTTCGGATGGAGGTGCCCCGCAGCTGCATCCGTTCCAACTATACGCTGCGCTATACGCCGGTGCTGTTCGGCGGCGGCCGTGAGGAGAAGCTGCTGCCCATTGCGTTCACGGGGGGCCGCAAACGTCTCTCGGACCGGCGCAAGTCGGTCGTCGATGGCGTGGCTCTCCCCGCCGAGCTGGAAGGTCATGCCGGGACGGTCGTCTATGAGACGAGCGTACCCTATGCGCGGTGGATGTCCGAGGGGCCGCTGGGGCTCTCCGTCGACCGCCGTCTCGAAGGCTATACGAGCCGCAGGGAGCTGGACGGATTCGAACTTTTGGAGGATATCCGCATCCGGCATCCGTGGTCGATCTACACTCCGGCTTTGGCCGTGGCCGATACGGCGTCTCTGGTCGGGAGCGGGCTTCTGATGGCCCGCGCCCGGAGGTGTGCCAACGACGGCCGCTACGCCGAGGCCGTGGAGATGCTCGCGCCGCTCGCGGGGGACGCGGATGCCGACGCCCTGACGGGTGTCTGGCGCATGGCGCAGGACAGCGCGGTGCGCACCGCGCTCTTCCCGCTGATCGGGTTGGAGGCCGAGGGCGGACGTTATGCACTGCACCTTCCGGCCGTCTCGAAGGCCGAGGTGCGGAGCCGGACGGCCGATACGCTGCGCGCCGGTGTTCGGTTCGGCGTGAAGGGTACGCGTCTCGACGTGTTGCCCGACACGGTTTCCGCGGCGCTGGACCGTATGGCCGTGCTGATCGCGGAGCATGCTGCGGCGGGCGGTCCTCTTCCCGAAATCGTCGTCTGCGGCGTTTCGTCGCCGGAGGGTTCCTCCGGACGCAACGGCCGTCTGGCCTCGGAGCGCGCCGCTTACGTACTCTCGTGTTTGCGCGAGGCCTGTCTCCGCCGGGGCGTTTCTCTGGCCGACAGTCTGGTGCGCGTCGAAATCCGGGCCTCCGACTGGTCCGGACTGCGTGCCCTCGTGGAGGCGTCGGATGACATGAAATACCGCCGCCAGACGATGGAACTGCTGGACACGACGCCCGCCGAAAAGCGTATGGATGCGCTGTGGGGGCTCAAATGGGGCGTTCCGTACACGTATGTTCAGCGGTATCTTCTGCCCCGTCTGCGGAGCGCCTCGATCGTCGTGTCGGGCGGTGGAGCTGCGCTGGGCGACGATGCCGGAGAGGCGATCGCCGCTGCGGTGCGTAAGATCGCTGCGGGCGACTATGCCGGGGCGCTTTCGCTGCTGGAGCCTTGGGCCGGGGACCCGCGTGCGGCGCTGCCGCTTGCCGTGAGCCGTGCGCTGACGGGCGACGCGGACGCTGCCGTGCGGTATGTGGAAGGTTCGGGGCGATGAAGACGCTGTGGCTGCGGATCGCGGAGCGCGTGGAGCGGGCCTTTTACGGCGAGCGGGATCATTATGTTCCCGGCGATGACGGGATGTACGTGATGAAGTATATCGCTCCGAAGCAGGAAAACCTCTCGCGGCGCTCCGCTCGGAAATCCCGCCGCAAGAGCTATGTAAACGAATGATAATATGATACCTATGGACAAGAGAAAAGTTTTCGGAGGCAGCTTGTGTGCGGTTCTCCTTTTGGTTGGCGGTGTGTGGACGGTCCGGGGGCAGGTGGGCGCCGGGATCACGGTGGAGTATCCGCATGTCGAGCATCCGCATCTGACGGCCGAGGGCGGCAATGTGCGGGTGAAGTTCCGGATGGTTATTCCTGCACGGAATATTCAGCAGAACAAGACCATTGAGATGGTTCCTGTGCTGGCCAACCGGGACGGGGAGTCTTTGATGACCCCGATAATGGTGACGGGCCGCCGCAAGGACCTGTCGGATTTGCGCAAGCGCGTGCTTTCGGGAACGAATATGGCCGTCATGATGCACGTCGTCAAGGGTCAGGCGGGCGTGCTGGACTATAACGTCAGCATTCCCTATGAGGCGTGGATGTCCGGCGGCGATCTCAAACTCTATCTGGACCAGTCCAAGATCGGTTACCACAAGAGTCTCTTTCTGGGCCGCATTCCGCTGCTTATGGCGGCCGCGGATGCGAACGGGTCGGCGGGTCTGAGCGTGGAGAACGTGGAGCAGCTCACGGCGGCGGCCGAACAGCCGGCGCCTGCCGTCGGAGACGCAGGGCGTATTGCGGATGATTTCTATTCGCGGTTGTCGGCGTTGCTGTCGGCGAACGATTGGGCGGGGATCCGGTCGTTGCTGGAGCATTCCGGGGGCTCGGAACTGAACGGGCTGCGAACGTTGTTCGGCGAGGGGGCGTTCCGGGAGCTGCTGGGCCGCGATTTCTTTCTCTCGGCGGACAGCACGGGCGTGCGGGTCCGCATGGCTCCTTTTGAGGAGCAGCTCAGTGCGTCGCGGGCGTTGTCGCTTCGCGAGACGTTCATGGCGGATCGTGCGCAGTATGAGCGCGACAGTCTGGGTTTTGCGGACGATGCCACGGGGCTTTCGGTCTATTTCAAAGCCGGTTATCGGACGATCGATCCCGTCTACGGAGATAATGGAGCGACTCTGGACCGGATTCTGGCGGCCATCGGGACCATTCAGCGCGATCCGCGCTCTCGGTTGCTGTGCATACGCATTGTAGGGCAGGCTTCGCCGGAAGGCAGTGGTCCCGTCAACGAGGTCCTCTCGCTGAAACGCGGGGAGGCTCTCAGGGATTACTTGCAGAGCCGCAGCGACGTTTCCGCCTCCTGTTTCGATGTCAGGTCCCGCGGAGCAGCGTGGGCCGCACTTCGGAAGCTGGTGGAGGAGGACGCTGCGGTGCCGCACCGGGAAGAGGTGCTGGATGTCATCGACCATACGCCCGTGTGGGATTCTCGGCGTCAGCTCGGCCGCATGAGCGCCCTGTGGCGGATCGACGGGGAGCGTGCTTACTGGTATATGTATCGGAATCTGTTCCCGAAACTGCGTAACGCCTCCTATGTCAAGCTCTATTTCGACGATGACGCCGACCGGAATTTCGTCGTGATCGGTCGCGCTTCGGAACTGATCGCCGCGGGCGATTACGCCGGTGCGCTGGCTGTTCTGGAGCCCGTTCGGGACGATCTTCGGGCGTTGCCGGCGCTGGCCGTATGTTCGGCGATGACGGGCGACGCGGCGGCGGCCCGGGAGTACCTGCGCAAGGTGGGTACCGCCGCTGCGGGTGATCCCGACGGGCGGCCGTCCGGGTGCGACGAAACGAACGAGGTGGAACAAGCGAAAAAATAAAAGCCGTGAAAAATCTATCTATCTATCTATCTATCTATCTATCTATCTATCTATCGTGTATATTATCAAACATATAATTAATGCCGGTCTTATGGGCGCTTCGGCGTTGGCCGTGGCGGTCGGCCTGTTGCTTGCGGGTTGCTCGAAGGGGTCGGACAGGGAGAACGCTTCCGTTCCCGGCGGCGGTTCGGATGAGCCGGTCCGTTCGGGTCATTTGAAGGTTCAGACCTCGGTGCTGACGCGCTCGGCGGTGGACGGCACGGTGTTGCCTCAAGGCTCGGCCATCGGTGTCGTGGTTACGACTACGGACGGCAACGCTTTTTTCACGCCTTCGGCGACAACGGGCGGCTCTGCCGACGAGAGTTACTATCCCGACGGACGCAACGTGCGCTTTTGTAACGAGACCGGTGTGAACATATGGACCTCGACCACGGCCGAGGGTAAGCCCCGGCTGCTGCTTTTCACGGGCGAGGACCGGGGACGGGTCTATGGCTACTATCCGTGGACCGATGACGCCGATATCGAAGGCGAGGGTTCCTCGGCCACGATTCCCGTGGGGATATTGAACGAGGGTACGATTGCCGTGGCCGCTGCGGACGGTACGACGGATAAGCCCGCCTATACTGCTGCCGGGGAGAAGGATTACATGTACTCTTCCCGCAACGACGAGGTTGGCGCTCGATCTTCCACCACGGCCCGCCTCGTTATGGAGCACGTGCTTTCGCGCGTGTCGTTCCGCATGTACGCTTCGGCCGCGGCGCAAGCGGCTGTCGAGGGCGATGAGAACTCTTACTACGAATTCGTGGGTTATATGCTCAAGAACCGCAGCGGCTCGGAGGAGCTCGTGGCCCGCTTCGATGGGAATACCCGGATGTCGGTCGGCACGGGGGAGATCACGGGAGCCTTGTCCGGGGGCGAGATCGTCCGCCGGATCGAGGGCTACCGGCTGGAACGTTCGAATGGTGACACGCCGGAGGATGACAATGCCGCTGCGGTTGCGTCGGCGCGTGTGGGCAACCTGTGTTTCCCGCTGGCGGCGATCGGCCATGATGGCGGGAAGACGACCGGCATCGAGGCGGTGTTCGAGGTCCGGCGCATGAGGGGCGACGGGACGGTCGCTTCGGGCCCTGCGGCCTACGCCCTTCCGCTGGCGGTCGTTCCGGGCGAGAGCGAAAAGTGGGAAGCGGGCAAACACTATACCTATACGGTGAAATTCACGGGCGGTTCGCTGTCCGTAGAGAGCGTCACGGTCACCCGCTGGAACGAGGTGGCCGGCGGCGATATGAATATCGGCGAGGACCCGTACGTGAGCTCCGCGGAGGTTGTTCCGGCCGGGGATATCCCCGTAGAGGGTGACACTTACAGCGTCACCCTGACAGGACTGCTATCCATCCGCGGCACGGATGTCCGTGCCCGCATCGAGGGGGAGGAAGAGCCGCTCGCGGAGGGCAAGGCCACGACTTCCGGTTCGGCCGTAGAGCTGGCGGTTCCGGCCAACGAGGGCTATGATGTCCGCACGGTGGTGTTCGAGTATAGGATGAACGGCACGTGGACTCAGATCGGCGACAGCCGTTCGCAGGCGGGTTATTCCGTCTCCAACGCCACGCACAACGCTCCGGCAACGATTCCGACCGGTGGCGGCACATACAGCGTCACGCTTACGGGCATCCTTCCCGCCTCTGGCGTGGATGTCCGCGCCACGAGTGGCGGCACGGCCCTCGTTACGGGCAAGGTCACCGCTTCGCGCGCGGCGGTCTCGCTGACGGTTCCGGCGAACACAACGGGTGCCGACCGCACGGTGACGTTCGAATACTTGTGGAACGGCACGTGGACCAAGATCGGCGACAGCCGCACGCAGCAGGGCTATGTTGTCACCAATGCCACGCATAACGCTCCGGCGACGATCTCCGGTCAGGGCGGCTCTTACAACGTTACGCTCACGGGCACTCTTCCCGCCGCGGGCGTCGCGGTCCGTGCGCAGTCCGGCGGCACGGCGCTCGTTACGGGCAAGGTCACTGCTTCGGGCACGGCTGTCTCGCTGGCTGTTCCGGCGAACACAACGGGTGCCGACCGCACGGTGACGTTCGAGTACTTGTGGAACGGTACGTGGACCAAGATCGGCGACAGCCGCACGCAGCAGGGCTATAAAGTCTCCGCTGCCACGCACACCGCTCCGGCGACGATCCCCGGTCAGGGCGGGTCGTACAACGTCACGCTCACGGGCGTCCTTCCCTCGGGCGTCGCGGTCCGTGCGCAGTCCGGCGGCACCGCGCTCGTAAGCGGTACGGTTCCCAGATCCGGTACTGCTGTCTCGCTGACGATCCCGGGAAATCTCAGCTATACCAATCGCACGGTGACGTTCGAGTACCAGTGGAACGGCACATGGACCAAGATCGGCGCCGACTGCTCGCAGCCGGGCTGGCACGTGACCAAAGCCAGCGTCTCGCCCGCGGGGGACATCCCGATAGCAGGCGGCACCTACACCGTGACGCTGACAGGCTGGGGCGGCTACCAGATCCGTGCCATGAGTGGCAGCACCCAGCTGGTAATCAAGACGGACTATACGGAAACCGCGAACTATTCTGCCTCGATCGTAATCCCTGCAAACACCGGAACTGCTGCCCGCAACGTAACGTTCCAGTACCGCTTCAACGGTACATGGAAGGACATAGAAACACGGACACAACTCTTTCTCCAAGGAAAAGAAACCATGAACCGTGCTGACTGCCAAACACGCTGCGGGACTTTGCCGACCTCTACCCAGCTTAGCGCCATGGATTGGTCAACGTGGTACACAGACGAATCCGCCGCCTACTGGACAAATACGGTATACCCGGCCTCTCAGAAGGGGGAGATTTGGTATGTGACGAGTGGGACCGTATCAAAAGCAAGCATGAGTGATGAGTATCACTGCCGTTGCCCTAATGAGTAAGCCTTGGTCTGAAATTACTGTTCAACCGACATTGATACCAGAGTTGTTAAGCCAAAGCTCTTCCCTGCACCCCCGAGGATATCGCGCGATACCCTCGGGTTGCGGGCCGGGGGGCAATGCAGATGCGCAAGCAATGAATATACATGTATAAAACAAGACAGAAACGAGATCTATGAAAAGCAAGAAAACGAATCGCGTATCGCACTTCCGGGCCTTCGGTCCGGGGGCTGCGGCGGTGTTGCTGGGTGTGCTGCTGTGCGCCTCGTGCGGAGGTGCGGCTTCTTCCCGTCGTCAGGCGGATACCGTTTCCGCCCCTGCGGAGCGTCGTTACTCCCTTCCGTTGGTTCCGGGAGTTATCGCCGAACCTTCGGAGCGTGCCGAGTATGTGCTCGACCGCTATTGGAACAAGTTCGACTTCCGCGATACGACGTGGCTGGCCGACACGGCCGCTTTCGAGCAGACGTTCGCCAATTATCTGGGAGCCGCCGAAATGGTTCCGCGTTCCCGCGCGGCCGTTTCCCTGGGGGACCTTTTCGCTGCGGCCTCCGTCGAACCCTCGATGTATCGCCGTTTCGCGGAGGTCGCGGAACTCTATCTTTATGAACCCAATTCCCCGATGCGCGACGAGGAGCTTTATGAAAGCGTGCTCCTTGTCCTGCTCGATTCTCAGGTGTTGGACGAGGATGAGAAGGTTCGGCCTCGCCATCAGTTGTGGATGTGTTCGAAGAACAAGGTAGGTTCGCGCGCCGCGGATATCCGCTACCGGACTCCTTCGGGGGCTACCGGAAAACTTTATGGCCTTACGGTTCCTTACGTCATTCTCTTTTTCCATGATCCGGATTGCGGGATGTGCCGTGAGGTTGCGATGCGCATGGACGCTTCTCCGGCCATCCGGAAACTGATCGACGCGGGGCGTCTGGTCGTGCTGTGCATCTATGCGGACGAGGACGAGCAGGCGTGGCGCAGCCATGTCGCGCAGATGCCCCTGCAGGGTTGGATTTATGGCTGGGACAAATGGCAGACGCTACGTACGCAGGAGAGCTACGATCTGCGTGCCACTCCTACGCTTTACCTGCTGGGACCTCGTCAGGAGGTGTTGGTCAAAAACGGCGTTTTCCCTGCCATCGAGCAGATGTGCGTGGAGTTGGATAATCCCGTAACGAACGAATGAAGATGAATATCGGGGAATATATCATGCTCCTGTGGCAGTGTTGCGTCCGTTTGTGCGGGGGCGGTTACGACCCTTCCTGCTGGGGTTGCGTTCCTTTTCCGGATGGCCGCGATTCGAGTGCGGAGGTTGCGTCGCTTCGCCGTTGCGGGGTCGCGCCGGAGCGCATCTATGTCGGCGGGGACTTCCGGCGTGTCCTCTCCTGCTGCCGTGAGAACGATACGCTGCTGGTCTTCCTTCCGGCGGAGGCCGCCGGGCACCGGGATTTGCTGTGCGAACTGCTGCTGGAGGCTTCGCGCCGGAAGGTCAATTTCCGGGCCGTAGGGGCCTATGGATTCGAGATCGGCCATGATGAGCACTTGCTGTGCGACTACTTGTTGTTGCATACGCTGCTGGAAGAGTTGTATGTGCAGGCTGCGCAGAAAGGGGTTTCCGGCGCTCCGAAATGCCGGCTCAAATGCTGATTTTGCAAACGAATTTTGTCATGAAGAAATTTATTCTGTTTTTTTTGCTGGCTTTCGCCAGTCTGCCGGTCCATGCTTTCGCTGCGGAACCCGCGGCCCTTTCGGCCGACCGTACGGAGCATGATTTCGGCGATGTGAAGTTGGGTGAAACGCGTAAGGCTACCTTCACGCTGACCTCGTCGGCCGATGTCGTCGTCATTCTTTCGGCCTCGACGAATTGCGAGTGTACGAAGGCGTCGTGGGGCCGCAAGCCGTTGCACAAGGGCGATAAATCCACGGTCGAGGTGTCGTACGAAGCCCGTGAGAAGGGCTTTTTCCGCAAGAATATCACGATACGGTATACGACCGGAGGCGCTGCCTCGACGCTTCGGCTGACGGTTACGGGTAATGTTCCCTGACGGCGAGTCGTGAATTGGCCGTATTACGAAGCCGTTCTCCGGGGGCGGCCGTGGCGTGGCAAGGACGCTGATATAATAGGCTTGGAAAGTATTGGCGGCCTCCGGGGATGGCTTTCCCGCGTGCCTTTCGGGTGCGGCGGGGAATGTTTGACAGGAAATATCATGGATTTGTTACTGGATAAAAATGAATTGATATGGGCGGCAGGTTTGTCGCTGGCTCTGGTGTATTTCGTTGCGACCTATGTACGTCTTCGGTATTGTGAACGTCATGTCACGGAATACGGGCGTCTGATCCTTCAGACCTATGGGCGCGATATGCATGTGGTTCCGGAGTCCGTCCTGCGCTATTACCGGCAGGATGTCGGGGCGTACCGCAGTGCGAGGCGGTGGTATCCGTTTGCTTTTCTCCGTTCGGGGGCGGGCTTGCTGTCGGTTCCGGCAGTTGTGCGGGCTTCCGGGGTGGGGTTTCCGAAGCGCCGGCGTCCCGTGTTTGGGCGCATAGTCCATCCTGCCGCCGGGCTGAAACGCTATTGTTATGCTTGGAGCATGAGGTTCAACGAGGCTTCCGGTGATGAACTTCGCTATGAAAAGGATTTGGACCGGTTGCATCGGGACGAATATCTGAGGATGCTGAATGAAAAATAAATGCTGCATGACGCAGCGATGTGATAATCCAATTTTAATAAAAGAAAAAAGCTATGAACAAAACTGAACTGATTGATGTTACGGCCCTGAAAAGCGGGCTGAGCCGGACGGATGCTGCCAAGGCTGTGAATGCGATGTTGGAGACTGTCACCGAAAGGCTTCAGGCCGGTGAGGCGGTGCAGATTCTCGGCTTCGGCTCCTTTCTGATCCGGGAGCGCAAGGCCCGTACCGGCCGCAATCCTTTTACGGGCGCGAAGATGGATATCGCAGCCCGCAAGGTCGTGAAATTCACGGCAGGCAACGCCTTGAAATTGTAGTCCGTCCGTAACTATTGCAGAGTAAAGGGCTGTGGCGCCGGGAACCGTGACGGAGGACGAAGATATTGCGCGGACGCTGGCGACGATTTGCCGTCGGCTTCGGCAGCTTCGTCTTGCCCGCGGTCTCACGGTGCAGCAGGCTGCGTGGCGCTGCGGCGTCGAGCGTTCGAATCTGAGCCGTCTCGAAGCCGGCCGCACGAACGTTTCGGTGCGTATGCTTTGCCGGCTTTGCAAAGCGTTGGATACGGATATCTGGACGCTGTTCGACAGGCGGGACGACGCTGTTCCCGACTCGTAGAATCTGTTCTTTCGAATGTCATGGCAGCTTGCTGCTGTCGGTGTGGGAATTCATAGAAGAGCTTTACCGTTAGCGTGGGCTGCCAGCTTTCGGGAGGGACTGTTTTGGCGTATGATGCCGGAATGGCGTTTCGTGCCGGACTTTGTTAGGAAGTGAGAGATAAATGATGATAACGATGCGAATAATGACTGGTTTTATATCTGATGAATTTTTTTATTCCGATTCGGGAGATTATGCGGATATCGGCCTTTACTCGTCCGAGTTCCGGTTTCTGGGTCTGCTGCTACTGATTTTCCTCGTGGGGTGTGCCGTCGCAGGTTTCGTGATGCTGCGCAGGCAGTGGCAGCGTACGCGTTTGCAGGATACTCGTAAGGATCATTACCGTCGGGTGCGATGAAGCGTTTGTGCGGATATTTTTTGCGGACGCTGCTTGTTGCGGTGGTGTGCGTTCCTTTGATCGTTGCCTTCGTGTTTTCGGGCGTGTTCTATGTGTTTTCTACCGGGCCGAAACGACTTGTTGAAACGGACTGAAAATTCTGTGTTATGTACGACCTCGATTATGATGCTGCCATGCTTGAACTGCTGCGGATGTTCCTGACGTTTCTGTCGGGACTTGTCCTTGCGTCGTGTATGGTGATTTTGACTTGGTATTTGCTTCTCAGAGCGTTTTTGCGCTCTTTTCCGGTCGATGCCGCAAGACCTCGGCGGCAGGTCCGGTCTTCGGAAATCCCGGCCCGACAAAGGCTCTTTGTCGTTACAAGGAGGGCGTAGCGGGCCGGGTTTTTCCGGAGTGTTTGCGAGACTGCATTCGGGCTGTTGAACCGGATTTTACAATGATTTTTTATACATGAAAAAGTTACTTTGATTTTTTAATTATCACGAACAACTTTGTATGAAAACAAGTTTCAGGATTATGACCTTGCTCGTGAGCGTTATTACTCTTGCGAGCTGCGATAAGGGCTGTACGGGCGATCCCGATGCGCCCTCGGTAAGCGCACAGGCGCAGGCCGCCCTGCTGGCCAAATACCCCGCGGCCTCGAACGTCCGCTGGCAGACCAAAGGTGGCTATGTGGTGGCCGATTTCTCGCTTGCCGGCACCCGCGTCGGCGCGCAGCATGGGGGCAGCGACCTTTCGGCATGGTTTGACAACGGTGGAGAGTGGTATATGACCCAGACGGATATACCGTTCACGATGCTTCCCGAAGCCGTCCGTACGGCATTTGCCGCTACCGAGTACGCCGCTGCTCCGTGGAGTGTCGACGACGTGGATATGCTCGAACGCGAGGGTGTGGAGACCGTCTACGTCATCGAGGTGGAAAAATACGATAACGGGCGCGAAACCGAAATAGACCTCTATTACTCCGTTGACGGTGTGCTGGTCAGGAAAATCGCCGACGCTGCTCCCGACTACGATTACGGGGATTATATCCCGTCGAAACCCGTAACGGGTATCGGGGAATATATTCGCACGCATTATCCGAACGCCCGCATCACGGATATCGATTACGAAAAGGGCATGACCGAGGTGGATATCGTCGACGGTCGTACGCCGCGTGAGCTTCTCTTCGACGGCAGCGGGGTATGGCAGTACACCAAGACCGAGGTTCGCCTTAACGAGGTTCCCGAAACGGTGATTGCGGCGCTTCGCAGCAGCGACTACGCCTCGTACCGCATCGACGATATCGACCATTACCGGACTCCCGAAAAGGAGTTCTGGCGCTTCGAGTTGGAGTCGGCCCGCGGCGATGTGAAGGTGGACATCTCCACGGACGGCACACTGACGCTCAAACAGCCCGGCAGCAATGCGGGCGGCAGCCTCGGACAGGACGGCGGGGCGATGGTCTCTCCCGACATCTCCGACTTCCTTGCCGCGAAATATCCCGGTTCGCCGATCGTCGAGTGCGATTACGACGACGGCCTCTTGGAGGTCGAAATCTGGCATGACGGCCGCGAAAAGAATGTCTATTTCAACGGTCGGAACGCTTGGGTCTATACCGAGTGGGACATTCGGCGCGGGGAGCTTCCTGCGACCGTCACGACGGCTCTCGCCTCGTCGCAGTGGGCGGCGTTCGAGATCGACGATTTGGAATATGTCCAGACTCCGGACCTTGAATACTACCTCATGGAACTCGAACGCGGCGATCGGGAGGTCGAGCTTCGCATTACCCCCGCCGGAATGATTCTTTAATTGCTCTAAACCATGAAAAGGATAACGAATACGACCGTTCTTACGGCATTGTTTTCTCTTCTTCTGGGATTGTCCGCCTGTGACGACGAGGAGCGCATCTCCTACGGCAGGCTGCCTGCCGCCGCACGTACATTCATCGAGACCTACTTTCCGACCGAAAGCTGCGTGTATGCCGAGCGGGACCGCGACGACGGACACCGCGAGTATGAGGTACGCCTGTCGAACGGCGCCGAAATCAAATTCGACGCGCAGGGACAGTGGTTCGAGGTGGACTGTAAGTTTTCACTGCTGCCCGCGGGTATCGTTCCTCAGACCATCGCCGCAGATATCGCCGCGCGCTATCCCGGCGCCGGCGCCTATAAGGTCGAACGTGCGATGGGCGGCTACGAGATTTCCATCGGCAGCGGGGTGGAGTTGATCTATTCGGCCGCCGGAACCTTCGTGCGTGAGGAACGCTACTGATGCTTAGGAACGCTCCGCGTGTAAAACGTTTTCGCGCCTGATGCGCTTACGCGCGGAGTTTCCCTCTCTCTTTCCGATGAACGCCTTCATCGAACCTGCTTGAATTGATAGCTATGAACCTGAAAAATTTGAAGATGAAACATTATGCGATGATGCTGGCCGCGCTGGTCGCCGGGGTGCTGCTCTTTACCGAGTGCGCCTCGATGCGCATCCCTTACCGGCGTCTGCCTGCCGGGGCGAAAGCCTTTATCGGGACCTACTTCCCGACCGAGAGCTGCGTCTATGCCGAGCGGGACCGCGATGACGGACGCCGCGAGTATGAAGTGAAGCTGTCTAACGGCACGGACATCGACTTCCACGCTTCGGGCGATTGGAAGAAGGTGGACTGCGAATACTCGTTCCTGCCTGCAGGCATCGTGCCGCAGGCTATTGTCGACGACCTTGCCGAGCGCTTCCCCGGAGCAAGGATTTCGAAGGCCGAGCGCGAACGCGGCGGCTATAAGCTCACGCTGGGCAGCGGAGCGGAGATGATCTACGCGGCGGACGGAAGGTTTATCCGCGTGGAGTATGATTAGTGTCCGCCTTCCTCGCGTATTCCGGTGCGGTAGCGGGAGTCTCTTGCGCCTGTGTCTGGGGCTCGTCGTGCTGCTGCCGGTCCTTGCGGCTTGGCTGCTTTCCCTGCCCTTCTGGCTTTTTGAGCGGTATGGCCGGGGACAATGAACGATTGATTTATCCATTAACACGAAAAAGAATGAATTATGAATTGGTATCTGAAAGTTGTAAAAGAACATTATGCTGACTTCAAAGGTCGTGCCCGCCGCCGGGAGTATTGGATGTTCACGCTGTTCAACCTGATCATAATGGTTGTACTGACCGTTATCGGCATCCTGTTAAGGTTTCCGTTTATCCAGACGATCTACGGACTTGCCGTGCTGGTTCCCGCATTGGCCGTGTGCGTGCGTCGCCTTCATGATTTGGGTAAGAGCGGTTGGCTGCTGCTGCTCAGCCTGATTCCCCTTGTCAACCTTTATCTGATTTATCTCTTCTGCTTGGAGGGCGAGAAGAAGAGCAATGCTTGGGGCCCGAATCCCAAGGCTTCGGAGTGACACGGCATGCTGATTCGGAGCATACGCGGAATTTGCAGGCCGCTGCGGAACTGGATTCCGCAGTGGACCCGATGTACGACGTCGACGGCAATGCGCAGCCGGGCATGACTACGGCCAACTGCTATGTGGTGCGCGCTCCGGGCACTTACCGGCTTCCGCTGGTCTACGGCAACGCTGTGAAAGACGGCGTCACCAATACGGATTCCTTTAATCCGGGAGCTGTTGCCAACGTTCTCTCGGCATTTCCCAAGCACGACGACGGGGCGATCGTTGCGCCTTGTCTGACTGATAATCCGGGTGTCGTTCCGGAAGACGCCGTGTTGCTCTGGAACGATGGGTTGAATACCGTTTCGGGCAGCGGTTTCTATTGGACGGCGGGAGTCTCTTCGGAAGGAGGTACGGGGCGATGCTTCTTTTTCAATGCGTCGTATGTCTATCCGGCGAACGACAACTATTGGTCGTACGGTTTCAGTATCCGTCCTGTCCGGGAATAGCGATTATGGAGGGCTTGTCGATGCATGCCCTTCGGGAGAAAATTATGATTAACTCAATATTTTGAATGATGAACGAAACAGAATTACAGACGACATCCTCCGAGCAGAAGGGTGGCTTCATGAGCCGCTTCGGGCGGCGCAATGAACGGGAAGCTGCGGAAAATTCCGGAAACGAAAGCGTTACGGGAAAGGAACAGACTGCCGTTTCGGAACCTTCGGCCTCTTCGTCTCTGCGTCGTGAGGAGGGACAGTCCGGACGTGACCTGAATGTCTTTACCGAAGGGCTCGTTATTGAGGGCAACGTGGTCTCCGAAACGGGTATTGTGATCCGTGGAACTGTTCGCGGCAGCGTCGATTGTCGCAGCGACGTGGAGATCAGCGGCGAGATTACCGGCGACGTCCGGGGGCGGAATATCCGTGTTGTCGGGGGCGGCGTTCAGGGTGACATCGCAGCCGCGGAGATGCTGAGCATCGACCGGAGCCGTATCAAAGGTAACCTTTCGGCTACGCATGCGCGTATCAACAACCTTATCGAGGGTGACGTTACGGTGCGGGGCTCGCTGAGCCTTCAGCGCGAGGCCGACATTCAGGGCAATATCACGGCTGCGGCTCTGAGCGTCGAGGAGGGAGCGTCGATGAACGGACGTATCACCATCTCGCGTGAGGCTCCGGAGACGGCTCCGCCGTCGCGTCCGACCCGCGGGCGGAATTCCGCCCCGTCGAAAGCCGCTGCTGGGGAAGAGGATGCCGCTGTCGAACTCGTCACGGTCTCCGAGGGACGTCTGCCCCTGACGGAGGAGAAACCCGCCGAAGTGGAGGCTTGAGGATCGGAGAGGAGATGATGACCGTTCCGGAAGAGATGACATTGTTCGGTTCCCTCCCTTGCGGGGCGGGGTGCGGTAAAGGTACTCCCGGAGCCGGTGACGGGGCTGCGGAAGCGGAGTGTCTGCGTTCGGGTCCCTTCACCTTGCGGCGGTACGCGCAGGGGCGGACGTCGGCCCTCTCTTCGCGCGGATATGTCCTGCTGTTCTGCCTGAGGGGGAGTGTGGAACTGCGGTTGCGCAGTTTCAGCTATCGGTTGACGCCCCGCTGCGTTGCAGCGGTTGATTGCAGCCGTTTGGCGGAGTGCCGCTGCGGGGCGGATGCCGAATTGTTGGAATATCGTCCCCGAATGGGGAGCTTCGCATCCCGCGGTAGTTGCGATGAACTTCCGGCCTTTACGGTGCTGCCCTCTCGGACGCGTCTGAACGCTTGGGCAGGGACCGTTTCCCGGCATATCCGGGAGGGGGCGGCCTATGACCGGGATTCGTCGTGTGCGGTGAGGGTGCAGTTGCGTGACCTTTCGGGTGGTGTGCTTCCCTATCCTTTCGCGTGCGCAGCGGGGTGTCCCCGGTGGAATCGTTGTCCGGCGGTGGCCGGATACGCGGGATGGTCTCCGGTCGAAATTGCTGTGGCGGCAGGTGATCCGCAGCGGCCTTTGAGGGAGCGGGTCGTGACGGTTGTGGCTGCGACGCTCGGTATCGGCTGG
>ERZ779626.177-NODE-177-length-42578-cov-29.396938_pt1 | contig 42578 bp, 37 predicted proteins | sample MGYA00514209_ERZ779626 | MGnify/ENA primary metagenome ERZ779626 (study PRJEB29562, sample SAMEA4376713) | mouse gut metagenome | isolation source: Cecum | study: EMG produced TPA metagenomics assembly of the A DSS colitis mouse model was used to assess the...
AGGGTTCCGGGTTAAGGTTCGGGACATTTTGTCCCAAAGCCGGGCTATCTGCCATGACATCAAAACGGTGCAGGAAAACCTAGGCCACCACACCGCAGCATTTACACTGGATGTATATGGTCATGTGACAGATCGGATGAAGCAGGCCAGCGCAGACCGCATGGAAGGGTTTATCAAAAGCGTTTCCAGCCTGTAAGGGAAAAAACAAGTGAAAACAACCATCAAAAGTGCAAAGAAAAAACCGGAAAGCCTTGCAAATAAAGGCTTTCCGGTTGGTGCGCGAGGCGGGACTTGAACCCGCACGCCCGTATTGAGCACTAGAACCTGAATCTAGCGAGTCTGCCAATTCCACCACTCGCGCGCATATTTGGTTTCCCTGGTTGAGAAGGGTGGTGCGAGTGACGGGACTTGAACCCGTACGTCTGTTGACACACGCCCCTCAAACGTGCCTGTCTACCAGTTCCAGCACACTCGCGTCTGCGCTCCTGGGATAACCAACGAACGTTATTATAACCACTTCCCTTCCATTTGTCAACTATAATTTTTCTTTTTTCCAGATTTTTTTCGAAGGCGGCCTCCGGCCGGGCGGAGGCCCCTCTCCGGCCGTAAAATTCCCCCGGAAAAGTGCCTCCCTCCCGGTGACAAGCGGGGCAATCTGTGGTAAACTGTTGGAAACATGAAGGGGGCGATGTGTTGGACGTTATAACGGCGGAGCTGGTCCGGACCCTACTGCCCCGGCGGGACCCCGGGGGGCACAAGGGGACCTTCGGCAGGGTGTGCGTCTACGGCGGCTGCGTGGGCTACACCGGCGCGCCGGTATACGCCGGCGAGGCGGCGGCCCGGACGGGCAGCGGGCTGGTCTATGTGGGCGTGCCGGCGGAGATCTACCCCATCGCCGCCGCCCGGTGCGCCGCCGCCATGGCCTGCCCTGTGCCGGAGGCCTACGGCGAGCTGCTGGCGTGGATGAGCCGCTGCGACGCGGCCCTCATCGGCCCCGGCCTGGGCCGGGCGGAGGGGACGGCGCGGGCCGTCCGCGCCCTGCTGACGGACCTCCCCTGCCCGGTGGTGCTGGACGCCGACGGCATAAACGCGGCCGGCGCGCATATGGATGTATTGACAGGCCGGTGCCGCGCGGGGCGTCAGACCGTGCTCACCCCCCACGAGGGGGAGTTCCTCCGCCTGGGCGGGAACCTGGCCGGGGGCCGGGAGGCCGCCGCCCTGGACCTGGCCCGGCGTCTGGCGTGCGTGGTGGTCCTCAAGGGCCCCGGCACCGTTGTGGCGGAACCCGGCGGGCGGGCGATGCTCTGTCCTGCCGGCAACTGCGGCATGGCCAAGGGCGGCAGCGGCGACGTGCTGGCGGGGATGGTCCTCTCCCTCATCGGGCAGGGGGCCGCCCCCTTTGACGCCGCCGTCTGCGCCGTGTGGCTCCACGGGCGGGCGGGGGACCGGTGCGCAGGGGAGCTGACGGAGTACGCCATGATCCCGCCGGACCTCATCGAGCGCCTGCCGGCCGTGTTCAAGGAACTTTGAGATCAAGGAGGAAGAATCGTGCGAAAAGCCCTGCTTTTTGCACCAATGCTGATGCTCCTGCTCACCGCCTGCGGCGGCGGGGAGGAGAAGGATCCGGCGGCCGCCCTGCAGGAGCAGTACGCCGCCGTGGCCTCCGCCACCATGGAGGCCGATGTCACCTGCCACTACACCGACGAGGTGCGCACCTACACCCTGCTGTGCGCCTACACCCCCGACGAGAGCACCGTCACCGTGCTGGCCCCCTCCAGCCTGTCGGGCATCTCCGCCACCGTGGCGGAGGGCGCGCTGCAGCTGAGCTACGAGGACATCTCCCTGGACGCCGGGGGCTACTCCGCCGCCGCCATCTCCCCCGTAGCCGCCCTGCCCCGGCTGATGGAGGCCGCCGCCTCCGGCTACGTCACCGAGCAGAGCGAGGAGACTCTGGAGGAGCGCGCCTGCCTGCGGCTGGCCTGCGACCTGCCCGGCGAGGAGGGGACGGTCTACACCACCTGGTTCGACCGGCAGACGATGCTGCCCCTGAGAAGCGAGATCACCGCCGACTCGGTCCTTGTTTTCGAGGTGGCATGGTCCCGGTTCGAGGTGGGGCAGGCGGGGGAGGCCCCCGCCGAGCCGGAGGAGGCGGCGCCTCCTGAGCCGGAGAAGGACTGGACGGAGGCCGACGAGGCGGCGGCGTATGCCGGCGCGGAGGAGTAGCAGTCCGGCGGCGGGCCGCCTGTGACGGGGGCGGCGGAGCCGGGGAACGTTCTTTTTGATTCTTTTTCTAACAAGAAAAAGGATGCTGACCGATATAATCTGATTACGAAAGAGTGGGATCGCAATGGAAAGCACACTGAGGAGAACGTGGGCGGAGATCGATCTGGACGCGCTGGCCCATAACTACCGGGCGCTGCGGGCGCAGATGGGGCCGGAGGCGCGGTTTTTGGGCGTGGTGAAGGCGGATGCCTACGGGCACGGGGCCATCGAGACGGCCCGGACGCTGGAGGAGCTGGGGGCGGAGTATCTGGCCATCTCCAACGTGGACGAGGCGCGGGAGCTGCGGCTGGCGGGGGTGGGACTGCCCATCCTGCAGCTGGGGATGACCCCGGCGGACCAGACGGCGGCGCTGCTGGAGAACCGGGTGACCCAGGCGGTGTGGAGCGAGGCGGCGGGAGAGGCCTTCTCCCGGGAGGCGGAGCGGGCCGGAGGGCGGCTGCGGGTCCACTTGAAGCTGGATACGGGGATGTCCCGGCTGGGGTTCCAGTGCGACGAGGCCCGCTTTGAGGACTCCCTGGCGGCCCTGCGGCGGGTGTGCGCCCTGCCGGGGCTGGAGGTGGAGGGGGTCTTTACCCACTTTGCCGTCTCCGACGAGGACAGTGAGGAGAGCCGGGCCTACACCCTGCTCCAGCACCGGCGGTTCACGGCCATGCTGGGGCGGCTGGAGGAGGCGGGGATCGCCATCCCTCTGCGCCACTGCGCCAACAGCGGGGCCACCGTGGGCTATCCCCAGTTCGCCCACGACATGTTCCGCCCCGGCATCATCACCTATGGCATCGGCCACCAGGCCCATCTGCTGGGCCTGCGGCCGGTGATGACCCTGAAGACGGTGGTCGGCGCGGTGAAGGCCTTCGACCCCGGTGTCACCGTCAGCTACGGGCGGACCTTCCGGGCGGAGCGGCCCAGCCGGGTGGGGGTGCTGCCCATCGGGTACGCCGACGGGCTCCACCGGACCCTGTCCAACCGGTGGCGGGTGTGGACCGCCCAGGGACCGGCCCCCATCACCGGGCGCATCTGCATGGACATGTGCATGGTGGACCTGACGGACCTGCCGGCGGTGGGCGAGGGGGACGAGGTGGAGGTCTACGGCCCACGCAACTCCGTCAACGAGGCCGCCGCCCTGGCGGGCACCATCTCCTATGAGCTCACCTGCGCCGTCAGCAAGCGGGTGCCCCGGATCTACCGCAAGGGGGGCCGGGAGATTGCCCGGGAGCTGCTGCTGCGGGGATAAAAAAGAAAAAGCCGCCCCTCCGCGCGTGCGCGGAGGGGCGGCTTTTTCCCGGCCGGGTCCTCTATCCGATTCTACATGAGAGGAGCCATGCCGTTAAAAAAGATTACTCCTCCAGGTAGCTCCCGTCAAAGCCGTAGGGCAGAAGCTCCCTGAGGGTGAGATCCAGGGTCTTGCCCTCCCGGTTGACCAGAATCACCTCCAGGTCCGGGGCGAACTCCTGGAGCACCTGGCGGCACACGCCGCAGGGGGCGGTGAAGCGCTCGGTAGCAGCGGCGACGGCAATGCGGGTAAACTTACGGTGTCCCTCGCTGACCGCCTTGAACACGGCGGTGCGCTCGGCGCAGTTGGTGGGGGTGTACCCGGCGTTCTCAATGTTGCAGCCGGTGTAGACCGTGCCGTCGTCACACTCCAGGGCTGCGCCCACAGGGAAGCGGGAGTAGGGGACGTAGGCCATCTTCAGCATATCCACGGCCTTCTGGCAGAGCTCCTGTTTGGTCATGTTGATGTCTCCTTTCTCGACTTGGGGTGAACACTATACAACAATTTTTCTGCCAGATCAATTGGCATTTCCGCTGAAATCAGCCCGCTGTTTTGCACATATCAGACAATCGCCGCCCCTTGCTTCTTCCTCCTATTGGAGAAAAGAGAGGCCGCTTAGCTCTCCCAGTCCTTGCCCAGCCCCAGGTCGGGGCGGACGTCCAGGTCCATGATCTCCTTGGCGTCATAAAAGCGCAAATACCGGTTCCGGGACCAGCGGAAGGTCTTGCCGTCCGGGTGGAGACGGTCGCAGATGACGGCGCAGAGGTCCTTCTTGATATAGCTGAAGCTCTCGGTGCCCACGGAGCAGAAGACCCGGAAGCCCTGACTCTGGAGGAACCGGAAGGCCTCGCCGGTCTGCTTCCAGTCGTCCCCATCGGGCCGCTCGCCGTGGGGGTAGAAGAGGATGGGCGTCTCCCCCACCAGGGAGCCCACCTCGTCAAACCACTTCTGGGTGTCCGCCTGAATCTTCGCCATATTGCCGCTGCCCAGGCGGATGTGGCCCCAAGTGTGGCTGCCGAAGGTCCAGCCGGTGCGCTTGAGCTCCTCAATAATGGGCTTCACCGCCTCCCGCTCGCTCTGGCGGGCGGCCTCCCGCTCGTCGGTCCACTCCACGGTGCCGTCGGTCTGGGTCCGGTAGCCCAGAATGCCCTCATAGCCGGTGAGGCTCAGGCAGGCCTTGGCCCCGAAGGGGGAGAAATCCGGGTGCTCCTCCACAAACTTGTCCAGAATGGGGATGGCGTCCAGGTCCCGGCTGACCACCTCGCTGCCCTGGGGGTCCAGACCCCAGGACCAGATTTTTCCGTCCTCCCCCAGAATCAGCTTGTAGGTCAGGCCGTTCTCCAGCATGTAGGGGTAGTAGTTGGTGTCGTCGTAGGAGAAGATCAGGGGCTTTTTGCCCTCGGGAAGGTAGAGGGTGTTGCGCACCATCACCGGATTGCCGGCCTCATCGACGCTCTCGCTCCACACGTCCCCGATGTCCACCAGGATGTAGCCCTTCTCATAGACGTTGTCCAGAATCCTGTTGAACTCGTCCACCGTCACCATGTAGTCGTCCAGGCCGTCCGACTGGGCGTCGCCGTCGAAGGCCAGCTCCGTGTAGGCGATGACGGGGTGGAAGAAGAGGTGCTCCACAACGCCATCGTAGGCGGCGTAGGCCACCCCGTCCCGCTCGCCGCCCTCGGGCATGACGGTGGGGTCCAGAATCTCATAGGGCGCGGGGGCCGGCGTCTCCGGCTCCGTGGGCGTCTCGGGCTCCTCCGGCAGGGGGTCGGGCTCTGCGGGCAGGCTGGGCTCCTCCGGCTGGACGGGGTCCGGCGCGTCTGTCTGGGGCGGCTTGCCGGCGCAGGCGCTGGCAAGCAGCAGCGTCAGGGCCAGCAGCAGGGCAATGGCTCGTTTCATGTTGCGTTCATACCTCCTGAGGCGGCTCTGCGCCGCTCTTTTGTGTCCGTGCGTTTTCCTATAGCAAGCTTCAGAATTCGAGACAAAAAAGGAGGGGAGAACAAAGCGTGCAGGGCAAGGCGGAGGACGCGGGCGGGCTGACGCCCGCCAAGGACGACAACGCAGCCATGCGCGCTTTGTACCCCCGAACTTTTGCCTGGAATTCTGATGATTGCTATAGTATACCACACTTTCCGGGAAAGTGGTGACAAAAGAGTTACCGGCCAGTTACAGTCGGGTTACAGGCACTATGTATCCATCTTCACCGGATCCAGGTGGTAGACGCTGTTCATGGTCTCCACCACGATCCGGCCGGTGGCCTTGTCCTTGTCCCAGCGCTGGACCAGGCTGGTGCGGATGTAGCGGTCGCAGGGGCTGCCCCGCCGGTCGTAGCGGCAGTGGATGAGCACGCAGCCCTCCTCCATCTTCGCCTCCCCCAGGCAGCCCAGCCCCTCGGCGCCCGCCTTGGCCACGCCCTCCCGGTCGGTAATACGGATAATCTGATACACGGCAAAGCCTCCCGTCCTCCCGCCGCGGCGGGACCGTTGTCAGCTCCATTATAGGCGCGGCGGAAAAGTTTGTCAATCACCCCGGAGGCCTTGTTTGCCCCTTGTTTTTGGGGGAGGGCGGTGGTATCATCAGCCTATCCATTGATCGGCAGGAGATCATTGACGCCATCCTCTCCGGGCTGGACGCCGGGGCGTAGACGGCGCGCTGCGTCTCCCTGACGGCGGACGGGGAGAGCCTGGGGCGGCGGCTGGCCGCGGACATCGGCCGGGGCGTCCGCACCCCGGAGGCCCTGGAGCGGGGACTGGCGCGGCTGCCCCTGTACGGGGCGCTGGACACCGTCAAGATCGACACCTCCGGCAAAACGCCGGAGGCGGTCTGCGGGGAGATCGCCCGGCTGGGAACCTGCGTGTGACGGGGATCCGCGCGCAGAACGGCCCTCCCGCAGTCTTGCGGGAGGGCCGCCGGCGCTCAGGAGCCGCTGCCGGTGGGGGCGGTTCTCCATGTTTTGATCAGGTGAATTGCGATCAGCAGCAGGCCTGCCGCCAGGAACGCCGCCGGAGGCGACGCCGTCCGCACCGCGCCGCCCAGCGGAACCAGCGGGAGGAGCAGCCCCGCTGCCGCAAGTCCCAGCCCCCGCCATCCCAGGACATGGGGGGGCGCGAGGAGGGGCCGCCCCGCCGCATACAGGACCAGCAGGACCGCCAGCGCAGCGAGGAGCAGAACAGGCGGCAGCCACGCGGGGATTTTGACGGCCTCCGGCAGCGGCAGCCAGAGAATGACCGCCAGCAGGAAGCCGGACAGCAGCCCGCCCGCCGCAGGCCGCCTCTCCAGCGGAAAGGCCCGGGACAGCCATGTGGTCAGTTTCATGCCGTGCACTCCTTTCTGTAGCCGGTGGTTTACTGTCGGAATTCTATTGTATCATATTGAATGTGCTTGCGCAAGGATCTTCAGAAAAAAGCATCATCCCAGGGGGATACTGTCGAACAAGGGGATGGACTGCGTGGTCCACATGCCGGAGCAGGGGGCGGACTGCGTTGGTTCCGCTCTTTCAGTATTCCCGCAGGACCAGTTCCGTGACGCCGGGATTCAGCCCCAGCTCGATCCGCCGGACCTTGGGGTGGCGGGCGTAGACGGTGCGGACCATCTGCCGCAGCGCGGTGCCGCCGTGGCAGCCGTGGACCACCGCCACCCGGTACACCGAGCCCCCCGCCCGGCGGAGGGCAGCGTCCAGGGCGGCTTTGGCCTGGACCTTTGTCATGCCGTGGAGATCAATTTCCAGTGTTCCGCTCTGCATAGGAACACCTCCTTTTTTACTGGACATATCTTACCACCAGCTGATGGAAAAGTCATGTCAATTTCTTTACGATTCGGCTACAAACCTCCATCGATTCGGTAACAGGACGGGGCGCAGCATGGATTTCCACGGCCCCACGCCCCTTCCCCCGTGGACATTGCCCGGCGGATGTGGTAAAATACGGGCAACGACGCCGGAGGGAGGAGCGCACTATGGGGGATCTGGGGCAAAAGCGGCTGTTTCTGCTGGACATGGACGGCACCATCTATCTGGATGACCGCCTGTTCCCAGGCGTCCTCCCCTTCCTGGAGGCGCTGGGGGAGGCGGGGGGACGGCACCTGTTTCTCACCAACAACTCCTCCCGATCCACGGACGACTACGTCCGGCGGCTGGAGAGCATGGGCGTGCCGGCGCGCCGGGAGGATTTCCTCACCTCCGTGGACGCCCTGATCGCCCACCTTCGGGGGCGGCCCCCCTACCGGCGCTGCTACGCCTTCGGCACCGCCGGCTTCCGCCGGCAGCTGGCGGAGGCGGGCATCCCGGTGACGGACCGGCGGGAGGAGGACGTGGACTGCCTGCTCATCGGCTTTGACACCGAGCTGACCTTCCGGAAGCTGGAGGACGCCTGCATCCTCCTGAACCGGGGGGTGGACTTCATCGCCGCCAACCCGGACTGGGTCTGCCCCAGCTGGTACGGCGCGGTACCCGACTGCGGCAGCGTGTGCGAGATGCTCCGCCGGGCCACCGGCCGGCGGCCGCAGTTCATCGGCAAGCCGGAGCCCGCCATGGCACTGCTGGCCCTGGAGCGGACCGGTATGCCGGCGGAGGCGGCGGTGATGGTGGGGGACCGGATGTATACCGACATCGCCGCCGGGGCGAACGCCGGCATCGACACGGCCTTCGTCCTCTCCGGCGAGGGGACCATGGCGGACGCTGCCGCCGGCCCGCCGCCCACGTGGATATTTGACGGCATTGCCGCCCTGCACCGGGCCTGGGAGACGGCGCGGCGGCAGAGAGAGGAGGAGAGCGCACGGTGAAGGAGAAAAAGGGCGCGTTTCTGCGCTGGCCGTGGAACGTGGTGGCGTATGTGCTGCTGTTTGCTGTACTGCGCCTGTTTGCCATACCGGTGGTGCTGCTGCTGATGTGGGTCCAGGAGCGGAACAACCCCCACGGCGTCCGGGAGGGGTACTGCCTCAGCCGGACGCGCAAGCGGCTCACCTGGCTGCTCTGGGCTCTGGGGGCCCTGGTCATGGCCGCGGGAATGGGGGTGGTCTTCGTGACGGGCCTGGACCAGGACCGCGCCCTCTGGGAGCTCTCGGACCACGTGACGCAGTGGGCGGCCGGCGGCGGGGCGGTTCTGCTGGCGCTGCTGGCCCTGTGGCTGGGGTATACCGCCCTGCGGGACGCCTTCTTTCCGGAGCGGAGCGCCCTGGCCCGGTCCATCCGCAGCCAGCTGCCCTGCCCGGAGGAGGCCCCGCCGGCGGCGGAGCTGTTCGCCATGGTGGATCGCGACCTGGTGGAGGCCCTGTGGTTCGGCCCCGTGGGCGTGGGCCGGGAGTGGGTGCTGGGGGACGGGGCCAACCGGATTGACCGCATCCGGGGCATCTTCGTCATCAACGAGCTCCACCAGCACCAGACCCAGACCGGCGTCCGCACCAGCCGGGAGATGGAGCTGGCGCTCATCGACGACCGCTGGCAGCGCACCGGCACCAGCTTCAACAGCCTCAAGGATCTCCAGGCGGCGGCGGACTGCCTGGCCCTCCGGGTGCCGGAGGCGGCCCGGGGCGGGAAAAGCCAGTGCACCGCCTTCTGGACCATGGACGAGAGCGGCCGGGAGGAGTTTGAGCGGGACTTCCGCCAGCGGCAGAGCCGCCGGCTCTCGGAGCAGGTCCGGCAGGAGGCCGTGGGCGGCGGCAGTCAGGATATGATTTTGGCCTGGGACGGGGAGGTGACCTCACGGGTGTCCCTGTCTCTGGCGGAGGAGCGGCTGAGGCGCTGCCTGGCCGGGGAGGAGGCGGGTTTCACGCTGACGCCCAGCCGCCCGGTGGCAGGGGAGGGGTGCGCCCTGCGGGCGCTGCGGGCCTCGGCGGCGGAGACCGGAATGGTCCGGCTGACGCTGGAGGCTGACAGCGGGGAGGAGCGCCTGGAGCTGGCGCGCGTTCTGGACCCCGCCGCCGCCCGGCGCGTCATCGCGGGGTGGCTCCGGCGGGAGGCCCCGGAGCTGGCGGACTGGGACCGGCGGCGCGTGTCCGCCGGCAGGCCCAAGACGGGCGCTGTCCCCACCCGGCCCTCCCAGGCCCGGCTGTCCCTGGTCTACGCCAGCGGGGCCGCCGAAAATCACACCACCTTCACCGCCGAGGACGTCCGTCTGGCGGCGGAGGGGCTGGTGGACGGCCGCTACCAGCTGGCGGATCTGACCCACCCGGAGGGCTATTTGTGGATCCGCGTCACGGCAGGGGACAGAAGTGACGGCCGCTGCACCGTGGAGGCCACCCGGCCCGAGGGGGAGACCCTGGGCTTCTACACGGCGAAGATGCCGCCCAGGGAGGCGGCGGCGTGGCTGACGGGCTATCCCCGCGGACAGTACCTGCCGGGAGGGCAGGGCTGGAAGCGGGTTAAGAAAGCATAACAACATAAAAGGAGACAGATCATAATGGCGGCAGTTTTGAGCAAAGAGGTCAGACAGGCACTTCAGGACATCTACTACAACGAGCGGACCGGGCGGGGCCGGGAGGCCTTTGCCCTGCTGGAGCGGGCCTCCCAGGCCGGGGACGGGGACGCCAGCTGCGTGCTGGCCCGGTGCCTGTGCGGCTACCAGTACGTCTGGCGGGGCCACGGCTTCCCGGAGGACGACGACAGGGCCATCAGCCTGCTCCACAAGTCCGTGGAGCAGGGCAGCGCCCTGGGGGTGCTGGTGGCCCTGCGCAGCGGGGAGCTGACGCCCTCGCTGGAGAAGAGGATGCCCTTTGAGAGCCTCCAGGCGGCCTTCAGCGAGGCGGAGGCCCTGGCGGAGGGCGGGGACGCCTTCAGCCAGTACGTGGTGGGCAACGCCTACTTCTGGTGGGACTTCCTGCGCATCCAGAACAAGGGCGCGGACTCCTTTTCCAGCCCGGCGGCGTTCAAGGCCTATCTGAAGGAGAACATCTCCAAGTGCGAGGACTGGTTCTGGAAGGCCTTCCGGGGCGGCGTGTACTTCGCCGCCAACAACCTCAACCAGTACTACACCAAGGGGGACGAGGACATCATCGCCCCCCAGCCGGAGAAGGCCAAGGGCCTGTGGAAAATCGGCGCGGAGTGCGGTCACCCCCTCCACCAGTCCTTCTACGCCGACGAGCTGAAGGAGGCGGAGCGGTACGAGGAGGCCCTGCACTGGTACAAGGAGGCCGCGGAGGGCGGCAATTTCAACGACTGGTATGAGGTGGGCCATATGTACTGGGAGGGCCTGGGCACGGAGAAGGACCCGGCCTACGCGGTCTCCTGCTACGAGAGGGAGCTGGCCAGGGACCCCGACCACATGGGCGGCAACAACCACCTGGGCCGGGCCTACTTCCTGGGCCAGGGCGTGCCCCAGGACTACGCCAAGGCCTTCCACTACCTCTCCGTCGCCCACGACAAGAAGGGCAGCAAATGGGGGGCCCTCTACCTGGCCAAGTGCTGCTTCTACGGCCTGGGCGCGCCCCAGGACTACGCCAAGGCCCTCCAGTTTCTGGGCGAGGTGAGCTGGAACAACCAGGAGGCGGACTACATGCGGGGCTGCATCTATGCCCAGGGCCTGGGCGTGCCGGCGGACATCAAGCGGGGGGTAGAGTACCTGCAGAAGGCCGGGAATTTTGCCAAGGCCAAGGAGGAGCTGCTCCACTACAAAAAGACCCTCTTCGGCAAGTGGGTGCGCCGGTGAGGGCCGGAGGTATTTCGCATTAAGGAGGAACACGGCTCTATGCAAGAACATATTGAGACCGTCCGGGCCTTCTACAACCAGGGAGCGGCGTACGAGTGGGCGAGGCTGGAGAAGCATCCCTTTGAATTTCTCCTGACCACCTGGATGATGGACCGGTACATCCGCCCCGGGGACGCGGTGCTGGACATCGGCGGCGGACCGGGACGCTACAGCATCTACTTCGCCGAAAAGGGCTGCGCCGTCACCCTGGCGGAGCTGAGCGAGGGGAATGCAGCCTTCGCCAGAGAGAAGGCGGCGGAGGCCGGGGTGACGCTCACCGCCCACGCGGTCAACTGCCTGGATCTGGAGACGCTGGGGCTGGGACAGTTTGACCACGTGTTCCTCATGGGCCCCCTGTACCATTTGCTGGAGGAGGAGGACCGGGTGCGGGCGGTGGAGATCGCCCTGCGGCACCTGAAGCCCGGCGGGCAGCTGTACGCCTCCTTCATCCTCCTGTTTGCCGGCATCCTCTACGACTTGCAGAACGAGGGGAACATTGTGGCGGACTGCGCCAATCCCGCCGCCGCGGCCCTGGTGGAGGCGGTGGCCTCCGGCCAGGACTGGGGCGGGACCGCCTTCACCAGCGCATATTTTTACCACCAGCGGAACATCCTCCCCTTTATGGAGCGCTTCGGCCTGGAGAAGCGGCACTTCTTCGGCCAGGAGGGCATCCTGGCCCCCAACTGCCGGGACATCCTGTCCAGGAGCCCGGAGGAGATTGCGCAGTGGGTGGAGCTGGCCAAAAAATATCTGGAGGTGCCGGAGCTGCTGGCCTTCGCGGAGCACGCCATGTACATCGGGCGGAAGCCGCGATAACCGGCGGCCCCGTCCGGCCGAAACAAGACGAGAGAGGAAGCGCACATGAATGAGCTGAAGCTGAACAACAAGCGGACCATCCTGGTGGGCCTGGCGTTTCTGTCCATCTGCGCCTTCTGGCAGATGTATGACAACCTGGTGCCCCTCATCCTCCGGGAGACCTTCCATATGGACGAGTCCCTCACCGGCGTCATCATGGCGGCGGACAACATCCTGGCCCTGTTCCTGCTGCCCCTGTTCGGCGGGCTGTCCGACCGGTGCCGGGAGACCCGCGCCGGCCGGCGCACCCCCTTTATCCTGCTGGGCACCGGGGCGGCGGTGGTGCTGATGAACCTGCTGCCGGCTCTGGACAACAGCTACGCCGCCCAGGCGGCCCCCTTCAAGCTGGTGAGCTTCGTCATCGTGCTGGGGCTGCTGCTCATCGCCATGGGGACCTATCGCTCCCCGGCGGTGGCCCTGATGCCGGACGTGACCCCCAAGCCCCTGCGCAGCCGGGCCAACGCCATCATCAACCTGATGGGCGCGGTGGGGGGCGTGCTGTATCTGGGGATCACGGCGGCGCTCTACCCCAAGGCCAGGACCCAGGGGCTGGCGCACGTGAACTATCAGCCCCTGTTCATCGCTGTCTCCCTCATCATGGTGGTGTCGGTGTTGGTGCTGCTGCTGACCATCCGGGAGCCCAAGCTGGCGGCGGAGAACCGGGCGCTGGAGAAACAGCACCCGGAGTGGAACCTGGCGGAGGACGACGGCAGCGGCCGCGAGACCCTGCCCGCCCCGGTGAAGCGGAGCCTTCTGTTCCTGCTGGCCTCCATCGCCCTGTGGTACGCGGGGTACAACGGCGTGACCACCTGGTTTTCCACCTACGTGGCGGAGGTGATGGGGGAGGGCATCGGCGATACGGCCAAGTGTCTGATGGTGGCCACCGTGGGGGCGATTGTGTCCTATATCCCCATCGGAATCATCGCCTCCAGGGCGGGGCGGAAGCGGACCATCCTGGCGGGGGTGGTGCTGCTGGCGGCCTGCTTTATGGCGGGGTACCTGCTGACCATCAACGCCTCGTCCATCACGCCGCCCATGTATGTGGCCTTCGCCCTGGTGGGCCTGGCCTGGGCGGCCATCAACGTCAACTCCCTGCCCATGGTGGTGGAGATGTGCCGGGGCAGCGACGTGGGCAAATTCACCGGCTACTACTACACCGCATCCATGGCGGCGCAGGTGATCACCCCCGTGCTGGCGGGCACGCTGATGAAGCACATCGGCTATCAGATCTTATTTCCCTATGCGGCGGTTTTTGTGGCGCTGAGCTTTGTTACGATGTGCTTTGTGCGCCACGGCGACAGCAAGGCGGAGGCCAAGCGGGGACTGGAGGCGTTCGGGGAGATGGAGGACTGAGCGTCGCGTCCCCCGGGCGTGAGGGGGGCTGCAGCGCAGCCCTAGAGCCCCCACAAGCTTCCGAATAGAAAAATTCACCCCTCGCCGCCCGGAGGGCGGCGAAAAAGGAGGCCCCCATGCTGATTCTCTGTGCCATCCCCGCCATACTATGTATCTCCTGGTGCCTGCTGCTCCTCCCCAGGAGGAGCCACCCCGCCTGGGCAGGGCTGGCGGGCGTCCGCTACGCCCACCGGGGCCTCCACGACGCCGGGCAGGGTGTGCCGGAAAACTCCCTGTCCGCTTTTCGGGCGGCGGCGGATCGGGGTTTCGGGGCGGAGCTGGACGTCCACCTGATGGCCGACGGCCATCTGGCCGTGGTCCACGACAGCAATTTAAAACGCGTCTGCGGCCGGGAAGCGGTGATCGAGGAGCTGACGGCGGAGGCGCTGGCAGACTACCCCCTCCTGGGGTCGGGGGAGGCCGTCCCCCTGCTTGAGGAGGTGCTGGCTGTCTTCCGGGGGAGAGCGCCCCTGATTATCGAGCTGAAGGTGGAGCGGGGCAACGCGGCCGCCCTTACCGACGCGGTGATGGCCGTGCTGGAGGGCTGGGAGGGTACATACTGTATCGAGTCCTTTCACCCCGGCGTGCTGCGGCGTCTGCGGCGGCGCTTCCCCGGCGTGGTCCGGGGACAGCTCAGTCAGAATTTTCTTCGCCGCGGCGAGGAGGGGAATCTGCCTCTGCCGGTGCGCTTTGTGCTGACTTACTTGCTGACCACCGCCTTTACCAGGCCGGATTTCATCGCCTACCGCTACGAGGACCGGGAGTGCATCAGCCTGCGGCTGATGCGCCGGCTCTACGGCGTGGGCGAGGCCGGCTGGACCGTCCGGGACCGGGGAACCATGGAGCGGCTGGAGCGGGAGGGCGTGCTGCCTATTTTTGAGAAGTTTGTTCCGTGAGAGGAGCCTCCCGGCAAATCTGGTGGATTTGCCGGGAGGCTTTTATTGGCGTATCGCAAAAAAAGCTTGACAGAACCGCCAGTTCGGTATATAGTTCATTTAATGAACTATCGAGAGGGGGGAGCTATGATTGGCGAGGAGCTGCTGAGCGCCTGGCTGGAGCTGACCAGCGTCATCAACAATCAGCGGCTGGTGGACCGGCAGGCGGGGCTGTCCTTTAACGAGGCGATGATCTGCGGCCTGCTGGCAGGGGCGCAGCGGCAGGGGGAGTTCCTGACCGCCAGCGACCTGTGCGCCAGGACGCGCATTTTGAAATCCCAGATGAACGCCATTCTCCGCGTCCTGGAGCAGAAAGGGGCCGTCAGCCGCCAGCGGTCCCGTCGGGACCGGCGGCTGGTGGAGCTGCGTCTGCTGCCGGAGGGGCTGGCCTGCTACGAGGAGACCCACCGCCGGGTGCTGGCGGTGGCGGACGCATTGGCGGAGGAGCTGGGCGAGGACGCCGTGCGCACCCTGCTCCCCCTGCTCCGCCGGGTGGCGGACATCTTTGACAAGACCTGTCAGGAGGTATAAATACTATGGCTATTCGCATTATCACCGACTCTGCCGCCGATTTTGAGGCTTCTGTCGCCAAGCGCCGGCGGATCGACGTGGTCCCGATGACCATTCAGTTTGGGACCGCCTCCTTCGTCTCCGGCAAGACCATCACCAACGAGGTCTTTTATCAGCTGCTCCAGGAGGGCAGGGAAAACCCCGCCACCTCCCAGCCTGCCCCCGGCGCTTTCCTGCGGTTTTTTGAGGAGGCCAAGGCCGCCGGTGACCAGGTGGTGGTCATTGTGCTCTCCGGCGCTCTCAGCGGCACCCTCCAGAGCGCCATGATCGCCAAGGAGATGTGTGAGTACGAGCCGATTTACATCGTTGACAGCCGCACCGTCTCCGCCGGCATCCAGATCCTGGTCAACTACGCCTGCAAGCTGCGGGACAGCGGCCTGCCCGCCGCCGGCATCGCGGAGGAGGTGGAGCGGCTGAAGGACCAGGTGCGGGTGTTTGCCGTCGTGGACACCCTGGAGTACCTGCGCCGGGGCGGACGGCTCACCGGCATTCAGGCCGGGCTGGGCGCCGTAACCAGGCTCAAGCCCGTGATCGCGGTTCGGGATGGCGTGGTAGCCATCGCACACAGGTCCTTCGGCATGGCCGCCGCCGTCAAGCACCTGCTCAAGCTGCTGGAGGAGCAGCCTGTAGACGACGATTTCCCCTCCTATTTTCTCTATACCGGGGACAGGAGCCGCGAGGAGCTGCTGCTGCCCAAGCTCAAGGAGCGCGGCATGCTGCCCCTCCGTCTCCACTACTGCTCCGTAGGACCCACCATCGGCGCCCACGCCGGTCCCGGCGCGCTGGGGCTGGCGTATATGGAGCGGGAGGCGTAGGCGCGGCGGGAGGAGGCGGTCCGGGGTTGGGGGACGCCGGGCCTCTCCTGCCCGGGAGGCAGAGGCCTGTAAAAATTTTAGGAGAAATTTAAAAAAACTCTTGCAATTTTGCGCGGAGTGTGCTATCTTAAGTGAGCTGGCATGAGCGTCGGCAAATATGGTCCATCCGGGTGTGGCGAAGTTTGGTATCGCGCTTGAATGGGGTTCAAGAGGCCGCTGGTTCGAATCCAGTCACTCGGACCACGAAACCCGCAAACCGTTGTAACACAATGGTTTGCGGGTTTTCTGTTTGCTTTTTTTGCACGCTTGATTAGCCGCACAGCACGCTTGATTTTTCAAAAAATTTTGACAAATCAGGAGTGTTGAAAAATGGCTAAAATCAAGATGAAACACAGCGTCACGGTTACGGACACACTCGCTGGCTTCCTCACTGGAAAGAAAGCGGCGGGGGTCAGCGAAAAGACCCTTGCCACCTACGGACAGCACTTTTCCGCTATCAGTAAGCACCTGTCCCCCTCTATCCCTATTGACGGGCTGAACAAGGCAGATTTGGAGGCCATGATTGCCAGCATGAGGGACGCGGGCCTTGCGGCTAACTCCATCAAAAGCTATACGCGGACGCTCAAATCCTTTTTGTCGTGGTGCAACGAAGCGGGAATTACCCGGCTCAATATCCCACTCTACAAAGCGGAGGAAACGATAAAAGAAACCTACTCGGACGAAGAATTGAAAAAGCTGTTAAAGAAGCCCGACACGAAGAAATGCGACTTTCCCGAATATCGGTACTTATTCAATACCCTGTGCCCCGCTTCCGCCCCCCTTGACAGACCGCCCAAAAAATGATACACTAGCCCCCACACAGGCAGTGACGAGGAACAGTAGCCGCGCGCGGACGGCAGAGAGGGGACGGTGGGTGCAAGTCCCCGGAAGCGCACGGGGAAGGGCGCCTCTGAGCCGCGGGGAGGCAATGCCCCGCCGGGTTGTCCCCGTTACGGACCAAGAGTGCGGGCTCTGGCCCGAATTCAGGTGGAACCACGGACATGTTTTTTGTTCGCCCTGAGCCGGTTGGCTTGGGGCGTTTTTCCGCCCCTTCCGCCAACGCTATTTTATCAAGAAGGAGCAGATCAGCATGAAAAACAACGAAAAAACCATGGAAAAAATTGTGGCCCTGTGCAAGGGCCGGGGCTTCATCTTCGCCGGCAGCGAGATCTACGGCGGACTGGCCAACACCTGGGACTACGGCCCGCTGGGCGTGGAGCTGAAAAACAACGTGAAGAGGGCCTGGTGGAAGAAGTTCGTCCAGGAGAACCCCTACAACGTGGGCCTGGACGCCGCCATTCTGATGAACCCCCAGGTCTGGGTGGCCTCCGGCCACGTAGGCGGGTTCTCCGACCCCCTCATGGACTGCAAGGAGTGCAAGGAGCGCTTCCGGGCGGACAAGATCATCGAGGACTGGGCCGCCGAAAACAGCTTTGCCCTGCCCAAGCCCGTGGACGCCCTCTCCCAGGAGGAGATGAAGGCCTTCATTGAGGAGCACGCCATCCCCTGCCCCTCCTGCGGCAAGCACAATTTCACCGACATCCGCAAGTTCAACCTCATGTTCAAAACCTTCCAGGGGGTTACCGAGGAGGCCAAGAACACCGTCTACCTCCGCCCCGAGACCGCCCAGGGCATCTTCACCAACTTCCTCAACGTCCAGCGCTCCACCCGCCGGAAGCTGCCCTTCGGGGTGTGCCAGATTGGCAAGAGCTTCCGCAACGAGATCACCCCCGGCAACTTCATCTTCCGCACCCGTGAGTTCGAGCAGATGGAGCTGGAGTTCTTCTGCAAGCCCGGCACGGAGCTGGAGTGGTTCGCCTATTGGAAGAACTTCTGCCACCAGTGGCTGCTGGACCTGGGCATCAAGGAGGAAAACCTGCGCCTGCGGGACCACGACCCCGAGGAGCTCAGCCACTACTCCAACGCCACCACCGACTTCGAGTTCGCCTTCCCCTTCACCGAGTGGGGCGAGCTGTGGGGGGTGGCCAGCCGGACCAGCTTCGACCTCACCGCCCACCAGACCACCTCCGGCAAGGACCTGTCGTATTTCGACCAGGAGGCCAACGAGCACTACGTGCCCTTCGTCATCGAGCCCTCCCTGGGCGTGGAGCGGATGCTGCTGGCCTTCCTGTGCAACGCCTACGACGAGGAGGTGGTGGACGCGGAGAAAAACGACGTGCGCACCGTTCTGCGCCTCCATCCCGCTCTGGCCCCCTTCAAATGCGCCGTGCTGCCCCTGAGCAAGAAGCTGGGGGACAAGGCGCGGGAGATCCAGGGGGAGCTGAGCAAGTACTGGATGGTGGACTACGACGACGCCGGGAGCATCGGCAAGCGCTACCGCCGCCAGGACGAGGTGGGGACGCCCTTCTGCATCACTGTGGACTTTGAGACCGTGGGGGACGAGAAGACCCCGGCGGACAACTGCGTCACGATCCGGGAGCGGGACATCATGAAGCAGGTGCGGGTGCCGGTCAGCGAGCTGAAGAGCTGGCTGGAGGAGAGACTGGCCTACTGAATATCGCAAGCCCCTTTACCCAGGTGCGGCCCTCTCGCGGGGCCGCACCTGACTTCTTATAGGGCTACTAAACCAGAAGATTCATGTCCCGTCATAAAACAACCCCCGCGCCCCTATGGGGCGCGGGGGTTGTTTACACGCTTGTGTTACGGCAGATAGTTCATCGGGTTCTGCCGCTCGCCGTTGTAGCGGACCTCGAAGTGGCAGTGGTTGCCGGTGCTGCGTCCGGTGGAGCCCATCTCGGCGATGTGCTGGCCCTTGAAGACCTTGTCGCCCACGCTCACCAGCAGGCTGCTGTTGTGGCCGTAGTAGGTGATATAGCCGTTCTGGTGGTCGATCTGGACCAGATAGCCGTAGCCGCTCATCCAGCCGGCGTAGACCACCTCGCCGCCGTCGGCAGCCACAATATCCGTGCCGTAGGAGTTGGCGATGTCAATACCGCTGTGGAAGGAGCTGCCGCCGAAGATGTTGCGGTAGCCGTACTTGGAGGTGATGTTGCCGCTGGTGGGCCAGCGGAAGGTGCCGGTAGGCGCCCAGCTGGGACGCTCCAGGGTGCCCCGGGCCTGGACCTCGGTCACCGGTTCCAGCGTCATGGTCTGGGACTCAATGGTCCGCTCCATCTCCTCCACGCCCTGGTAGGTGACGCGGGCCACCGTGTCGGCCTTGCCGTAGGCGCCCTTGGAGATCACTCTGGTGTCGCCCTCCCACATGGTGTTGTCGTCCACGTACTCGATCTCGTAGGGAATCTCCGCCTCATAGTATTCCATCTGCACGGAGATTACCGTCAGATAGGGCACCGCGTTGCTGATGAGCAGCTCGTCGCCGATGCTCAGCCGGTCAATGTCATAGCCGGGGTTCAAAGCCAGCAGCTCGTCGCTGGTGAGGTTGTGGTCCTGGGCAATGACCGACCAGCAGTCCCCGCTCTCCACGGTGTAGGTCACCTCGCCGGACTTTGTGCTGTTGAGCTGCAGGGCCACGTCGGCCAGGTTGGTGAAGTTCTCCACCGGCAGATCGCACTCCCGGATCTCCCAGTCCTCCACAAAGTCGATGGAGACCGTGTTCTCGCTGCGGTAGGGGATGGCGGTCTGGGCCATCAGCTCCTCCAGAGCGCCCTCAGTCTGGGTGGCGCCGATGAACACATCGTCCACGTACAGGGCGTAGCCGTGCTCCACCACGCCGGCCCGGAGCTTGTCGCTGAGGGCGGTCTCCAGCTCCTCCTCCTCCACCACCGCGCTGCGGAAGGTCAGGTGGGTGGAGTAGGAGACCTTGCTGGCCTCCACGGTGTAGTCGCTGCCGATGGCGTCAGAGATGGAGCGCTCCACCGACAGGAAGGCGGCCTGGGCCTCCTCCTCGCTGGCCACGGTGGCCAGCTCCTCCCCGTCGAAGGTCACGGTGGTGGCGGTGGTGTAGAGCACCCGGAACACGGCAAACACCGCGATGGACAGCCCCGCGGCCAGAAAGACCGCCGCATGGACCAGCCGGCGGCTGCCGGCCGCGCCTCCCTTGGGCCGGGCGGCCAGGGACAGCAGGGCCGAGTGGGCCTCATGGAGCCGGGCGCTGAGCTTGCTGCGGATCAGGGGCATACAGCCGGCCAGCAGCAGGCGCAGCTGGCGGTAGGAGTTGTTGGACTCGGGAAAGCGCTGGCGGTTTCGGTAGCTGGGTAAACGGCTGACCCGCCGGCCACCTTTGGGGGCGCTGGGTCGGGCGGTCTGGACCCGCTTGGGGCCGCTTCTCTCTTCGCTGTTCCGTAGGGTCATAGTAGAATTTCCTCCGAGTAGTTACAAATCAGAGTAAAGAGTTACAAATGGTTACAATGGTATTTTACCGCATTTTTCCCAATCAGTCAAGCCCCTATATATTGTTGGCCGCAGCCAAATTATGCTTTATTTTGTAAAGAGACAGCCGGACGCTTCCGTCCGGCTCAGACTGTTAAAAAATCCCTACGCCCGGTCCTTCCCCTTCAAAAAAGGTGCTTTGGCACCTCTTTTGATACGCAGAACCCCCGCCGTTCAGGGAACGGCGGGGCAACATGATGCTTTCAGCTGTTGTAAGCCCGGTAGAGGAAGGTCACAATATAGGCCCTGCTGCACACGGTGTTGGGCTCGAACCTGGTGCCGTCACCGGTGCCGGTGGTGATCTTGGTCTCATTGGCCCAGTCCACCGCCTTGGCGTAGGCCGCGTTGGCGTCCACGTCGGTGAAGCTGCTGGCGGCGGCGGCGGGCTGCCCCTTGGCCTGCCAGATGTAGTGGACGGCGGCGGCCCGGGTGCAGGGGGTGTTGCCGTCAAAGCTGTCGTCGATCATACCCTGCTCCTTGGCCCAGGCCACGGCCAGCTCCATATCCTTGGCGGAGGCCTTCACCGCCTCCTCACGCTCCGCACGGTAGAGGAAGGTGAGGATCTGGGCCTGGGTGCACTCGTCGCCGGGGGCGAAGCCGGTCTCCGTCTTCCCGGCGGCGATGTCGCCGGCCCACGCCCAGGCCACGGGATCGCTGAACCACTTCCCGGTCTCCACGTCGGTGAAAACATTGGAAACCAGGGTGGGCTCACCGGAGAGCTGGTACAGCCAGCAGGCGTCGCCAATGAGGATCTGGAACAGGTCCCCCTCGTCCAGCATCTCATACAGCCGCTGGGAATCAATGACCACGTCCCCGTCCTGGTTGACCTGGAAGCCCGCGTCTGCGGCGGTGATGTTTCCTCCCACCTGCGTCTTCCCGTCCATGGGGTCGTCGTACGCAAATTTCAGCGGGTCACCCTCGCCCAGAGGCACAAGGGAAACCTCCTTCCCGGATTCCCAGGTAAACAGCCGGTATAAAAGGGCTGTGCCTCCGGAGAGGGATCCCTCCTCCATCGCAACGACGGAGAGAGCCCTCAATCTGACTTCGTCCGCCGAAGCGCCGGTTACCACGAGGTCCAGTCCCTTGGGAACAGGCGCCGCCGCCATGCGATCCGTCACCAGGGTAGGCGCATAGGTGATGTGGGAATTATTGCTGCCGGAACGCTGGAAGTTCATCTCCACCACTGCGTTCAGCTCTTGTGCCCCGCCAAGGATCATACCGGCATTTTCCGGCTTTACGGCGTAGACGTGCGCCTCCGCCGGCGAAGCCTCCTCCGCCGCCAACGCCGGGACGGCCAGCCCCAGGCACAGGGCCAGCCCCAGGAATAGTACCGCGATTCTCTTCATATCTGTTTCTCTCCTTTTCGATTATGTGTTCCAACAGGCGGGCGGGGGAGTGGAGGCCCCCGCCCGTACGAGGAACCCTGTTGGAAACATAAAAGCGGCGTCGAGCTTTGAAAACTCAACACCGCCTCGAAAAATCAATGCGAACACAGCGCATGACACCCATTCCCCACTTGCAAAAGGGAGTGGGAATGGATATAATGAGCTTGTGGTACAATCATACGATTGCTGTGTTGAGTGGGGTAGTCACTCGCGCAGGGCTGGGACGGTGTTCCCGCACCTCCCAGCCTGCCGCATTTATGCTTCCATCCTGATTCTATCCCATGTATAGGGAAATTGCAAGCCCCTTTTCGAACTTTTTGGAGAGACACCCCGCCCCCAGGGCGGCGGGCAAACACAGCATAGAAGCGGCGCAGCCGGGGGGCTGCGCCGCTTCTATGCCTTTACTGGATGCTCGCCACCGTGTATCCCGCGTCGGTGACGGCCTTCGTCAGCGCCTCGTCAGACGCTTCGCCGGTGACGGCGGCGGTGCCCGCCTCCAGATTCACCGATGCGGTGACGCCGGGGAGGTCGTTCAGGGCCTTCTCCACCCGGCCGGAGCAGTGGGCGCACATCATGCCCTCGATCTTCATGGTTCTTTCCATAGCAGTAGTTCCTCCTTGTTCTTCTTGGAGCGAAACGGGACAGCCTGCCGTACAGGCGGCCCCGGCTTCCACGGGGGAGGCGGCGCGGTACCGGCTCTTGAAGAACCGCAGCCGCAGGGCGTTGCTGACCACCGTCACGCTGCTCAGGCTCATGGCGGCGGCGGCGAACATGGGGTTGAGCTGCCAGTGCAGCCAGGCGTAGAACACCCCCGCCGCCAGGGGGATGCCCAGGGTGTTGTAGAAAAAGGCCCAGAAGAGATTTTCCTTGATGTTGCGGATTGTGGCCCGGCTGAGCTCCACGGCGGCGGCAGCGTCCATGAGATCCGACTTCATCAGCACGATGTCGGCGCTCTCGATGGCCACGTCGGTGCCCGCCCCGATGGCCAGCCCCACGTCCGCCCTGGCCAGGGCCGGCGCGTCGTTGACGCCGTCGCCCACCATGGCCACCTTTTTGCCCTGGTCCTGGAGCTGGGCAATTTTCCGCTCCTTGTCCTGGGGCAGGACCTCGGCCATGACCTCGGTGACCCCCAGCTCCCGGCCGATGGCGTCCGCCGTGCGGCGGTTGTCGCCGGTGAGCATGATCACGTCCACCCCCAGGTCCCGGAAGGCGGCCACAGCGTCCCGGCTGGTGGGCTTGGGGGTGTCCGCCACGGCGATGAGGCCCAGCAGGGCGGCGTCCTTGGCGAAGTACAGGGGGGTCTTGCCCTGGCCGGCCAGGGTCTCCGCCCGTTCCAGCCAGCGGTCGAGATCCACCCCGGCCTCCTCCATCATGGCCCGGTTTCCGCCCAGGCACCTGTGTCCCCCCAGCACCGCCCGGACGCCCCGGCCATGGACGGCCTCAAAGCCCTCCACCGGCTGGCGGGGCAGGCCCCGCCCGGCGGCCTCCTCCACGATGGCGGCCCCCAGGGGGTGCTCGGAGGGGGCCTCCAGACAGGCGGCCAGGCCCAGCAGGCCTTGTTCCGTCAACCCCTCCGCCGGCAGCACGTCGGTGACCTGGGGCTTGCCCCGGGTGAGGGTGCCGGTTTTGTCCAGCACCACGGTATCGATGGCGTGCAGGGTCTCCAGGGCCTCGGCGGATTTCACCAAGATGCCGTTTTCAGCCCCCTTGCCGGTGCCCACCATAATGGCCACCGGGGTGGCCAGCCCCAGGGCGCAGGGGCAGGAGATCACCAGCACCGCCACGCCGGCGGTGAGGGCCTGGGTAACGCTGCCGGAGGCGATGAGCCAGACGGCGGCCGTCACGGCGGCGATGGCCATCACCACCGGCACGAACACCCCCGAAACCCGGTCCGCCAGCTTGGCAATGGGCGCCTTGGAGCCGGAGGCCTCCTCCACCAGCCGGATCATCTGGGCCAGGGTGGTGTCCTCGCCCACCCGCAGGGCCTCGAAGGTGAAGGAGCCGGAGCGGTTGATGGAGGCGGCGGCCACCCGGTCCCCCACGGCCTTGTCCACGGGGAGGCTCTCGCCGGTGAGGGCGCTCTCGTCCACGGCGGAGGCCCCCTCCACGATGACCCCGTCCACGGGAATGGACTGGCCGGGCCGGACCACTACCCGGTCCCCCACCCGGACCTCCTCCACGGGGATCTCCACCTCCGCCCCGTCCCGGAGGACGCTGGCGGTCTTGGGGGCCAGGTCCATGAGCCGAGCGATGGCCTCGCCGGTCCTGCCCTTGGAGCGGGTCTCCAAAAACTTGCCCAGGGTGATGAGGGTGAGGATCATGCCGGCGGACTCGAAGTAGAGGTCCATGTGGTATTTCTCCACCAGGGCCATATCCCCCCGCCCCAGCCCGAAGCCGATCTGGTAGATGGCGAACACGCCGTAGACCACGGCGGCGGCGGAGCCCACGGCGATAAGTGAGTCCATATTGGGCGCGCCATGGAATAGGGTCTTAAACCCCACCCGGTAGTATTTGTCGTTGAGGTACAGAATCGGGAGGGTCAGCAGCAGCTGTGTCAGGGCGAAGGCCAAGGCGTTTTCCATCCCCACCAGAAAACCGGGCAGGGGAGCGCCCATCATATGCCCCATAGAGATGTAAAAGAGGGGGATAAGGAAGACGAAGGACCAGATCATCCGGCGCTTCATGCTGTCCAATTCCTCCGCCGCGGCGTTCTCCCGCCGGGGGGAGGGGCCCTGCTTTCCCGCCCTCTGGGGCAGGGAGGCCCCATAGCCGGCGGCGGCCACCGCCTGCATAATGGTCTCCGCCGTGACGGCGGATTCGTCATAGGTGACCTGCATGGAATTGCCCAGCAGGTTCACGCTGACTTGGCTGACGCCCTCCACCTTGCCCACCGCTTTTTCCACGTGGGCGGAGCAGGCGGAACAGGTCATACCGGATACGTTGAAAGTCTGTTTCATAGATAGATGGCACCTCGTTTCTTCGCCGCCCGACCGGCGGCGAGGGGTAGTCCCTGCCGGGACGGGGGATGCGGGGGCTGCAGGGCAGAACAATTCTACCCCTGTGCGGCAATCTCCCCGCAGATCCCCTCCAGCTCCGTCTCCCCGGAAACCACATGAAACCTGTGGGGCTCTTCGTCAAAGCTCCCGTGATTCCGCTCCAGCATAGCCGCCACCGGGGGCGGCAAATTCCCGCGCATCCGGGCGGCGAAGCGCTCCTTGATGGTCTCCAGCTCCGCCGTTACAAGCACCCGGACCGCGCCCTCCGGCAGGAGGGACAGGTGCTCCTTTTCCGCGATGACGTAGATGAGGGGCCCCCCTGTGACCGCCTCCCGCAGTTTTTCGGTAAACAGCTTTTTCGCGCCGGCCTCGTCTTTGGCCAGGCGCAGGTAGTCCTTGCCCGTCCAGATCTCGCCGCCCAGCCGCTCCTTCAGCATCCCGGCCAGGGTGGACTTCCCCGTGCAGCTCTCTCCAAATATGGCAACCAGCATTCTCTGCTCCTCCTTATTTCATCAGCTTCTGCAAAACCCCCACCAGCTCGTCGATGACCTCGTCGTCCCCCCGGCGGATGCCCTCCGCCACGCAGGTGCGCAGATGCTCGCTCAAAAGCTCCTTGCTGAAGCTGTTGAGGGCGGCGTTGACGGCGGAGACCTGTACCAGGATGTCGGTGCAATAGACGTCCCTCTGCAGCATCTCCCGCAGGCCCCGGACCTGACCCTCGATGCGGCTGAGGCGGTTGCAGAGCTTCCTCAGCTCCTCCTCGCTGCGGACTCTGGTCTTGTCGCTGTGGCAGCAGTTGTCCATGTTGATACCTCCCAGGGGTATTTGCTGATGGGGACAGTATATACCCTATAGGGGTATTTGTCAAGGGGGCGCTTGAAAAAAACTTGCGGCCGGGGCGGGGGCGTGGTACCATGGGCGTAATGCTGTTGGAAAGGGAGGGACGTGGAGAGTGAGCGTATTTTTTTACGGCTGCGTCACGCTGGACGGCTATCTGGCCGACCGGAACCACGGGCTGGACTGGCTGCACCAGAGCGGCACGGTGGAGGAGACGGGCTATGAGGCGTTCTACCGGCAGATGGACGTCACGATCATGGGGCGGAGGACTTACCGGGAGATCGAGGGGCTGGAGAACCCGGCGGCGCTGTATCCCACCACCGAAAATTATGTCTTTACCCACGCCGGCTGCGGGCCGCGGGAGGGCTTCCGCTTTGTCCAGGGAGATGTGGCGGACTTTGTCCGGGGGCTGGGAGAAGAGAAACAGATCTGGATCATCGGCGGAAACACGATTTTATCCCCTCTGCTGGACGCGGATCTGGTGGACTGTCTGGTAATCCAGATCGCCCCGGTGCTGCTGGGGGCGGGGATCCCTCTGTTCACGCAGAAGGAGGTCCTGCGCCGGTACCGGCTGGAGGGGGTGCGGCAGTACGGCCAGTTCGCGGAGCTGGCGTACCGGAGGACCACATAGCGGAAAGGGGAGCGGGCAGACTGCCCGCTCCCGTCTGTTGTCAGCGTTTTTCCCCCGGTCTGAACACCAGGGCAGCCATGAGGCTGAAGAGGACCGCCGCCGCGATGCCGCCGGCGGTGGCGGTGAGCCCGCCTGTGAGCACGCCCAGCCATCCCTTTTCGCCCACGGCCTGGGCCACGCCCTTGGCCAGATTAGAGCCAAAGCCCGTCAGGGGCACCGTCGCCCCCGCACCGCCCCACTGGGCAATGGGACCGTACACACCGATGGCCTCCAAAAACACGCCGATCACCACATACCCCGTCAGAATACGGGCAGGGGTTAGTTTTGTTTTGTCGATGAAAATCTGTCCGATGGCACAGAGGATGCCGCCGCACAGGAATGCGTTCAAATACTGCATGCATAGACTCTCCTTGTTTCTTCGCCGCCCGACCGGCGGCGAGGGGTAGTCCCTGCCGGGACGGGGGATGCGGGGCCTGCGCGGCCCCGCGCCCCGCGGTTACTTTTTGTGCAAACAAAAAGTAACCAAAAAATTGCTGGACCAAGGTCCAGACCCCTTCATTACGAGGGGATTTTATTTTGCGCCCGAGGCCAAGTCTGGTTTGTCTAAATTGGTACTGACCGCTTCCCCGGACTTCTGCTTCTGTTTTAGAGTGTCCTAACGGCAGTCTTCGGGCGACAGGGCCGGGGGCTCGCAGTTTTAGGCAAATCTTTCAATAGTGCGTTCCCCTATTGATGGCTCTACCCCTTTAAAAGGCCGGCAGGCGGAGTTATTCAAGTACCAGTCTCCTAGATCAGAACCCCGTAGGACCTTCTAATTCACGTGGCACCCAATCCATCAAAGATTCCGCCTAATCCCCCGCAAATCCCCGCCGAGGAGGTCCGCCCTCCGGGCGGCCCCGAGAGGGAGGTCTGGAACCCCCGGTTCCAGCGACTTTTTGGTTACTTTTTGTTCGCACAAAAAGTAACCGCAGGGCATGATTGTGCAATGACCCCATCGAGGGGTCATGCACAATCAGATTCTGCGCGGCCACTCGATGTGGCCGTGCAGAATCTTGGGGGCGCGCAGCCCCCAGGGCTGTAGGGCTGCAACCCAGCCCCCCTCCCGCCTATTTTTCAATCACCACCGCATGGCAGATCGAAGGAATACTCTCCCCCTGGAAGGACGACGTAGGCGAGAGCAGCGCCCCCGTGGGGGCAAAAAGAATCTTCTTCAGGTGCCCCGCCTCCATCTGGCGGAGCAGATACCCGCACAGGACCGAGGCCGCGCAGCCGCAGCCGGACGCGCCGGCATGCATGTCCTGCTTCTGGATGTCATAGAGAAGCATTCCGCAGTCCTGGTAGTTTTGGGTCATATCCACGCCGTCCTGGGCGAAGAGATCCGAGACGATTTCGTGGCCCAGCACACCCAGGTCGCCGGTGATTACCAGGTCGTAGTCCCTGGGGCCCGTTCCGCTGGCCAGGAAGTGGGCCGAGAGCGTGTCGTAGGCGGCGGGGGCCATGGCCGCCCCCATGTTGTTGGGGTCCGTGACCCCCTTGTCCACAATTTTGCCGCAGGTGACCGCCGTGACCTTCGGTCCCCGGCCCTCGCTCCCCAGGATGAGGCAGCCCGAGGCCGTGGCGGTCCACTGGGCCGTGGGGGTGCGCTGGCTGCCGTAGGGCACCGGCATGCGGTACTGCCGCTCCGCGGTGCAGAAGTGGCTGGAGGTCATAGCCCCCGCCTTTTGAGCAAAGCCCCCGGCGATTAGCAGGGAGGCCAGGGCCAGGGACTCCCCCATGGTGGAGCAGGCGCCGTAGAGCCCATAGAAGGGGATACCGAAGTCCCGCAGGCCGAAGGATGTGCCGATGCACTGGTTGAGCAGGTCCCCCGCCAGGATATAGTCCAGCTCCTCCGGGGAGAGGGACGCCTTCTCCAAAGCGCTGCTCAGGGCCTGCTTCTGCATGGCGCTCTCCGCCTTCTCCCAGGTCTTCTCGCCGAAAAAGCTGTCGCCGCACAGGTGGTCAAAGTAGTCCGCCAGGGGGCCGTCCCCCTCCTGCTTGCCGCCCACGGCGGCGTGGGAGAGGATCACGGGCGGCCGCTCCAGGGCGACGGTCTGCCGCCCCAATCGTTTCTGCATGGTCTCGCCTCCGTCAAACCAAACTGCCGGGTTTTTCCCGGTCCGTAACGCTAGTGTTGACCGATTCGCGGGAAATATCCCCCGCCGCCCCCTTGAACCGGTGAAAAAATTGTGATATACTGCTCAGAACGACCGGGAGATCTGACCCGGCTGTCCGCCGCTGAGAGATGCGGCTTACCCGCAGCGCCGCGCGCATGGGCTGCCGCGCGGGGGACTTGACCCAACCTGTCCCTTCTGTGAATACCGACATATGTAAATGAGTATAACGCTATGAAAGACATTGTATCCTATCTCAGGCCCTACCGGGGCAAGGTGGTCCTTGCCATCGCCATGGTGGCCGTGTCCACCCTGTGCAATCTGCTGCTGCCCACCATTATGAGCAGCATTGTCAACACAGGCGTATACGGCGCCGATTTTCCCTATATCGTCCGCTGCTGTGCGGCGATGCTCCTTGTGGCCCTGGTGGGCCTGGGGGCCGTGCTGCTGGGGGCCAAGACCAGCTCCCAGGTGGTGGCGGACTTCTGCGCCGACCTGCGCCGGGACATCTTCCAGAAGGTCCACACCCTCACCTTTGAGGAGTTCGGCGCTATGGGCACCGCCGCCCTGGTCACCCGCTCCACCCACGACATCGAAACCGTATCCTGGGTGGCCTCCATGCTCTCGGGCACCGTGGCCACCATTCCGGTGCTGTTTCTGGGGGGCGTGCTGCTGGCTTTGAGGAAGGACACGGTGCTGAGTCTGCTGCTGCTGTGCTTTATCCCGGCCCTGTTCGTGGTGGTGGTGCTCATCGGCCGGCGGATTGACCCCCTGTGGAAGAAGTCCGACGACTACACCGACCGGCAAAACGACATTATGCGGGAGCGGCTGTGGGGCATCCGGGTGATCCGGGCCTTCAACAAGGAGCCCCACGAGCAGGAGCGCCTGGCCGATGCCACCAGGGTGATGGCGGAGAACATCATCCGGGCCAACGTCCATATGGGGGCCGTGGCCCCCCTGGCCCTGTTTATTTTCAACGCCGCCGCCGTGGTCATCGTCTGGGTGGGCGGCGCGCGGATGGAGATGCTGGGCGCGCCCAGCGCCGGGGACATCTTTGCCATTGTCCAGTACATCGCCCTGGTGATGAACGGGGTTCTGATGGCCTCCTTTGCCATCGTCATGTTCCCCCACGCCAAGGTGGCCGCCGGGCGCATCGCCCAGGTGACAAATGCCAAGGGGAGCGCCGACCAGGCCCCGGAGGAGGAGGCGGTATTCCGGGGGGACATCGACCTCGAGCACGTCACCTTCCGCTACGACGACGCCGACGAGCCGGCGGTCAGCGACGTCACCATCCACATCAGAGCCGGGCAGAAGGTCTCCGTTATCGGCGGCACAGGCTCCGGCAAGAGCACCCTGGTACAGCTGCTGCTGGCCTTCCGCGCCCCCACCCAGGGGACCATCCGCTTCGACGGCAGGGAGGACTGGAGCGCCCGGACTATCCGGCGCAACATCAGCGCCGTGCTCCAGAAGACCGCCATTTACAGCGGCACCATCCGGGACAATCTGCTTATGGGGGACCCCGGCGCCGGGGAGGAGCGGCTCCGGGAGGCCGCCCGCATCGCCCAGATCAGTACCTTTATCGAGGGGCTGGACCAGGGCTACGACCACGAGCTGATCCAGGCGGGCAAGAATCTCTCCGGCGGACAGAAGCAGCGTCTGAACATCGCCCGGGCGGTGCTGAAAAACGCTCCCATCTATCTCTTTGACGACAGCTTCTCTGCCCTGGATTTTCTCACCGAGGCCAGGCTCCGGGAGGAACTGAACACCGGTATGGCCGGCCGCACCCGCATCATCATCACCCAGCGGGTCACCTCCGCCATGGACTCCGACTGCATCTTCGTCATGGACCAGGGCCGCCTGGTGGGCCAGGGGAAGCACCGGGAGCTGTTGGAGAGCTGTCCCATCTACCGGGAGATCTATGCCTCCCAGACAGGAGGTGAGCAGGTATGAGCCAGGAAAAGCAGACAAAAGCCGTCCGCGCGGAGAACCGGCGGATCATCCTGCGCATCGTCCAGTCCGCCAAACCCATCCGCTGGTGGCTGGCACTGGGATGCATCCTCGCCCTGGTGGTGGTCTCCTGCGCCCTGGCGGGGCCCAAGCTGCTGGGGGGAATTGTCCAGGTGCTCTATGACCACTGGTCCCTGCGCCTGTCCGGCGGCACGCCGGATGAGCCCCTGTGGTGGAGCCTGCGGCCGGGACTGATGCTGCTCCTGGGGGTGTACGGACTCCAGAGCCTGTTCAGCTACCTGAAGATGCAGCTGCTCAACCGGGTGGTGAGCATGCACTTCACCTGCAACCTGCGCATCCAGATTGCCGACAAGATCCGCCGCCTGCCGGTGAAGTTTGTGGACGACACCCCGGTGGGGGAGGTGCTCCAGCGGATGACCAACGATGTCTCCCGCATGGGCAACACCGTCCACGAGATCATTGACACCATGATGAGCGGCTTCCTTCAGATCATCGCTATCGCCGCTGTGATGCTGCTGGAGGACTGGCGGCTGGCGCTGATGGTGATCGTCATCATGCCCCTGTCTATCAAGCTCTCCGCCTACGTCTCGGAGAAGAGCAGCACCTACTTCCGGGAGATGCACAAGCAGAGCGGCCGCCTGTACGCGGTGGTGGAGGAGAGCTACACCAACTACGCCACCACCAAGGCCTACAACCTGGAGAACTACAACCGGGCCCGGCACCAGGAGGTCAGCGACCTTCAGCGCCGGGCGGAGGCCAGGGCAAACTTTCTGGCCAGCGTGGTCCAGCCGGTGATCGCCTTCACCAACGCCGCGGCCTACATCCTCATCAACCTGCTGGGCGGGTGGCTGGTGGTATACCGGGGGGTGAGCGTGGGCACCGTCATGACCATCGTCCTTTTCGCCCGGCAGATCGCCTCCCCCCTGGAGCAGATCGCCAACGGCATGAGCAACATCCAGCACGCCTCTGCCGCCGCCGGCCGGGTCTTCGCCCTGCTGGACCGGGAGGAGGAGGACCCCGTGCAGGGGGAGATGGACGTCTCCGCCGTCCGGGGGCAGGTGGTCTTCGAGGACGTGAGCTTCTCCTACGACAAGAGCAGACCCCTCATCCAGGACCTGAACATCCGGGTGGAGCCGGGGCAGAAGGTGGCCATTGTGGGCCCCACCGGGGCGGGAAAGACCACCATTGTCAACCTGCTCATGCGCTTTTACGACGTGGACCGGGGGCGCATTCTGGTGGACGGTACGGACCTGTCCGCCGTCTCCCGGGACAGCAGCCGCGCCCTGTTCGCCATGGTGCTCCAGGACACCTGGCTCTTCAAGGGCACCGTGGCGGAAAACGTGGCCTACGGCAAACCGGAGGCCACCAGGGAGGAGATCGTCAGGGCCTGCGACGAGGCCTACTGCGACCACTTCATCCGCACCCTGCCCAAGGGCTATGACACGGTCATCGGGGAGGACAACATCACCATCTCCGGCGGACAGAAGCAGCTGCTCACCATCGCCCGCGCCCTTCTGGCGGACCGGGAGCTGCTCATCCTGGACGAGGCTACCAGCAACGTGGACACCCGCACGGAGATTCTCATCCAGAAGGCCATGGATAAGCTCATGCGCCGGCGGACCTGCTTTGTCATCGCCCACCGGCTGAGCACCATTGTGGACGCGGACGTGATCCTGGTGCTCAACGACGGCCGGATCGTGGAGCAGGGGACCCACCGGGAGCTGCTGGAGCGCCGGGGATTTTACCATCAGCTCTATACCAGTCAGTATGCGGTGTAATTGCCGTCTGTTGGGCGCTGCCCAAACCCGCCGGTGCGCCGCCCCGGACCCCGCCGCCCTTTGAAAAGGGCGTCTATAAACTTGATATAAAACACCCGGGCGGTCTGATGCCGTCCGGGTGTTTTCCACAATTTGCTGTTTATTGGTTGACAACCACCGGGGCTACCTTGCCGTTGGCGTGGATGTCCACAATGAGCTTCCGGGGGCACTTGGTCACACAGGCCCCGCAGGAGGTGCACTTGTCGTAGTCGATGCGGGCCACGTTGTTGTTCACCGTGATGGCCCCCGCCGGGCAGTTCTTCTCGCACAGGCGGCAGCCTATGCAGCTCACGGCGCAGTGTGCCTTGGCCAGCGCCCCCTTCTCGTGGTTGGCGCAGGGCACCACCACATCCACGGCGTAGGGCATGCTGACGATCACGTTCCGGGGGCAGACGGCGGCGCACTGCATGCAGCAGGTGCACTTCTCCCGGTCCACCTCCGCCACGCCCCTGGCGTTGATGTGAATGGCGTCGAACTTGCAGGCCTCCACGCAGGTGCCCCGGCCCAGACAGCCGAAGGAGCACTCCAGAGTGCCGTTGCCGGAGACCTTCATGGCGGCTACGCAGTCCTCAATGCCCACGTAGCGCTCGAACTTGTGGCCCGCCCGCTCGCCGCCGTTGCAGCGCACGAAGGCCACCCGGCGCTCCACCGTCTGCACCTCCACCCCCATCACCGCCGCGATGCGGCTGGTCTGGAGGCCGGAGCAGCTGGGACAGGCGTTCACCGGGGCCTTTTTGGCGGCGATGGCCGCCGCGCACCCGGCGCAGCCGGGGTAGCCGCACCCGCCGCAGTTGGCGCCGGGCAGACAGTCCAGAATCAGGGCCAGCTTGGGGTCCGACTTGACCTCAAAGACCTTGGAGGCCACGGCCAGGATCAGGCCGAAGCCGCCCCCCAGCACGCCCAGCGTGAGCAGCGCGTAAAAAATGTTCACTCTTCCTCTCCTCCTCTCACCAGGGAATCTGCAGTCCGGAGAAGCCCATGAAGCACAGGGCCATCAGTCCGGCGGTCACCAGCGCGATGGGGAAGCCCTTAAAGGCCTTGGGCGGGTCGGAAAACTCCAGCCGTTCCCGGATGCTGGCGAACAGCACAATGGCCAGCAGGAAGCCTACGCCGCCGGTGATGCCGTACACCACGGACTGAATGAAGTTGTAATTCTCCTGCACGTTCAGCAGCACCACGCCCAGCACCGCGCAGTTGGTGGTGATCAGGGGCAGATACACCCCCAGTGCCTCGTAGAGGGTGGGGACGGACTTCTTCAGGAACATCTCCACCAGCTGCACCAGGGCGGCAATGACCAGGATGAAGGCCACCGTCTTCATGTACCCCAGGCCCATGGAGTCCAGCAGCCGGTTGACGGGGTAGCACAGGGCCGAGGCCAGGGCCATGACGAAGATCACCGCGAAGCCCATGCCCACGGCGGTGTCCATCTTCTTGGACACGCCCATGAAGGGGCAGATACCCAGAAACTGGACGAGGATAAAGTTGTTGATGAGAATCGCCCCCAGGGCGATGTCCAGCAGCGTCGTCCACTCCATACCTATTTACCTCCCTTGCCGGCCTTGCTCCGGGCCCACTGCATCAGGGCGATGAGAAAGCCCAGTGTGAGAAAGCCCCCCACCGGCAGCGCCATCATCTGGGCGGCGTACTCCCCGGGGAAGACCGCCGTACCCGCCAGGGTTCCGGACCCCAGCAGCTCCCGGATGGCGCTCATCACCAGCAGCACCAGGGTGTAGCCGACGCCCTGACAGAGGCCGTCTACTGCGGCGGCCAGGGGCTTATTCTTGCTGGCGAAGGACTCCGCCCTGGCCAGGATGATGCAGTTGACCACGATCAGGGGGATGAACACCCCCAGGCTCTCGGCAATGTCGGGGAAAAAGGCCTGGAGCAGCAGATCCACGATGGTCACAAAGCCGGCGATCACCACGATATAGGCGGCGATGCGCACCTGCTCGGGGATGATCCTGCGCAGCAGGGAGATGAAGATGTTGGAGAGGGTGAGGATAATGGTTACCGACAGTCCCATGCCGATGCCGTTGGCCACGGTGGTGGTGATGGCCAGGGTGGAGCACATGCCCAGCAGCTGCACCAGCACCGGATTCTGGGTGAGAAGGCCCTCCTTGAGCTGTTTTCCAATATGCATACGCGTCTCCCTCCTTTATGACAGCGCGGCCACGGCGGCCAGGGCCGCGTTGACCCCGTCCGCCACGCCTCTGGAGCTGTAGGTGGCCCCGGTGACGCCGTCAAAGCGGTTGTTCCCGGTGTTGACGGTGATCTCGCCGCCGTCGCGGCTCATGCCGATGAAGCGGTCCAGCACCGCCTGGTCGGCGACCACCTTAGTGCCGATGTTGGGGGTCTCGCTGTGTTTGATGACGGACACGCCGGTGACCGCCCCGTTCACATCCACGCCCACCATCAACTGGATGGCTCCCTGGGAGCCGTTGGCGGTGACCTGGACCACGTAGCCCGCCGGCTCCGCGCCCTCAAAGGCCCGGTACAGGGCCGTCACCCCATCGGCGGCGGCCTCCGCCGGCTCATAGCGCTCAGCGGGGAGGACCTGGGCCATGGCGGCCTCCTGCTTCTCCCGCTGGATGGCGTCGATGCGGGGCTTGGTCACCTGGTTGACGACGCCCAGCAGCAGGGCCGTGGCCAGGCAGATGCCCAGAAGGGTGCCCGCCAGGCGGCCCACATAGCGGGGGTCAATGGAGATGGACTGCCTGCGCTCCGCGTTTTCCCTGCTCATTTGCTCTCCGCCTCCTTTTTCTCCGCCTGCTTTTTCCCCGTCCTGGCGGCCTTGGCCACGCCGAAGCGGTGGGGATGAATGTTCTTGTCGATGAGCCACACCGTCAGATTCATCATTAAAATGGCGTAGCACACGCCCTCGTTGTTGCCGCCGAAGTACCGGATAAACACGGTGATGAGGCCGCAGCCCACGCCGAAGATGGCCTGGCCCAGGTGGCTGACGGGGCTGGTGACGTAGTCGGTGGCCATGAAGAAGGCCCCCAGCAGCAGCCCGCCGCCCAGCAGGTTGTAGAGCATCCACTGCACCGGGTCGTTGCCCCTGGGGAACAGGAAGGTCAGGGCCGCCACGGTGCCGATGTAGCTGACGGGGATATACCAGGTGATGACCTTGCGGAAGATGAGGAACGCGCCGCCCAGGATGAGCAGCAGGGCGCTGACCTCCCCCAGGGAGCCACCGGTGAGGCCCACCAGCATCTCCGGCAGGTCGTACACCTTCCGCAGCCCCTCCAGATCGCCGCTGTGGAGCATGGCCATGGGGGTGGGGTAGCTCACCGCGTCGAAAGCGCCCCACACCGGCACGGCGGTGCGGGGGGCCACCCAGGTGGTCATCTCCCCGGCCCAGGAGAGCATGAAGGCCCGGGCCGCCAGGGCGGGATTCAAAAAGTTCTTGCCGATGCCGCCGAAGAGCTGCTTGACCACCACGATGGCAAAGAAGTCGCCGATGAGCAAAATCCAGTATGGGATGGTCACCGGGCAGACGAAGGCGATGAGCACGCCGGTGACGGCGGCGCTCAGATCCCCCACGGTGTTGTTCTTTCTCATGGCGGCCCGGTACAGAAGCTCAAAGAGGCAGCAGCCCGCCGTGCTCACCAGGACGTTGACCAGGGCCTTAGGCCCGAAATTGTACACCGAAAAGGCCAGGGCCGGCAGCAGGGCAATGAGGACCTCCCCCATGATGTGGCCTGCGCCGTCCTTGGTGCGGATGTGGGGGGAGCTGGAGCCGATGAGGTTCAATTCCTTGTAGTTCATGCTCAGCCCTCCTTTTTCTCATCGGCCGCCTTGGCGGCAGCCTCCGCCGCGGCCTTGGCGGCGGCCCGGGCGTTGTTGATCTTCTGCTTGCCCGCCCGGAAGGACTGGACCAGGTGGAGCCGGCCGGGACATATGTAGGTGCACGCGCCGCACTCGATGCAGTCCAGGACGTGGGCGCTCTCCAGCTCCCCGATCATGCCCGCCCGCTCATACTGGTACATAAATACCGGCTGCAGGTGCATGGGGCACACGGAGATGCACTTGCCGCAGCGGATGCAGGCGGGGTGCTCCACCGTGCGCTCCTCCTTCTCGCAGAAGGCCAGAATGGCGTTTGTCCCCTTACCGATGGGGGCGTCCATGTCGTATTGGGAGTGGCCCATCATGGGCCCGCCCATCAGAATCTTGAAGGTGGACTTCTTCACCCCGCCGCAGGCGTCCAGCAGCTCGCAGATGGGCGTGCCGATGGGGCAGTAGAGGTTCTTCGGGTCCTTGACCCCGGAGCCGGAGACGGTGACGATGCGGTGCGTCACCGGCTTCCCGTGGTAGACGGCGTTATAGATGGCCATGGTGGTGACGATGTTGAACACCGCGCAGCCGATGGCGGCGGGCAGCGCGCCGGGGGGCACCTGCTTGCCTGTGACGGACTGGCACAGCTGCTTCTCCGCCCCCTGGGGATACCGTGTGCGCAGCACGTCCACCACGGCGGGGGCCCGCTCCTCCTCGATCTTGATCTTCAGCATCTCGGCGGCGTTTTCCTTGTTGTCCTCGATGGCGATGTGCACCCGGTCCACGCCGAACACGCGGGCCAAAATCTTCACGCCGCCCAGCACCTCCTCGGGGTGTTCCAGGAGGGTGCGGTGGTCGCTGGTGATGTAGGGCTCGCACTCGCTGGCGTTGACGATCACCGTGTCCACCTTGCCAAGGCCGGAGCTGATCTTCACATGGGTGGGAAAGGTGGCCCCGCCCATGCCCACGATGCCGGCGTTTTTCACGATCTCGCAGATCTGCTCCACCGTCAGGCTCTCCGGGTCCCTGGGGGCACGGAGGGAGGGGCAGGGGGTGTCGGTGAAGTCGTTTTCAATCACCACGCTCATCACCGGCACGCCGGAGAAGTGGATCCGGGGCTCCACCGCCGCCACCGTGCCGGACACGCTGGCGTGGACGGGGGCGGAGACAAAGGCCGGGGCCTCTCCCACCATCTGCCCCACGGTCACATAGTCCCCCACGCTCACACAGGGCCTGCAGGGCGCGCCGATGTGCAGGGACATGGGGATCACCACCCTGGCCGGAGGCGGCAGGGCCTCGATGGGCTTCTTGTTGGTGGCGGCCTTCTTGTCGTTGGGGTGGATGCCGCCGAAAAAGGGCTGTGTCATCGGGTTTCACCTCATTCTTTTCTCGTCTCTCACCGCCGCCGGCGGGCGGTGTCAATTTTTTTACAGCTATCATCATACTCCTATCCGGCCCCGATGTCCAGAATATTTTCTCCCATTTCCCCCTCGCCGCCCCTTTTCCCAGAATTTACCGCAAAAACCCCCGGCGGCTTTTCTGCCGCCGGGGGTTCTATTCCGCTTGACGCCGGCGCTTACTCCGCCGGCGGCTCCTCCTCGTCCTCTCCGCTCTCCGTCCGCTCGGCCAAGGCGATGGAGATGACCCGGTCGTCCTCCTCCTTAAAGCGCATGACGATGACGCCCTGGGTGGAGCGCCCACAGGTCTTGATGGTATCCACGGCGGTGCGCAGCAGGATGCCCTTCTCCGTGAGGACCATCAGATCCTCCGTGCCGTCCACCACCTTGACGCCCACCACCTTTCCGGTCTTGTCAGTGAGGCCGTAGTTCTTGATCCCCAGGCCGCCCCGGGCGGTGACCCGGTAGTCCTCCACCGGGGTCTGCTTGCCGTAGCCCAGCTCTGTGATGGTGAGCAGGTTCTTGCCGGGGAGGGCCCTGGCGGCCCCCACCACGTAGTCGCCTGGCCGCAGGCGGATGCCACGCACGCCCATAGAGCCACGGCCGGTGGGCCGCACTTCCGTCTCGTGGAAGCAGATGGCTGCGCCGTCCCGCGTGGCGATGAGCAGCTTCATGCCGCCGTCAGTCTCCCGCACGGAGATGAGCTCGTCCCCCTCCTCCAGGGTCAGCACCCGGATGCCGTTGCTGCGCAGATTCCGCAGGGAGGCGCAGGGCAGGCGCTTGATGGTGCCGCTGCGGGTGACCATCACCAAAAACCGGTCCCCCGAGGAGACGTCGTCGGTGTGGATCATGGCGCTGACCCGCTCGCCGGGCTCCACGGGCAGGATGTTCACCAGGCTGGTGCCCTTGGCGGTCTTGCCGGACGCGGGAATCTGGTAACCCTTCCGGCGGTAGGCCCGGCCCATGTTGGTAAAAAACAGGATGTGGTCGTGGGTGGAGGCGGTGAACACGGTGTTCACCGAGTCCTCCTCCTTGGTGGACATGGACTTATTGCCCTTGCCGCCCTTGCCCTGGAGGCGGTACTCGCTGGCGGGGGTACGCTTGATGTAGCCCCCGCAGGTGAGGGTGTAGACGCACTGCTCCTCCTCAATCAGGTCCTCCACGTCCAGGTCGTCCTCGTCGAAGCCGATCTCGGTCAACCGGTCGTCGCCGTACTTATCGGCGATCTCCTGCAGCTCCTCCTTCAAAACCTCCCTGAGCAGCTTCTCGTCCGCCAGCAGGCTTTTGAGGTACGCAATACGCTCCTCCAGCTCCCGGTACTCCGTCTCCAGCTTCTCCCGGTCCAGCCCCTGGAGGCGGCGCAGCTGCATCTCCAGAATGGCCTGGGCCTGGACCTCGTCCAGGCTGAAGCGGTCCATGAGGTTCTCCTTGGCGTTGTCGTAGCTGGTGCGGATGATGCGGATGACCTCGTCGATGTTGTCCTGGGCGATGAGCAGCCCCTCCAGCAGGTGGGCCCGCTCCAGTGCCTTCTTCAGGTCGTACCGGGTCCGGCGCAGGAGGACGTCCTCCTGGTGCTTGAGATACTCGTCAATGATGTGGCGCAGGGAGAGAATTTTTGGCTGGGTCTGGTTGTCCACCAGGGCCAGCATATTGATGGCGAAGGTGGTCTGCAGCTGGGTCTGGGCGAAGAGGCGGTTGAGCACCACCTGGGCGTTCACGTCCCGCTTGAGCTCGATAACAATGCGCATGCCGTTGCGGTCGGATTCGTCCCGGATGTCGCTGATGCCCTCCAGCCGCTTGTCCTCCACCTGGTCGGCCATATTTTTGATGAGCATGCGCTTGTTGACCTGGTAGGGGATCTCTGTGACGATGATGCGGGTGCGGTTCTGGCCGAACTCCTCAAACTCCGTCCGGGCCCGCACCTTGATGTGTCCCCGGCCTGTGGCGTAGGCCTGCCGGATGCCGGCCCGGCCCATGATGATGCCCCTGGTGGGGAAGTCGGGCCCCTTGATGTACTCCATCAGATCGCTCAGGCCGGCCTCCGGGTTGTCCAGCACGTGGACGCAGGCGCCGATGACCTCCCGCAGGTTGTGGGGCGGAATGTTGGTGGCCATGCCCACGGCAATGCCGGAGGAGCCGTTCACCAGCAGGTTGGGGAAGCGGCTGGGCAGGACCCGGGGCTCCTTGCGGGACTCGTCGAAGTTGGGGTCCCAGTCCACCGTCTCCTTCTCCAGGTCCCGCAGCATCTCGTTGGAGAGCTTGCTCAGCCGGGCCTCGGTGTACCGGTAGGCGGCGGGGGGGTCGCCGTCCACGGAGCCGAAGTTGCCGTGTCCGTCCACCAGCAGATACCGGGTGGAGAAATCCTGGGCCAGCCGGACCAGGGCGTCGTATACGGACTGGTCGCCGTGGGGGTGGTAGCGGCCCAGCACGTCGCCCACGCAGGTGGCGGACTTCTTGAAGGGCTTGTCGGAGGTGAGGTTGTCCTCGTACATGGCGTAGAGGATGCGCCGGTGAACGGGCTTGAGGCCGTCGCGCACGTCGGGCAGGGCCCGGCCCACAATCACGCTCATCGCGTACTCGATATAGGAGTTGGTCATCTCCGGCACCAGGGGGGAGGTGACGATCTTCTGTTCCGGGAACCGGATTTCCTCCGGGTCGTACTGCGGTTTTTTGCTCATGGTGTTCTCCCTATCAGTAGTCGAGGTTCACGGCGTACTTAGCGTTGCGCTCGATGAATTCCTTGCGGGGCTCCACCTTCTCGCCCATCAGAACGGTGAAGATGGCGTCCGCCTGGACCGCGTCGTCCAGCTCAATGCGGCGCAGGGTGCGCCTTTCCGGGTCCATGGTGGTCTCCCACAGCTCGTGGGGGTTCATCTCGCCCAGGCCCTTGAAGCGGCTGATGTCCACCTTGGCGTTGGGGTTGCCCCCCCGGAGCTCCTCAGAGACGGCGTCCCGCTCCTCTTCGGAGAAGGCCAGCCGCGTGGTCTTGCCCCTGGTCAGCTTAAAGAGGGGGGGCACGGCGGAGTAGACGTACCCCTGCTCAATCAGCGGCCGCATAAAGCGGAAGAAGAAGGTCAGCAGCAGCGTGCGGATGTGGCTGCCGTCCACGTCGGCATCGGCCATGATGATCACCTTGTGATAGCGCAGCTTATTGATGTCGAACTCCTCGCCGATGCCGGCCCCCAGGGCGGTGATCACCGGCAGGAGCTTGTCGTTGCCGTAGACCTTGTCCACCCTGGCCTTCTCCACGTTGAGCATCTTGCCCCACAGCGGCAGAATGGCCTGAAACCGGGAGTCCCGCCCCTGGGTGGCGGAGCCGCCGGCGCTGTCGCCCTCGACGATATAGATCTCCGTCAGCTCCGGGTTGTTCTCATTGCAGTCCCGCAGCTTGTCCGGCATGGCCGCGCCGCCCAGGGCGGTCTTGCGGCGGATGGACTCCCGTGCCTTCCGGGCGGCCTCCCTGGCCCTGTTTGCCATCATGGCCTTGTCCAGAATGAGCCGGGCGGTCTTGGGGTTCTCCTCCAGGTACTCCTCCAGCTTCTCGGAGACAATGGAGGCGGTGAGGGTGCGGATATAGGCGTTGCCCAGCTTGGCCTTGGTCTGTCCCTCGAACTGGGCGTCGGTGAGCTTGACGGAGATGACGCAGGTGACTCCCTCCCGGCAGTCCTCGCCAGAGACCTTGTCGTCGCCCTTGATGATGTTGGCCTTTTTGCCGTAGGCGTTGAGCACGGTGGTGAGGGCCCTGCGGAATCCCTCCTCGTGCATGCCGCCCTCCGGCGTGCGCACGTCGTTGGCGAAGGAGACGATGTTCTCGTTGTAGCCGTCGTTATACTGCAGCGCCACCTCCACCGAGGCGTCGTCCTTCACGCCCCGCATATAGACCACATCGTCGTGGACGGGGGTCTTGTTCTGGTTGAGCCAGGCCACATACTCCCGGATGCCGCCCTCATAGCACATGGCGTCAGACTCCTCCCGGCCCTCCCGGCGGTCAAAGGTGGAGATTTTCAGGCCGGCGTTCAAAAACGCCTGCTGCTGCATCCGGGTGTGAATGGTGTCGTAGCTGTAGGCAGTGACGTCGAACATGTCCGGATCGGGCTTGAAGGTGACCACGGTGCCGGTTTTGTCGGTGGAGCCCACCACCCGCATGGGCTGGGTGATGTCCCCTCTGGAGAAGCGCATCTCGTAGATTTTGCCCTCCTTGTGAACCTGAACCTCCAGCCACTCGCTGAGGGCGTTGACCACGCTGGCGCCCACGCCGTGGAGGCCGCCGGAGACCTTGTAGCCCCCGCCGCCGAACTTTCCGCCGGCGTGGAGGACGGTAAAGACCACCTCCAGGGCGGGCAGGCCGGTCTGGGGCTGGATGTCCACGGGGATGCCCCGGCCATTGTCGGTGACGGTAATGGTGTCCCCCTCGTTGATGGTGACAGTGATCTCATCGCAGAAGCCGGCCAGGGCCTCGTCGATGGAGTTATCCACAATTTCATAGACCAGGTGGTGCAAACCGGATTCGCTGGTAGAGCCAATGTACATGCCGGGCCGTTTGCGCACGGCCTCCAGCCCCTCCAGGACCTGGATCTCGGACCCGCCGTATTCGTGGGTCACCTGGGTAGTGCTCATTTCATTGATTTCTGTGATGTCAGACATTGCAAGACCTCCTCAGTGTAAGGGAAACAGGGCCTGGAGCTCCTCCAGACGCCCGGAAAGGGTTGCGGGCGCCAGCGGGGATAGGTATATCCTCTGCCAGTTGCCCCGCGGACAGCAGACGACCAACGATTTTGGAAGATCGCCGCCGGCGCTGACAACCATCCCATCCTCTTCCGCCGCACGGAGGAAATCCCGCGTCCCGCGGGCGGTCGAGGCATTATCGAGATCGAATATTCCAATAATGTCGTCCGTTGGAACGGAGACATTGTTGCCAAGATGAAGATACATAACGTAACGTTCCTTCTTCGCCGCCTCCGGCGGCGAGGGGTAGTCCCTGCCGGGACGGGGGATACGGGGCTTACGCAGCCCCGCGCCCTGCGGTTACTTTTTGTGCAAACAAAAAGTAACCAAAAAGTTGCCAAAACCAAGGGTTTTGGATTCCTATATAATTTTGGTTTTATTTTACGCCCGAGGCTAAGTCTGATTTGTCTAAATCAGTACGGACCGCTTCCCCGGACTTCTGCGTCTGTTTTGGAGTGTCCTAACGGCAGTCTTCGGGCGACAGGGCCGGAGGCTCACAGTTTTAGGCGAATCTATCAATAGTGCGTCCCCCTATTGATGGCTCTACCCTTTTAAAAGGCCGGCAGGCGGAGTTGGTCGATTGCCAAGCTCCTAGATCAGAACCCCGTAGGACTTCTAGTTCACGTGGCACCGCAACTCTTCACCTGCAACCTGTCCGCAAATCCCCCGCCGAGGCGGCGCGCCCTCCGGGCGGCCCCGAGAGGGAGGTC
>ERZ779626.178-NODE-178-length-42562-cov-23.358223_pt1 | contig 42562 bp, 46 predicted proteins | sample MGYA00514209_ERZ779626 | MGnify/ENA primary metagenome ERZ779626 (study PRJEB29562, sample SAMEA4376713) | mouse gut metagenome | isolation source: Cecum | study: EMG produced TPA metagenomics assembly of the A DSS colitis mouse model was used to assess the...
GCTCCGATGTGCGCATCAGCCGCTCCATGAAGCGGATCAGCCGCTGTTGGTTCATGGCGTCCTGATAAACCATGAACCGGACGCTGCCCTGGCTGCTGATGGCAGAGATCATATTGACCCTCTGCCGTTTTGTCTCCACCGGCAGCACGGGAGGATGACCCTTAGGTGAGAAGCCGCGCTCTACTATTTCGCAGTTGCTTACCCCAGTCTCATCTGCCCAATAGATGATGGCGTTTTCCGCTTTCGCTCGCTTCAAAACAGCGGGATATTCCTCATTTTTCCACCTTTAGATGCCCTGAGGGTTCTGTCTCCGCGCACGCTTCACAGGGCGCTGGCAGCTCATGCCCCAGCGCTTCATGTAATCCGACAGCGTCCGCTCGTTAATCGTTTTGTGGAATTCCTTCTGAATATATGCCCGCGTCCGCCCCAATGTCCACAGCCTGCCAGTGATTCCGAATTCTTCCGGCACTTTCTCCACAATCGTCTTCCGGATATTCTCTTGCTCTTCCGGGGTTAGAACCATATGGCTCCCGGGCTTTCGCCCGTATTTTTTCCGTTCCAGGGAGGCCGCTCCTTCTCGTTGATACGCTGTCCATATTTCGCTGGCGCGATTCTGCCGTACGCCGGTTAATTCCTCAATTTCTTTTCCCGTTTTCCCCAATTCCTTGAGTCGTACGACCTGCCTGCGTATCTCCTTGAGTCCCTCTCTCCCTACTTTCCTCAAGTCGATGTATTCCATACTCTCCATTTTACCACACCTGTTCCCGCTTTCCTAGCTTTTTTCTCGTAAGTAATAGCTCAAAAGAGCTTGTCCGCCTGTACTGTATCGTACTTCTCGACGTGTTGAACAGTTCCGCAATCTCGGTATCGTTCATTCCCTCGAAGTAATACAGCAATACGGCTTGCCTGATTTTCTGCAAGGGGTATGTTGCAGCCGCTCCAACTGCTCCTTTTCATCTGCTCAATATACTGCTGCATCCTGTCCGCGCTGCCCCGCTTCATCTGGTCGGTGACGTGTCCGTATACATCCAACGTAAACGCCGCTGGAGCGCCGCCGGAGAAATTCTCTCTTGACGGACCACCCATACCTGGTGGTATGATAGACACAGCTACAGCGGGAACGTGACCCCCGGCCCGGTGTGGGGGATGAGGAGGGCCGCCGTCCAGTCCAGAGCGAACAGGGCGCTCAGGCACCGGCAGCAGGTCCGCCGCGCCCCGGCGGGCAGACGGGCCAGGTACCGCTCCAGGGCGGGCCCCGCCCGCTCCACCACCAGCCACCCCGCCAGGCCGAAGGCCACCGCGCTGGCCAGGCACACCCGGCCCTCCAGGCTCCCGGCCCAGCCGGTGTAGTCCCACCACCGCCGGCGGAACAGCCCCTCCAGCAGCAGGGCGGCGCTGTACTCTACCGCGCCGCCCACCAGTGCGCCGGCGGGGATCAGGAGCGCCGGGCGGCCCCGCAGGTCCTTCAGCAGGCCCAGCAGCAGCACGCCGCCCACGCCGTACACCGGCAGCCACGGCCCCCGGAGAAAGCCCCGGTTGATCACCTGCCCGGTGGTCACGACACCCAGGGCCACCTCCCACACCCAGCCTGCGGCGGAGAAGAGAAAAAATAGCAGCAGCTGCCTTTCCAGGGCCCGCTGCCGGGGAAGGGCGGCGTCAGAGCGCATAGGGAGCCTCCTCGTCATCGCAGGATGCCTTTACTCTGCCCAGAGCTGCCAAAATCATACGAGAGACACGGGAGGGAAGCGCCATGATCAAAAAATACCGGTTCGACCTGCTGCTGGCGGGGGGCGTGCTGCTGCTGGCGGGACTGCTGTCCCTGCTGCTCCGCTCCAGCGAAGCCGGGGCCTGGGCGGTGGTGGCGGTGGACGGCGTGGAGACCGCCCGCTACCCCCTCTCCCAGGACCTGACGGTCACCATCGGGACAGACCGCTACAACGTGCTCACCATCTCCCGCGGGGCGGCGGCGGTGACCGAGGCCAATTGCGGGGACCGCACCTGCGTCGGCACCGGGGCCGTCTCCCGGGCGGGCGAGAGCATTTTGTGCCTGCCCCACCGGCTGTCGGTGCGCATCGAGGGGGGCGCTGACCCCGCCTTCGACGCGGCGGTGCGGTAAGGGGGCGGCGGCATGAGCAGATCGGCGGCCCGCTATGGGCTCCTTGTGGCGCTGGCCATGGTCCTGTCCTGGCTGGAGAGCCTGTTTCCCCTGCCGGCGGCCCTGCCGGGGATGAAGCTGGGGCTGACCAACCTGGTGGTCCTCTTCGCCCTGTACCGCATGGGGCCGCGCCCGGCGGCGGCCGTCTCCCTGGCGCGGGTGCTGCTGGTGTCCATGACCTTCGGGAACGCCTACTCCCTGGCCTACTCCCTGGCGGGGGCGGCGGCGAGCCTGGCCCTGATGCTCCTGCTGAAGCGGGCGGGGACATTCTCCATACTGGGGGTCAGCGTCGCCGGCGGCGTGGGCCACAACCTGGGCCAGATTCTGGTGGCGGCGGCGGTGCTGGGCCTGGGGGCCCTCTGGTATCTTCCGGCGCTGCTGGTGTCCGGCGTGCTGGCCGGAGCCGCTGTGGGCGCGGCGGGGGCGATTGTGATCAAGCGAATCAAGTAAATGAGGAGGCGGGACCATGTCCAGATTCTGGGGCCATTTGACAACCATTACCATCCACAAGCTGCGGGTGATGAAATACTGTTTCCGAGTGGGGCTGTACCGTCAGGGGCTTCTCCACGACCTGAGCAAGTACGGCCCCGCCGAGTTTCCGGTGGGGGTCCGCTACTACCAGGGGGACCACAGCCCCAACGAGGCCGAGCGCCAGGACCGGGGCTATTCCTCCGCCTGGCTCCACCACAAGGGGCGCAACAAGCACCACCTGGAGTACTGGATTGACTACACCCCCCAGCCCCCCCACCACATGGGCGGCATGGAGATGCCGGCGCGGTATGTGGTGGAGATGTTCTGCGACCGGATCGCCGCCTGCCAGACCTACCAGGGGGATATGTACACCGACGCCTCCCCCTGGGAGTACTACGCCCGGAGCGTGGACCACTACATCATCCACCCCAGCACCCAGGCCCTGCTGGAGCGGCTGCTGCTGATGCTGCGGGACGAGGGAGAGGAGCGAACCATCGCCTATATCCGGCGGGAGGTCCTGAAAAATGGATAGGTGAAGAGAGCGAGGCGATGGGGGTCTGCTGGTAGGGGCATCTATAAATGTGGGAAAGCACCCCGGCAGGCTGCCCAGCCACTCCAGGGTATAGCAGTCCGCATGAAACCGCCCGCTGTTTTTTATGCAGTTCCAGACGCCCAGAACCAGACTTCAATGCGAGTGGCTGGGCGAAAATGGGCACATGAAACGATATGAATTGACAACAGAACAATGGGAGCGGGTAAAAGCGGTACTTCCGCCAGAGAGGACAGGGCAGTGAGGCCGTCCTCGGAAAGATGATCGAAAAATGCTCAACGGAATGCTCTGGATCGCCCACAGCGGAGCGCAGTGGCGGGAATTGCCGGAGGTGTATGGCCCCCGGCAGTCAGTATACGCCCGGTTTGCCAAATGACGGGACGACGGTACATTGGAGGCCGTGTTTCGAGCATTGTCCGCAGATGCGGATGTGGAGAACCTGAGTTTGGACTCTGCCTGCATCAAGGTTCACGAAAGTGCCAACGGAGGGGGAAAAACGGCGGATAAGGCAGTTGGACGGACCAGAGGCGGGTTGAATACAAAGCTGGACGCTATTGTGGATGGGACTGGGGAATCCGGTCGCATTCATGCTGTCGGCGGGGAATGATCATGATTCAGTCTATGCTGTTGCATTGCTGGAGAAAGTAGACATCAGCGGCAGCAACATATAGATTGGTGGCTGTATAAAGAGCGCCATTTGATTGAGTGCTTCTTCCAAAAACTCAGATGGTTTCGCAGGATTGCCACCAGATATGACAAGTTGGATGCTTCTTTTCTCGCGTCTCTTAAGTTTGTTGCCATGAACTCCCAAAAGCTGGCAAGATGGAAGACAAAGCGACAACTCTCCGTTCCTTTCCCTCCGCTATCCTTATATTTATCTATACTGCATTTTGCGGCCTGCCTGGTTCCTTCCGGGTCAGGCCGCTTTTCGACAAGCTGACGGACAAATGCAGAGCATTTGCCCTTTTTCAGTATTAGGGCCTACTCCGCAACCTCCATCGGCTAGGAAAGCAAGCAATTTGGGCCGAAGTATGGTGGAATAGGTGCAAGGAAAAAGGTAAAAGCAGCGGAAAAAGCTTGCGCTCATGGAGGGCAGAGCGGATGTATAAGGACAACAGCTAACTTCGGATAGAGGATTTCGTATGTCCATATGGGAAACTGGATCCGAAAAATGATTGGATCAGACTGGCAGCGCTGGTACCCTGGGGAGTGGCAGAGGAACAGTATGCAGCACAATTCAAGAATAACGGCCACCCAGCCTATCCGGCGCGGGTGGCGTTGTGGGCACTGCTGATTCAGCGGCGACTGAAATGCAGCGACGAATGGCTGGTGAAACACATTGGAGAGAACCCATACCTGCAATATTTCATCGGAATGAAGGCGTATAGTCCGTGTCCGTTTGGGGCGTCGACGCTGGTGGCATTCCGGAAACGGTTCAGTGAGGAAGAGCTGGCAGCAATTCCGGAGCCGTCTATACCCAAACCGGAAGCAAAGGAAAAAGCTGATCCGGATGACGGAAAAAATATTCGTGCGCCCTCATTTTTTATTGCGTATTTTCTCCAAATGCGGTACACTGGAAAAAACTGAGAAAGGCGGCGGCAGTATGGCGGGGGAGCGGCTGGACAAGTTGCTGGCTTCCACGGGACGATGGTCCCGGCGGGAGGTGAAGGGGCTGATCAAGGAGGGGCGGGTGCTGGTGGACGGCGTGCCCGCCGCCGCTGGGGAGGAGAAAGCAGACCCGGCGCTGTGCCGGATCCTGGTGGACGGCGCGGCGGTGGAACTGTGCCGCCGCACCTACATTATGCTCCACAAACCGGCGGGGGTGCTCTCCGCCACCGAGGACGCCCGGCAGAGGACGGTTCTGGACCTGCTGAGCCCGGAGCTGCGGCGCCGGGGGCTGTTCCCGGTGGGGCGGCTGGACAGAGACACGGAGGGGCTGCTGCTGCTCACCGACGACGGGGAGCTGGCCCACCGCCTGCTCTCCCCGAAGCGCCACGTGGACAAGCTCTATTTCGCCCGGCTGGACCGGCCCCTGGAGGAGGAGGACCGGGCCGCCTTCGCTGCGGGCATCACCCTGGCCGACGGCACGGTCTGTCGGCCGGCAGGGCTGGAACTGCTGGGGGATGGCCGGGAGGTGCTGGTCACTTTGCATGAGGGTAAATTCCACCAAATCAAGCGGATGACAGCCAGCCGTGGTTCGGCAGTCTGCTACCTCAAGCGCCTCGCCATGGGGCCCCTGCGGCTGGACGAGTCGCTGGCACCGGGGCAATACCGGCCTTTGACCGTCACAGAAGTTATGAAAATCGGCGGAAAAATGTGAAAAATGGGGGAATTTACAAATCAGCCAAAAAGGTCTAATATTTTTTGTGGAAAAAAGAAAAAATGTCTTGCAATGTGTCGTGGGACCAAGTATAATGGGAGACAGTTAGGCATATTGCCCAAAGCCGCCGGCGTGGGACACTGTTGATGGAGGAGAAGCATATGTCGGGAAGGATTTTTCAAAACGTTGTCTTGCAGATCAAGGAGGCCACTGACCGGGTGGTGGGCGTGATTGACGCGGAGGGGACCGTCATCTCCTGCAGCGATCTGGGGCTGATCGGCCGGAAGTGGCCGGAGTATGTGGAGTGTGTCAACCAGGCGGACGGCGCGGTCATCTCATCGGAGGGGCGGACCTTCCGCGCCCTGGGGGGCTGGGGCTCCCGGTTCGACTATGCGGTGTTCACCATGGGGGACGACGAGGTGGGCCACACCGTCTGCTCCATGGCCAGCGTGGCCCTCAACGGCGCGAAGAGCTACTACGAGGAGAAGCACGACCGGAGCTCGTTCATCAAGAACATCATCTCCGACAACATCATGCTCAGCGACATCTACATGCGGGCCAAGGAACTGCACGTGCCGCCGGAGGTCTCCCGCAGCGTGTTCGTCATCCGGCAGCTGGAGGGCGGCGACTCCGCCCTGCTGGATATGATCCAGGGCCTGTTTCCTGACCGGCAGAACGACTTCGTCCTCAGCGTGGGGGACAGCGACGTGGCCCTGATCCACCAGCTGCCCGAAAACGGCTGGGAGAAGGAGGTTCAGCGGGTGTCCGTCCTGCTGGAGGAGACGCTGCGGGTGGGGGGCGAGGGCCACGTGGTTATCGGCATCGGTACCGTGGCCCAGCACCTGCGGGATCTGGCCAAGAGCTTCAAGGAGGCCCAGATCGCCATTGAGGTGGGCAAGGTCTTCGACACGGAGAAGTTTGTCATCAACTACGAGAACCTGGGCATCGGGCGGCTCATCTATCAGCTGCCCACCACCCTGTGCGAGATGTTCCTGGTGGAGGTGTTCAAGAAGAACCCCATCGACTCCTTGGACCAGGAGACGCTGTTCACCATCCACAAGTTCTTTGAGAACAACCTGAACGTGTCCGAGACGGCGCGGAAGCTGTTCGTCCACCGCAACACCCTGGTCTACCGCCTGGAGAAGATCAAAAAGCTCACGGGGCTGGATCTGCGGGAGTTTGACGACGCCATCACCTTCAAGGTGGCGCTGATGGTCAAGAAGTACCTGACCAGCCGGGGCATCGACGCGTAGAGCGCGCAGTACATAGAGAAGAGAACCGGGCCCGGACAGCGCGCTGTCCGGGCCCGGTTTTGCGTTTTGGGGTTCATATGATTCTCGAACGGGGAGAGCCATACCCGCTGCCGTTCAGGGAGCCTGGAAGCGTAGTGGCTTTCCTCTCAAGGGCAACGTTCGTTTAGATGCCTTTCTTATAAAACGCATCAGTCGCCGGGGCCGGGGTAGATCACCTTCCCCAGGTTCCAGGTGCGGGCGGCCCGGCGGGCCATCTCCCGGCGTTCCTCCGGGCTGTTGTAGGCCAGCTCGGCGGTGTGGCAGCCGCAGTCCAGGCACTGGACGTACAGGCACCAGCCGCCCTCCTCCTCCAGACAGCCCGCGCCCTGGCAGAGGGGGCAGTCCTGCAGCTCGATGTCGTCGAAATGTTCCATGGGTCGTCCTCCTGTGAGAATTTTGCACCATTGTACCACAGACTGTCCGAAAGGGCAACCGGAAATATGGCGCAGAACGACAGTAACCCCACAGCCACTCTTGCGGCCGTGGGGCTACTGCACGTGCTCTGTTGTCAAATAGATTCCGCCTTTCTGGGGGTCCCGTGCGCGGGTCTTCGCTTTTGCAATACGCTTGTCAGTTGCCGTTGAGAGACTTGCTCTTCTGTGGGCGGGCGGCCCAGGCTGTGTGGTTTTGCGAAAGGAGAAGCGCTGCGCGGGAGAAAATGGAACTGCGATCCGCCGGGGTAGCCAGCGAATCAGGTTTCGCTGTACATCGGACCGTACCTCCTTGTTAGGATGACTAAAGTATACGATATTTTCCCGGATTTGTCAAGGGGGTTTGTGCAAATTATCAGAAAAATTTTGGGCAGAGGCGGCGGATTTTATGGTATACTGATGGCGACAACATAAGGAGGACGCTGTTATGTATGATGAGCTGACCGCCGGTGACATTCAGAAGATGCGGGAGGAGATCGACCACAGGGTGCGGGTGCTGCGCCCAAAGCTGATTGAGGACGTGCAGACCGCCCGGGCCTTCGGGGACCTCAGCGAGAATTTTGAGTACAAGTGCGCCAAACAGGAGAAAAACCGCAACGAGAGCCGCATCCGCTACCTGGAGCGGATGATCCGGACTGCCAAGGTGATCTCCGAGGACTCCGGGGAGGACGAGGTGGGGCTGTTCGACCAGGTGGTGGCGTTTAACGAGCGCCTGGGGCGGGAGATGACCGTGCGCATCGTCACCACCCTGCGCACGGACACGGCCAAGGGGCTCATCAGCAAGGAGTCCCCGGTGGGGAAAGCCCTGCTGGGCCGCCGGGCGGGGGACCGGGTGCGGGTGAAGGTCAGCGAGGAGATGCAGTACGACCTGGTCATCCGGTCCATTGAGAAGGGCCGGGACGACGGCTCGGTGGGGATACGCGCCTATTGATTACCCTCACCGCCAGAGGACCTGGGCAGGCTTCCGGGGGGCGGTGCGGTGGAAGGTCAGGTCTGTATGGCCTACGATGAGGCAGCTGTCCAGGCGGCGCTGCTCCGTGACGCCGAAGTACTCCCGCAGGCCGGGGTCGCCGTCGATGGCGGCGGCGGCAAAGCCGCAGTACAGCGCCCCCAGGCCCAGGGCGTGGGCGAGCAGCTCCATGTTGGCCAGAGCCAGACAGCCGTCCACCGGCCGCTGGGAGGTCACCGCGATCATCTGATTGCCGCCGTAGAAGAGGGCGTCCGGCTCCTCGGGGCGGGCCAGATAGCGTTCGTACCGGCGCAGCAGGAGCTTGCGGCCCTTCTCCTGGGCCATGCGGGCGAAGGCCTTCCAGATCCGGGGCCGCAGGGCCTCGAATTCCTCGTCGAGCACCACGAAGGCCACGGTCTGGCTGTTGGAGCTGGTGGGGGCGCAGCGCCCCGCCTCCAGCAGCAGTTCCAGCTCCCGGCGGGAGACCTTCTCACCGGTGAAGCGGCGGATGCTGCGGCGAAAGCGCATGGCATTGAGCAGGATCTGGGGATCCAGATCGAAGGAGGCGCTGCGGTAGGGGACGGGGGGCGGGAGCTCCGGCATGGAGGCGGCCCCGGCGGGGCACAGGGCCACGCACTGGCCGCAGCCAAAGCACCAGGTCTGATTGCAGCGGCAGACGCCGTCTGCGGTTTTCACGATGGCGTGAACCGCGCAGTTGTCCGCACACCGGCCGCAGCCGGTGCAAAGGGCGGGATCGATGTGTACCATAATATATATCTCCTTTTGGCGGGGGGCGGCCCGGTTCTGATGGCATCAGTGTAGCATACGGGGCGGGGAAATGCAACCGGCGGGTATTTTCCGGGCAGGGTATTTCCTTCGGAGGCTGTTTGTGGTAGAATGACATAAACCGGCCGCAGGCCGCGAGGAGGCGAGAAAACACGATGAGAGATTTTACACATTTTGATGCCGAGGGCCGCGCCCGGATGGTGGACGTGGGGGAGAAGGCCCCCACCCGCCGCACTGCCGCCGCGGGGGCCCGGGTGCTGGTGAGCCGGGAGACCTTCGCGCTGATCCGCGACGGGGGCGTGAAGAAGGGGGACGTGCTGTCCACCGCCCAGCTCGCCGGGATCATGGGGGCCAAGCGGACGGCGGAGCTGATCCCCCTGTGCCACCCGGTGGCGGTCGACGGCATCGGCATGGCGCTGACCCTGGACGAGGCGCGCTGCTGCGTGGACATCCGGGCGGAGGTGTCCTGCGGCGGGCGCACCGGTGTGGAGATGGAGGCGCTGACCGCCGTGTCCACGGCGGCCCTCACCGTCTACGACATGTGCAAGGCGGTGCAGCGGGACATGGTCATCACCGACGTGCGGCTGCTGGAGAAGACCGGCGGCGTGCACGGAGATTTTCGGAGGGAGGAGACGGTATGAGCTATACGGCGGCGGTGCTCACCATCAGCGACAAGGGCGCGCGGGGCCAGCGGGAGGACACCAGCGGTCCGGCCCTGTGCGGGATTCTGAGGGAGAACGGCTGGGAGGTGACGCGCACGGCCATTCTTCCCGACGAGCTGGAGCAGATCAAGGAGGCGCTGATCCGGTGTGCGGACGAGGAGCGGGTGGACCTGGTGCTCACCACCGGCGGTACGGGCTTCTCCTCCAGGGACGTGACCCCGGAGGCCACCCTGGCGGTGGTGGAGCGGGAGACCCGGGGCATTCCGGAGGCCATGCGGGCGGAGAGCATGCGGATCACGCCCAGGGGCTGCCTGTCCCGGGCCGCCGCCGGCATCCGGGGCGGGACGCTGATTGTCAATCTCCCCGGCAGCGAAAAGGCCGCCAGGGAGAACCTCCTGGCGGTGCTGGAGCCGGTCCGCCACGGGGTGGACATGCTGCGCTCCGGCGGTTCGGCGGACTGCGCCGCCCCAGCGGGGCGGCCGGCCCCGCCCTCCATGGACCAATGGCTCCGGGAGGCCAAGGCCGGGCCGGACGCTGGGAGGATCGGGATGTACCTGACCCACAACGGCGTTGTCCGGGAGACCGCCAGGGCGGCGGTGCGCGCCGGGGAGCCGGCCGCCCCGGTGCGGGGGATGCGCTTTGCCTGCGACCGGGCAGGGATGGAGGCCGCCGTGGCCGAGACACGGCGGATGGAGGGCATTTTTTATGTGCGGGTGTGGCTCAACGAGGGGGTGCTGGAGGCTGGCGAGGACATCATGTATGTACTGGTGGGCGGAGACATCCGGCCCCACGTGGTGGAGGCGCTGCAGTTTCTGGTGGGGAAGCTGAAGAGCGAGTGCGTGACCGAGGAGGAGCTGTACGGCTAGGCCGGAGGCGCGCACCCCGCCGCAATGCCAATGACGGACTGACCTGTGGTCAGTCCGTCATTGCGCGTATTTGCCGGAAGACTATTTCAGCTCCTGCACCGACATCACCGCCCGGTGCTCAATGGGCTTCCACTCCACCTTGCCAAACAGGGAGGCGATGGTGATGGGCACGTAGGTGGTCATAAACAGGGGGAAGGTGAAGGTGTAGAGCACCTTTTTCCAGGCGCTGGCGCGGATGCGCCGCCACTGGGTGAGGGTGGTGATCCCGCCGGCCAGAAACAGCAGCAGGTAGGGCACCGCGAAAGAGGTCAGGGCGGCCCGCAGCAGGGGCAGCACCGGGCCGCCGGCGATGAGCTCCAGCACGGTCAGCGCCGCGCCCGCCAGCACGCCGCACACCGTCAGCACGATGGCCGGGGGAATGGACAGGAGCAGATCCAGGCAGCTCAGGCCGTTTTTGCCCGCCAGCCCCGCCAGCAGGCGGCCGCCCTCCTTCAGAAAGACCTGAAGGTTGCCCCGGCACCAGCGCATCCGCTGGCGGCAGGACTGGCCCAGGCGGGTGGGCTGCTCGTCGAAGAGCTCGGCCTCGCCGCAGTAGCCTACGCGCTCTCCCTTGAGGATGTTGTTGACAGTGAACTCCGTGTCCTCGCTGAGGGAGTGGAAGGGCCAGCCGCCCCAGCGGAGCATGATCTCCCGGCTGAAAAGGAACCCGGTGCCGGAGACCACGGCGCTCAGCCCCAGGCGGGTGCGGGGGGCGTTGAGGAAGGCGGCGTCCCGCAGGAACCACAGGCCGTAGCCGGCGGAGATCCAGTTGTCGCCGTAGTTTTTGGAGTTGCGGTAGCTGGTGACGATCTGGTACTTCTCGCCGAAGGTCTCGTTCATCCGGGAGACGTAGTCCCGCGCCAGCAGGTTGTCGGCGTCGAAGACGAAGAAGCCGTCAAAGTAGTCGTCCCCCCAGGCGTCCCGGATTTGGGTGAGCAGGAAGTGGAGGGCGTAGCCCTTGCCCACGTGCTGGCGGTCGAAGCGCTCGTAGACCACGGCGCCGGCGTCCCTGGCGGCGCGGGCGGTGCCGTCGGTGCAGTTGTCCGCCACCACGAAGGCGGTGAGGTACTCGGCGGGGTAGTCCTGGTTCCGGACGCTCTCCAGAAGCTGGCCGATGACCGCCTCCTCGTTCCGGGCGGAGATGAGCACGGCGTAGCGCCGCAGAGGGGCGGTCCGGTCCACCCGGTGCCTGCGCCACAGGGCAACGGGGACGTAGAGAAGCTGGTAGAAATAGCACAGCATGAACAGGATGCCGATGACACGGTTCATGTGTTGGCAGAAGAGCAGAGCAGTCATGATTCGCTCCTTTCCCGCGCCCGGCAGATGGCGCGATAGGCCAGCAGCCCCAGGCCGCTGATGACAAGGGTGATAACGAACACCAGGACGGCGAAGGCGTAGTCGCCCATGCCCAGCGCGTCGCCGCCGATGGTGGAGGTGATGATGGAGGGGATGGGGGCGATGGTGCTGATGATCAGCCAGCTGCGCAGGGGGAGATTGGTCAGCCCTACAATGTAGCACAGCACGTCCTTGGGCGTACCCGGCAGGAAGAACAGGAAAAAGACCCAGAAGGTGAGCCGCCGCTCGTTTTGCAGGAAGCGGAGAGATTGGAGCTTTTCGAGGGGGAAGAAGACCTCCACGGCCCTGGCGCCGAACCGGCGCACCAGCAAAAAAACCATCACCCGCCCCACAAAGGCCCCCAGCAGGCACCAGAGGGTGCCCTCCAGCGCGCCGAAGGCGTATCCGGCGGCGATCTCCAGCGGCTCGCCGGGGATGACGGCCACCACGATCTGGAGAATCACCATCCCCATAAAGAGGAGGGGGGCCCAGATGCCCTGGCGGTCCACCCACTGGCGAAACAGCTCCGGCTCCCTGGCGAACTGTATCAGGGGGCGGCCGGCGAACCAGCAGATGAGCAGGGAGAGAAGCAGAAAGAGGGCGATGCCAATACCGGCGATCCACCGTTTTTGTATCTGTGTCAATGGCCGATGCTCACGCATAAGGGGAATTCCTTTCCTGTGTGGTGCTTGTATTGTACTCGTTTTTCTCTTAAATTGAAAGAAGGTAAATCTATAAGATTTGTTTAAGACTCCCCCTGATTTTTCCTGGCGGCGCTTGTAATCGGCGGGAGAATCTGCTATACTGTCTGGGAAACATACGGAAAGGGCGCGGCTATGTGGGGATACGTACAGACCTTTTGGGAACAATTTGATTGGGCGGGGCTGCTCTCCGCCGTCTTCCGGGTGCTGGGGGTGCTGGTGTGCCTGACGGTCCACGAGACCTGCCACGGCCTGGCCGCCCTGGCCCTGGGGGACCCCACCGCCAAGCGGATGCGCCGGCTGAGCCTCAACCCCCTGCACCACATCGACTGGCTGGGACTGGCGTCCATGTTTTTGTGCGGCTTCGGCTGGGCCAAGCCGGTGCCGGTGGATATGCGCTATTTCAAGCGGCCCAAGGCGGGGATGGCCGTCACCGCCCTGGCGGGGCCGGCGTCCAACTTCCTGCTGGCCATGCTGCTGCTGTTTTTCGCGTCGCTGACGGCCCGGCTGGCGGCGGGGGAGGGCGCCGCGCTGCTGTACGGCTTTCTGGTGAACACAGCCCTTTTGAGCGTGGGGCTGGGGCTGTTCAACCTGGTCCCCATCCCGCCCCTGGACGGGTCGAAGGTGCTCTTCGCCCTCCTGCCGGAGCGGGCCTACTACACGCTCATGCGCTATGAGCGCTACGGCATGGCGGTGCTTCTGCTGCTGGTGTGGCTGGACGTGGGGGGCGGGTACCTCTCCGAGGCTATTTACCGGGTGTTTATGTGGATGGCCGGCCTGTTCTTTTAATATGTGGTACATAGCTGAGGTGAGGAATGGACGGTCCTGTCTATAAATTGGAGCACGTGGTGCACAGCCGGGAGGGGATGGAGGACTTCGAGGGTCCCCTGGATCTGATCCTCTTCCTGCTGGGCAAAAACAAAATCGAGATCCAGGACATCCCCATCGCCCTTATCCTGGAGCAGTACCTGGCCTACCTGGAGCAGCGCCAGCAGATGGATTTGGAGGTGGCCAGCGAGTTTATCACCATGGCCGCCCAGCTGATGTTCATCAAGTCCCGGATGCTCCTGTCCCTGGAGGACGAGGAGGCCCAGAGCGAGATGGAGGAGCTGATCCGCTCCCTGGAGGAGCGCCGCAGCAGCGAGAACTACACCAAGATCAAATATATCACCGGCCTGCTGGGCCCCATGGGGGAGTTTGGCCGGGACATCCTGCTGAAAAATCCGGAGCCCATGGAGTCTGGGAAAATTTTCGAGTACAGCCACCAGAGCGGGGATCTGCTGGCGGCGCTGGGGGAGATCGCGGACCGGGGGGAGCGGCGGCTGCCGCCGCCCCTGAGCAGCTTCGACCAGATTGTGCGCCAGGAGCCCTACCCGGTGGCGGGCAAGGCCGCGGAGATCCTGGAGCGGCTGAAGCGGGGGATCACAAGCTTCCGCCTCCTCTTCCGGGGCAGCCGCAGCCGCAGCGAGGTGGTGGCCACCTTCCTGGCGGTGCTGGAGCTGTGCAGGGCCAGGGTCATCCGCCTGGCCGGCAGCGAGAGCGAGTGCACCGTCGTCCCCACGGGGGAGGGCGCGGACTCCCTGCAGCTGTAAATATAACCATTTTTTGAGGAAAGGGCAGCATTGTTTTGGATACACTGGATACAAAGGAACTGGAGGCCGCGGCGGAGGGCATTCTCTTCGCCGCGGGGGAGCCCGTTCATATTGACCGGGTCTGTCTGGCCTTGGAGATCGGCCGGGCGGAGGCGGAGCAGGTCCTGCGCCGGCTGATGGACTACTACGCCTTCGAGCGCCGGGGCATCCGGCTGGTCCGCATGGGGGAGGAGTGGCAGATGTGCTCCTCCACGGACTACGCCGCCGTCATCCGGCGGGCCTTCGAGATCCGCCGGCCCGCCAAGCTCAGCCAGCCGGCCCTGGAGGTGCTGGCCATCATCGCCTACTACCAGCCCGTCACGCGGGCCCAGGTGGACCAGATCCGGGGGGTGGACAGCGCCTACACCGTGGGGCTGCTGCTGGACCGGAAGCTCATCGAGGCCTGCGGCCGGCTACAGGTGCCGGGCCGGCCCAGGCAGTACCGCACCACCCAGACCTTCCTGCGCTCGTTCCACCTGGGCTCTCTGGAGGAGCTGCCTCCGCTGCCCGGGGTGGAGGACGGCGGACAGCTGCGGCTGACGGGCGAGGAGGAGGCCGGGGAGGACGCAAAAGAATAGGCGCGTGAAAGGGGGCGGGGCGCTTGGCCGGAAAGATCATACTGGGAATCCTGGGCGTCCTGCTCCTGCTGCTGGCCGTCATACTGCTGACGCCGGCGGGGGTGCGCTTCCGCTATGACCAGGGGGACCTGTCCCTGCTGGTCCGGTTTGGGCCGCTGAAGCTCCAGATCTTCCCCCGGAAGGAGAAAAAGCCCCCCCGGAGGAAGCCGGAAGAGACGAAAGAGGAGCCGGAGAAGAAACAGGCAGGAAAAGAATCGGCGGATGATCCGGAAAAGAAGCAGACGGAGAAGAGCGCGCCGGAGAAGCCTAAACCGAAGAAAAAAGCGGAAAAAAAGCCGAGGGCAAAGATCAACCGGGAACAGATTCTCTACAGCCTGGAGACCCTGCCCCCCATTCTGGGCCGGGCTCTGAAGCGGACGGGGCGGCGGCTGCGCCTGACGCCCTTGAAGGTCCACCTGCTGGTGGCGGGGCCGGACCCGGCGGACACCGCCCTGCTGTACGGCCGCCTGGAGGCGGCCCTGGGGGCGGCGCTGCCCGCGCTGCACCGGCTGGTGCGCATCAAGGACCAGGATGTCCGCCTGTTTCTGGATTTTCAGCGGGAACAGATGGATTTGATCGCCGACGTGGGCCTGTCCCTGCGGCCCTGGGATCTGGTGTCGGTGGGCCTGCGGGCGGGGGGGAGCCTGCTGAAGTGGTATTTGCGGTTCAGAAAGCTGGCCTCCCCGCCGCCCCCGGCGGAGGAGCCGAAGGAGTCGAATACGGAGGCCGCGTGACGCGGTGCTTGAAAGGAGTACAGGAACATGGAGCAAAAGAATCCTCTGAGCGAGATGATGCAGGAGAGCATGGCTAAGGTGCGGGAGATGGTGGACACCAACACCATCGTGGGCCAGCCCATCCAGACCCCCGACGGTGTGACGCTGATTCCCATCTCCCGCGTCAGCTTCGGCTTCGGCGGCGGCGGCGCGGCCTTCGGCAGCAAGAAGAACGAGGACGCGAACAACATGGGGGCCGGCGTCGGCTCCGGCGTGCGCATCGAGCCGGTGGCATTTCTCATTGTGAAAGACGGCATCACCCGGGTGATGCCGGTGGCGGTCCCCGCCATGAACACCGTGGACCGGGTGGTGGAGATGGTGCCGGAGGTGATGGACCGGGTCGCCACTTTTATCAACGACCGCCAGAAGAAAAAGGAGGAGGCCGGCCAAATGCCGGAGGAGGCGTTTTAACAGGCCTCCAGCTGGAAGGCCAGGAAAGTTTTTTCCCGGTTGGAAGCTGGGACGCGGGGTATACTAGGTCCATCTGAACGGTTGGAGGTGGACCTGGATGTCCAAACGCAAGCTGACAGCCCTGTGCGCCCTGGCGCTGGCGGGAGCGCTCACCGGCCAGGCGTGGGCCGTGGGCACGTCCGCCGCTTCGGCGGTGCTCATCGAGCAGGAGAGCGGCCGGGTGCTCTACGAGCAGAACCCGGATGAGGAGCGGCTGATCGCCAGCATCACGAAGATTATGACCGCCGTGGTGGCCCTGGAGCGGGGGGAGCCGCAGATGGAGTACACCGTCACCGCCGCCGACATGGCGGAGGGGTCCTCCATGTACCTTAGGCCGGGGGACGTGCTGCGCCTGGAGGAGCTGCTCTACGGCCTGATGCTGGTCAGCGGCAACGACGCCGCCCTGGCGGTGGCCCACTGCGTGTGCGGCGGGCTGGAGGACTTTGTGGCGCTGATGAACGAGACGGCGGCGCGGCTGGGGATGACCCACTCCCACTTCGCCAACCCCAACGGCCTGGATGCCGAGGGGCACTACTCCAGCGCCAGGGACATGGCGCTGCTGGCGGCTTACGCCCTGGAGAACCAGGATTTCCGCCGGATTGTCTCCACCGCCTCCATCACCATCGGGGAGCGGTATCTGGCCAACCACAACAAGCTGCTGCGCCTGTGCGAGGGCTGTGTGGGGGTGAAGACGGGCTTTACCAAGGCGGCGGGGCGGACCCTGGTGTCCGCCGCCAGCCGGGAGGGGATGACCCTGGTGTGCGTCACCCTCAACGACGGAGACGACTGGAACGACCACATGAATCTCATAGACTACGGCTTTGCCAACTACCGCCTGGAGACCGCCGTGGACAGCGGGCAGGTGCTGGCCTCCACTCTGGTCCGGGGCGGCACGGCGGCCTCCATCCCGCTGATGGCGGCGGAGGACCTGCGCTACCCCCTGACGGGGGAGGAGCGGCTGACGGTGGTGGCCCGTGCGCCCCTGTCCGTCGCCGCGCCGGTGGTGCCGGGGCAGCCGGTGGGGGAGGTGCGGGCCTACCTGGAGGGAGTGGAGGTGGCCAGCGTGGAGCTGGTGGCCGCGGCGCCCTCCGCCATGCGCACGGAGGAGGATAGCCCCAGCTGGTGGGAGCGCCTGTTCCGGGGATAAGCCGCCTGAGAGGCGGGGAAAGGAAATCCATGGAGCGTCTGCAGAAGATCCTCTCCGCCGCCGGCGTCTGTTCCCGCCGGCAGGCGGAGGAATTTTTGAGGGCGGGGCGGGTGACAGTCAACGGCGTCCCCGCCTCCTTGGGGGACAGCGCCGACCCCGCGGGGGACGTGGTCTGTCTGGACGGCCGGCCCCTGAGCGCTCCGGCGGAGCGGCTGTACCTCATGCTCCACAAGCCACGCGGGTACGTGACCACCCTCTCCGACGAGCGGGGCCGCCGGACGGCGGCGGATCTCACGGCGGACTGCGGGGCGCGGGTGTACCCGGTGGGGCGGCTGGACATGGACTCGGAGGGGCTGCTGCTGATGACCAACGACGGGGATTTTGCCCAGCGCCTGGCCCACCCCAGCCACGGGCTGGAGAAGGAGTACCGCGTCACCGTCTCCGGCCGGCTGGAGGGCTGCCGGGAGCGCCTGGCGGCCCTGTCCGCGCTGGAGGACGGCACGCCTATCGCCCCGGCCAGGGTGGCCGTGCTGGCGCGGCGCGGCGGGCGCTGGGTCCTCTCCGTCGTCATCTGCCAGGGCCTCAACCGGCAGGTGCGGCGGATGTGCGCCCTGGCGGGGCTGGAGGTGGCGCGGCTGGTCCGGGTGCGGGAGGGGCCGCTGGAGCTGGGAAGTCTGCCCGGGGGCCGCTGGCGGCGCTTGACGGAGGAGGAACTGACGGCGGTATACCGCTCCAGCGGCAGGAAAACGCCTGAATAGAGACTCTTTTTACCTGTTTTCTAAGGGGAAGTAGAGATGAAAAAGGACGTACTACATACCATACAGGAGAGCGTGCCCGGCTTTTCCAAGGGGCAGAAGCGGATTGCCAGCTATATTCTCTCCGACTACGACAAGGCCGCTTTCATGACCGCCAGCCGGTTGGGGGAGCTGGTGGGGGTCAGCGAGTCCACGGTGGTCCGCTTCGCCGCGGTGCTGGGATACGACGGATACCCCGCCATGCAGAAGGCCCTCCAGGAACTGGTCCGGGGGAAGCTGACCTCCATTCAGCGGATTCAAACATCCAATGACCGGCTGTTCGGCGCGGACGTGGTGGCCTCGGTGCTCCAGATGGATATGGAGAAGATTCGCATCGCCATTGAGGAGGTGGACCGCGCCGCCTTCCGGGAGGCCATGGACCGGATGATGGCGGCCCGGCACATCTATATCCTGGGGGTCCGGTCCAGCTCCTTTCTGGCGGGGTATCTCCACTTCTATTTTCACCTGATCTTTGAGCATGTGACGCTGGTGACCAGCAACAGCGCGGGGGACATTCTGGAGAGCATCCTGCGCATTGGGCCGGGGGACGTGCTGGTGGGCATCAGCTTCCCCCGGTACTCCAAGGCCACCGTCAAGGGGGTCCGCTTCGCCAGGGACCGGGGGGCAGACGTGGTGGCCATCACCGACAGCGCCATGTCGCCCCTGTACCCCCTGGCCTCCACGGTGCTCATGGCCCGCAGCGACATGATCTCCTTTGTGGACTCCCTGGTGGCCCCTTTCAGCCTGCTCAACGCCGTCATCGTGGCCGCCGGCCACCGGAAGAACGCCGACATCTCCCAGATTTTCAACCGCCTGGAGGGCATCTGGGACGAGTACGGCGTGTTCGGCTACAGCGACGAGCCGTAAAGGCGGGATCCTGGACGAGAAAAATACCTGTGGTGGAAACGCATATGATATACGATGTACTGGTGGCTGGCGGCGGCCCCGCCGGAATGATGGCGGCCATCGCTGCGGCGGAGCGGGGCGCGGATGTGTGCCTGCTGGAGCCTAACGAGCGCTTGGGAAAAAAGCTGAATATCACCGGCAAGGGCCGGTGCAACCTGACCAACAACTGCTCCCAGGAGGAGCTGCTGGCCCACGTGCCCTGTAACGGCAGATTCCTTTACAGTGCCTTTGCTGCCTTTGACAGCGCCGCTGTGATGGACTTTTTTACGGACCTGGGCGTCCCTCTGAAGACGGAGAGGGGCGGCCGGGTGTTTCCGGTGTCCGACCGGGCCTTTGACGTCAGCGGCGCGCTGGAGCGCCGCCTGAAGCGGCTGGGGGTCCGTCTGGCGCGGGACCGGGCGGAGGCGCTGCTGCTTGGCGGGGGCCGCCTGGACGGCGTCCGGGGCGTCGGGGGGGACTACGGGGCCCGCCGGGTGGTGGTGGCCGCCGGCGGCGTCAGCTACCCCCTCACCGGCAGCACCGGCGACGGCTACCGCCTGGCCCGTCAGGCGGGGCACACGGTGGCGGAGCCCCGGGGCTCCCTGGTGCCGCTGTGCGCCGCAGGGGACCTGTGCCCCCGGCTGCAGGGGCTGAGCTTGAAGAACACGGCCCTGCGGGTCTATGAGAACGACAGGAAAATCTATACCGACTTCGGGGAGATGCTCTTCACCCATTTCGGCGTCAGCGGGCCCATGGTGCTCTCCGCTTCCGCCCACATGCGCCGCTTCGGGAAGAAGCGCTACCGGCTGGAGCTGGATCTGAAGCCGGCCTTGGATGAGCCGGAGCTGGATAAGCGGCTGGTGTCCGACTTCTCCCGGCATGCCAACAGCGACTTTGTCAACGCCCTGGACGATCTGCTGCCCAAAAAGCTGATCGAGCCTTTTGTGGACCTGACGGGGATCTCACCCCGGCAGAAGGTCCACGACCTGACCCGCCAGCAGCGCCGCCGGGTGCTGGAGCTGCTCAAGGCCCTGCCGGTGGAGATCACCGGCCCCCGCCCGGTGGAGGAGGCGATTGTCACCTCCGGCGGCGTGACGGTGAAGGAGGTGAACCCCTCCACCATGGAGTCCAAGCTGCTCCCCGGCCTGTATTTTGCAGGGGAGGTGCTGGACGTGGACGCTTATACCGGCGGGTTCAACCTGCAGATCGCCTGGTCCACAGGCCATCTGGCGGGCTGCTCGGCGGCGGAGGGCATCCATGGCTGATCGGGCGGGGCGGGTGTTCCGGCGGGCTGTTTGGGAGGACCTGCCGGCCGTCAGGGAGATGTACCGGGGGATCGTCCGGTGGATGGACGCGAACGGGATACGGATATGGGACGATGTATACCCCTGCCATGCGCTGGAGGAGGACGTCCGGCGGGGCCGGCTCCACCTGCTTCTGGATGAGGGAAGTCCCGCCGCCGCCTTCGCCCTGTGCGGGGACCACCCGGGGGAGGCGCGCATTGAGTGGGCGGATCCCCGGGGAAGGGCCCTGTATCTCAGCCGCATGGGCGTCCACGCGGCGCACATGGGGAGAGGGCTGGGCGGCTTCGTGCTGGAAAAGGCGGGGGAGACGGCAAGAGAGCTGGGGGCGGCGTACCTGCGCCTTTTTGTGGTGGATGTGAATCTGCCCGCCATTCGGCTGTATGCCAGGGGCGGCTTTGCGCGGAGGAAGGGCGTCTATCGGCAGGAGATTGACACGGCGCTGGTTTTGCGTGAATATGGATACGAGAAAGAGTTGGGGAAGGGTTGATACAGTCAGCGCATGCGGCGTGAGGGCGCATGCGGGGAAGGGAGCGGCGCTTCTACAGAGAAAGGGGATAGAGGGACAGCATGGAGCAGAGCAGACGAATCGCGGTAGCCATTGACGGCCCCAGCGGGGCCGGGAAGAGCAGCATCGCCCGGGCGGCGGCCCGGGAATTGGGTTTTGTCTACGTGGATACGGGGGCCATTTACCGGACGGCGGCCTGCGGGATGAACCGCCGGGGGATCGCCCCGGAGGACGCTGCCGCCGTGGAGGCGGCGCTGCCGGAGACGGCGGTCTCCATCCAATACGGGGCCGACGGCCTCCAGCGGATGTACTTAAACGGGGAGGACGTGACCGACGCCATCCGCCTGCCGGAGGTATCCATGCTGGCCTCCCGCCTGTCCGCCCTGCCGGCGGTGCGGGCCTTCCTGCTGGACATGCAGCGGGACATGGCGGCCCGGCACAGCGTCATCATGGACGGCCGGGACATCGGCACGGTGGTCCTGCCCGGCGCGGACGTGAAAATCTTTCTGACCGCCAGCCCCGAGGACCGGGCCATGCGCCGCTTCCGGGAGCTGGAGGCGCGGGGGACGCCCAAGGACTACGGCGAGCTCCTGGAGGAGATCCGCCGGCGGGACGACAACGACACCCGCCGGGCGGCGGCGCCACTGCGCCCGGCGGCGGACGCGGTGGTGCTGGACACCACCGGCAACACCTTCGAGCAGAGCTGCCGCCAGATTCTGGAGATCATCAGGGAGCGGATTGCCCTATGAACCGATTTTACCGTATTGCCTACAGCATCATCGCGCCCCTGATCCGCCTGTTCTTTCCCCACCGGGCGGTGGGGCTGGAGAACCTGCCAGAGGGCGGCGCCCTCCTGTGCGCCAACCACGTGAGCGGGTGGGACCCCTTCCTCATCGCCGTGGCCCTGCCCATAGACGCCCGGCTGACGGTGATGGCCAAGGACCAGCTGTTCCGCATCCCGGTGGTGGGGTGGTTCCTGCGCAGCGCCGGGGTGTTCCCCGTCAAGCGTGGGGGGAACGACCTGGCCGCCATGAAGACCGCCATCCGCTCCCTCAGCGAGGGCAACCGCCTGCTGGTGTTCCCCGAGGGGACCCGGGTGGACGGGGAGAGCGGCGGCGAAGCCAAGGGCGGCGTCACCGTCATGGCCGCCCGCACCGGCGTGCCCATGGTCCCGGTGTACTGCGGCCCCAGGCACAAGTTCCTGCGCCGGACCACCGTCGTGTTCGGGGAGCCCTACACCCCGGTCATCGCCGGCCGCCGGCCCACGGCAGAGGAGAACCGCCAGGCTGCCGAAGAGATTCTGCGGCGCATCTACGCCCTCAGCGAGGTGGACGGATGGAAGTGACGGCCGCCAGGAGCGCCGGTTTCTGCTTTGGCGTGGCCCGGGCGGTGCGGATCGCGGAGGAGCTGGCCCGCGCGGCGGAAAAGCCCCGGATGCTGGGTAGCGTCATCCACAACCGCCGGGTGATGGAGGAGCTGGCCGGCCTGGGGATGACGGAGATCGCCGCCCCGGAGGAGGCCGGAGAGGGGGAGCGGGTCCTGCTGCGGGCCCACGGCGTGGGCCGGGAGGTCTACGACCGCCTGCGGGCCCGGGGGGCGGAGATCGTGGACGCCACCTGTCCCCGGGTGGCCCACGTCCAGCGCCTGGTGGCCCAGGCGGAGGAGGAGGGCCGCCGGCCGGTGATGATCGGCGAGGCGGACCACCCGGAGGTCCGGGGGGTGGCGGGCTGGTGCCGGTCCCTGCAGGTATTTTCTGGGCCGGAGGAGGCGGCGCGGTGGGCTGAAACCGCTGGGGAGGCGGCGAAAGAGCCCCTTACCATCGTCTCCCAGACCACGCTGCGGCGGGAGGTCTGGGAAAGTTCTTTGAAAATTCTAAAAAAACAGTGTACAAATCTGAAAATATTTGATACAATATGTGATGCTACGCATACGCGCCAATCGGAGGCGGCCCTCCTCGCCGCCAAAGTGGACGCTATGGTGGTGGTTGGTGATCCCAAAAGCGCCAACACGAAGCACCTGACAGAGATCTGCCGTTTACACTGCTCCAGCGTTTTTCAAATTGAAAACGCGGACGAGCTGCCCTGGGAAAGACTGTCGGATTGCCGCGTGGTTGGTTTGACGGCGGGGGCCTCCACGCCTGCGAGCATCATAAAGGAGGTCATAAAGACGATGAGCGAAGAAAAAATCCAGGGCGAGGGCATGGAAAATTTTGCCGAATTGGTAGAGCAGTATACCAATACTTTAAATACAGGAGATAAGGTAACCGGCGTTGTCACCGCCATTACCCCCACGGAAGTCCATGTGGACCTGGGATGCAAGCAGGCCGGCTACATCCCTGTGGACCAGTTGACGGACGATCCCACGGTGAAGCCCGAGGACGTGGTGAAGGTTGGCGACCAGGTGGAGCTGTTTGTCATCCGTGTCAACGATGTGGAGGGCTACGCCACCCTGTCCAAGAAGAAGGTCGACGCTGTCAAGGTTTGGGAGAACATCGAGGAGGCCTGCAGCAGCAAGGAGATCATGGAGGGCATCATCACCGAGGAGAACAAGGGCGGCGTAGTGGCGTCCGTCAAGGGCGTGCGCGTGTTCATCCCCGCCTCCCAGTCCGGCCTGCCCCGCGACGCGGCCATGACCGAGCTGGTCAAGCAGCGCGTGAAGCTGCGCATCACCGAGGTCAACCGCGCCCGCCGCCGTGTGGTGGGCTCCATCAAGGTGGTGCAGCAGGAGGCCCGCGCCGCCGCCGCCGCCGAGGTGTGGTCCAGCATCGAGGTGGGCAAGCGCTACACCGGCACGGTCAAGAGCATGACCAGCTACGGCGTGTTTGTGGACATCGGCGGTGTGGACGGTATGGTACATATCACCGACCTGAGCTGGTCCCGGATCAAGCACCCCAATGAGATCGTGGCCATTGGCGACACGCTGGAGGTGTACGTCATCTCCTTCGACCCCGAGAAGCGGAAGATCTCCCTGGGCGTCAAGGACCGCTCCACCAACCCCTGGCAGGTGTTCATGGACACCTACAAGGTGGGGGACGTGGCCAGCGTGCGGGTTGTGAAGCTGATGACCTTCGGAGCCTTTGCCGAGGTGGTCCCCGGCGTGGACGGCCTCATTCACATCTCCCAGATTGCCGACCACCGTATTGAGAAGCCCGGCGACGTGCTCTCTGAGGGCCAGACCGTGGAGGCCAAGATTACCGCTGTGGACGAGGAGAAGCAGAAGATCTCCCTCTCCATCCGCGCTCTGCTGGCCCCCATGCCCGCGCCCGCCGGCGAGGACGAGGAGTAATCTCTGACATTCAGTTGGGCTGCAAAACAGTCCAAAGGTAGCAGAAGCCGCCCCGGTCAAGGGCGGCTTCTGCCTTCCTGTGAAAAAACTGGGGAAAAATCGGAAAAAACACTTGCAATGCGGAAGAATACGTGTTATACTAAACAATGGTTTTGCGGTGAAAGCCGCTGTAGAGCCGAATTGACGGGGAAAGAGGTGAACAAGAGCAATGAAGGAAGGTATCCATCCCAATTATCAGCAGACTACGATCAAATGCGCCTGCGGTAATGTAATTGAGACAGGTTCCACGAAGAAGGACATTCGCGTGGAAGTCTGCTCTAAGTGTCACCCCTTCTTCACGGGCAAGCAGAAGCTGGTCGATACCGGCGGACGCGTGGCTAAGTTCAACAAGAAGTTTGGCCTGAAGTGACATCACATTCCGGGAGCGCCGTGCCGCAGGTCTGCGGGACGGCGCTTTTTTGCGCCTTTTGGAAGGGGGGAGGGGGCCGTGCACTATGTGGAGGCGAAGGGCATCCTGTCGCCCCAGAACGGGATGAACCTGTACCGGGGCTGCGTCCACGGCTGCATCTACTGCGACTCCCGGAGCAGCTGCTACCACATGGACCATGCCTTCGAGGACGTGGCAGTGAAGAGAAACGCCATCGCCCTGTTGGAGGACGCCCTGAGGCGGCGGCGGAAGCCCTGCATGATCGCCGCCGGCTCCATGACGGACCCCTATATCCCGTTGGAGGAGGAGCTGGGCCATGTCCGGCAGGCGCTGGAGCTGGTGCTGCGCTATGGCTTTGGGATTACGCTGATCACCAAGTCCGCCCGGGTCCTGCGGGACCTGGACCTGCTGGCGGCCATCAACCGGCGGACGAAGTGCGTGGTGCAGATGACCCTGACCACCTATGATGAGGCCCTGTGCCGGAAGCTGGAGCCCCATGTCAGCACCACCCGCGAGCGGTTCCAGGCTCTGCTGCAGCTGCGGGAGGCGGGGATTCCCACGGTAGTCTGGCTGTGTCCCATCCTGCCGTTTATCAACGACACACGGGAGAATCTGGAGGGTATTCTGGCTCTCTGCCTCCAGGCGGGGGTCTACGGCGTCGTCTGCTTCGGCATGGGGATGACCCTCCGGGAGGGGAGCCGGGAGTACTTTTACGCCCAACTGGACCGCCACTTCCCCGGCATGAAGGAGCGGTATATAGCCGCCTATGGCAGCCGCTACCTGCTGGAGAGCCCCAACAGCCGCCAGCTGACGGCCCTTTTTCACGACGTCTGCCGGCGCGGCGGCGTGGTTCACGACAACGACAGCGTGTTTCAGTATCTGCGCACTCTTGAGGAGCGGACGGACCAGCTGAGTCTCTTTGGATGAATGGAGCCGTCTTGGGGGGAGATACTACAGACAACCATCAGAAGAAATCGAGGTACTATGAGAGAACAAAAAGCGGAAGAACTGCAAAAGCCCAGGGACATCGCCATCCTGGCCGGCCTCTCCAGCCCCCGGCTGGAGGCCAGGGACAACGCCGACGAGGAGTCCATGGCGGAGCTGGAGGCCCTGGTGGAGACCGCCGGCGGCGAGGCCGCCGCCTCCGTGCTCCAGAACCGGGCCAGCCCGGATCCCCGCACCTTCATCGGCGAGGGCAAGGTGGCGGAGATCAAGGAGCTGGTGAAGAACGAGGCGGCCACCACAGTCATCTTTGACAACGATCTCAGCCCCTCCCAGCTCCGGGTGCTCACCGAGGAGCTGGGGGTCCAGGTGCTGGACCGCAGCGCCCTGATTCTGGACATCTTTGCCCAGCGGGCCCGGACCAGGGAGGGCCGCCTCCAGGTGGAGCTGGCCCAGTATCAATACCTGCTGCCCCGTCTCACCGGCATGTGGACCCACTTAGAGCGCCAGGCCGGCACCAGCGGCAAGGGCCCCATCGGCTCCAAGGGCCCCGGCGAGACCCAGCTGGAGACGGACCGCCGCCACATCCACCGGAAGATCGACAAGCTCAAGGAGGAGCTGGAGGAGGTCCGCCGCGTCCGGGGCACCCAGCGCCAGCGGCGGCTGAAGAACGAGATCCCCGTGGTGGCCATTGTGGGCTACACCAACGCCGGGAAATCCACCCTCCTCAACGCCCTCACCGGGGCCGGCATCCCTGCCAACAACCGTCTCTTTGACACCCTGGACACCACCAGCCGCCTCCTGACCGTCAGCGAGACCATGGACGTGGTCATCTCCGACACCGTGGGGTTTATCCGCAAGCTGCCCCACCAGCTGGTGGACGCCTTCAAGGCCACCCTGGAGGAGCTGGAGTACGCCGACCTGCTGCTCCACGTCATCGACATCTCCAACCCCCTCTGGCAGGAGCAGGCCCGGATTGTGGACGGGCTGATCGGCGAGCTGGGGGCGGAGCAGACCCCCTGCCTGCGGGTCTACAACAAGTCGGACCTCTTCTGGGGGGACATCCGGCCCCACGGGGAGGATGCCGTCAACATCTCCGCCAAGACCGGGGAGGGCATTCCGGCGCTTCTGGAGGCCATCGACCGCGCCCTGGACAAGGGCAAGCGCCGGGTGACGCTCCACCTGCCCTACGACAAGGGGAACCTGCTGGATCTGCTGTATCGGGAGGCCAAGGTGGAGAGCGTGGAGTACGCCGGCACCATCGACGTGGTGGCGGTGTGTAATCCCAAGGCCATCGGCGCGGTGAAGGCCTATGTGGAGGGCTGGGTGGAGCCCAAGGAGCCCTGGGAGTGACGCCCGGTTTGCGGGAGAATGGTTCAAAAATGAACAATTTGTGAATTGGCGAAAGCGGCCCTTGCAATACAGTGGGAATTGGTGTATACTAGACGTATACAGATTGCGCGCGGGCGTAATGACTTTGACGGCGAGGGCTGCTGCGATGGATCGTTTTTGTGACTGTATGGGACTTCTGGGAGGGATAGACGGAATTCTCTGACCGACTGAAATCCACCTTATCAAAATCGTTCAAAAAAGCGTGTGAGCTCCGGCTGTTAGGGCGGGCTTGCACGCTTTTCGACATTTTTTGAAAGGTGGTGGCAGCTGATGAGCTGGCAGGAGGAATTGAGAAACGGGATCAGAACGGCGGAACAGCTCGCGCCCATACTGGGCTGGACGGCGGAGGAGACGGCCCGGCGGGCGGAGGTCATCAAGCGCTTCCCCATGATGATTACGCCTTATTATCTCTCCCTGGTGAACCCGGCAGATCCGGCGGACCCCATCGCCCGCATGTGCGTGCCCACTCTGGACGAGTTCGGACCCGGCGGGTCCTTCGACACCAGCGGCGAGGCCAGCAACACCAAGCTGGAGGGACTTCAGCACAAGTACGCCCAGACGGCCCTGCTGCTGTCCACCAACCAGTGCGCCATGTACTGCCGCCACTGCTTCCGCAAGCGGATGGTGGGCCTCACCGGCGACGAGCTGAACCGCCGGGTGGACGAGGCGGTGGCCTATGTGCGGGATCACCGGGAGATCACCAACATCCTCATATCCGGCGGGGATGCCTTCATGAATCCCAACCATATCATTACCCGCTATCTCAGCGAGCTGACGGCCATTGAGCATCTGGACTTCATCCGCTTCGGCTCCCGGGTGCCGGTGACCCTGCCGGAGCGCATCTACGGGGATCAGGAGTTTTTGGACACCTTCGCCAAGTACGCCCAACGGAAGGCCCTGTATCTGGTCACCCAGTTCAACCACCCCCGGGAGATCACCCCCCAGGCCGTCAAGGCCATCCGCGCCATGATCGAGCGCGGCGTCCAAGTCCGCAACCAGACCGTCCTTCTGCGGGGCGTCAACGACAGCGGCGAGACCCTGGGCCAGCTCCTCTCCGGCCTCACCCGCGTGGGCGTGGTGCCCTATTACGTCTTCCAGTGCCGCCCCGTCACCGGCGTCAAGGAGCGCTTCCAGGTCCCCATCCAGGAGGGCATCCGCATCGTGGATGCCGCCAAAGCCCGCCAAAACGGCTTTGGCAAGGCCATCCGCTACGCCATGAGCCACCCCAAGGGAAAAATCGAGATCCTCTGCACCCTCCCCAGCGGTGAAACCGTCTTCAAATTCCACCAGAGCAAAGACGACGCCGACCTCGCCCGCGTCTTCACCCGCACCCTGGCCCCCTCCCACACCTGGCTGGATAGTAACCTCAACGGCATATAAAACCGCACCCCGCCTGGGAAACTTTGCCCAGGCGGGGGTTTTTGGTGTGGACTTTTGGGGGGAGGTGAGGTATACTGGGAAATTAGGGGCGGCATACATTCTTTTTCTCGAGAGAAAAAGAATCAAAAAGAGCTTTTGATTGCCCTGCGGCGGTTCTATTGGAGCACTTTGGGAGAATTACGGTGCCTTGGGCTCGGAGCTGCGCTCCTCGCGGGTATATGTGGTCTAAAATCGGCCGGGATTGAGCAATGACCGCATCGAGCGGTCATGCTCAATTAAATCCTGCACGGCCACTCGATGTGGCCGTTGCAGGATATTGGCTTGCGCCGTGCTGGGGGGCCCCACTGAATGAGATGTTTCAGCGGGGGCGGCGGCTGCTGCCCATGGAGGTTTCCAGCCCCGCGCCGGTGCGGAGGCCCAGAAGGAAGGCGTTCCCGGCGTAGAACTCCAGCAGACGGTCACAGGCCTCCTCCATGTCCGGACAAAAGGAGGTGCCTTTGAGCGAGAAGGGTTCCTCGTACCCGGTGATGTCGGATTGTTCAACCTGCGGCTTGATGTAGTTGGCGTACAGCCAGCGCATGAAGTCGGTCATCATGTTTTCTCCTTTATGTTGTATTTAGAAAACGCTAATAGTGTCGTGCTGGTACGATTATAGCACGCTATTTTTGGCATGTCAAGAGGTGTTTATGGAATTTAACGAGCGGATACGCCAACTGCGCAAAGAAAAGAAGGAAACGCAGGCGCAGGTCGCAGAGGCCATTGGAATACAGCCGCGCCACTACCAACGATTTGAGTTAGGTGAAAACCTGCCCGGTTACGCCAATTTAATTGCCCTGGCGGACCATTTCGACGTACCCTTAGATTATCTGATGTGCCGCACAGACCGGCGGTAGACTGCCGGCAGCCCATTGCAAAACCATTAAAATTCTTTTGATACTTTTCTTTTAAGAAAAGTATGAACAACCTTACCCACCTGGAGGTCCTACGATGTTACAGACAGAACGCACCATTCTTCGTCCCTTTGCCGAGGCCGACGCGCCGGACCTGTTTGCGTACGCCTCGGACCCCCGGGTGGGGCCCATTGCCGGCTGGAAGCCCCACGGGAGCGTGGAGGAGAGCCGGGAGATCATCCGCACGGTTTTTGCGGTGCCCAACACCTTTGCGGTGGTCAGCCGGGAGACAGGGCGGGTTATTGGCTCCGCCGGCTATGTGGGCCGGCCCAGGGGGGAGGGGCCCTCGGACGAGCTGGGCTACGCTCTCTCGCCGGACTGGTGGGGCCGGGGCCTCATGCCGGAGGTGTGCCTGGAGCTGCTGCGGTACGGCTTTGAGGACATGGGCCTGGGGACCGTCTGGTGCACCCACTACGGGGAGAACGGCCGCTCCCGGCGGGTGATTGAGAAGTGCGGGTTTGTCTACGCCTTTACGGAGAAGCTGACGGACGAGTTTTTCCCGGACCGGCCCACCTGCTTCTATTTTCTGACCCGCCAGGACTGGGAGGGGAGACGGCATGGATAGTTATCTGGTGCCCCGCGGGTACGGCCAGGCGGAGCTGGTGGAGAAGCGCTCCCGGTTCATCGGCCAGGTCTGGCGGGTGGAGACCGAGGAGGAGGCCCGGACGCGGATTGAAGAGGTGCGCCGGCGGTACCACGACGCCCGCCACCACTGTTTCTGCTACGTCCTCCGGGAGGGGGGCGTGCTGCGCTACGGCGACGACGGCGAGCCCCAGGGTACCGCCGGCCAGCCCATGCTGAACGTATTTCTGAAGGAGGAGGTCACCAACGCCGTCTGCGTGGTGACCCGGTACTTCGGGGGCGTGCTCCTGGGGGCCGGCGGGCTGACCCGGGCCTACGGCGGCACGGCCAAGCTGGCTCTGGACGCGGCGGGGATCAGCCGGATGCGCCTGTGGGCGGTGCTGGCGGCGCCCTGCGCCTACGGGCTCTATGAGCGGATGCGGCAGCTGGTGGAGCGCAGCGGCGGCGTGGTGGAGAATGCGGACTTCGGCGCGGACGTGGTGCTGACGGTGCTGCTCCCGGCGGAGGACGTGGAAGCCTTCCGGGCGGCGGTCACGGAGCTGTCCGCCGGCACAGTGGAGGTCCTGCTGGAGGCGGAGCGGTTCCAGCCCGGCCCGCCGTGAGGGCGGCCGGCGAGGGTTCCCCGGAGGAGAAAGGATTGATATGAAGACCCAAAAGCTGTGGACCTACGATTTCACGGTTATCACCCTTGGCAGCGTGGTTTCCATGGTGGGCTCGACGCTGTCCGGCTTTGCCATCAGCCTGCTGGTGCTGGACTACACCGGGTCCACCTTCCTGTATATGCTGTTTATCGTGAGCTATCAGCTGCCGATGCTGGTATGTCCCATTCTGGCGGGGCCGTATCTGGACCGCATGAGCCGGAAAAAGGTCATCTACCGGCTGGATTTTCTGTCCTCCGGGATGTTTTTGCTTCTGTTTCTGCTGCTGCGCGGCGGGTGGTTTCACTATCCCGTCATGCTGCTGGCCTGCGTGCTGATGGGGAGCATCGAGGGAGTCTATCATGTGGCCTACGACAGCTTCTACCCCAATCTGATCACCGAGGGCAATTTCCGCCGGGCCTACTCGGTCTCCAGCATGCTCTGGCCCATAGCGGCCATGATGACCCCAGTGGCGGCGGCCCTCTACGACTGGCTGGGCAGCGCCGCGCCCATCTTCGCGGTCAACGCCCTGTGCTTTTTCACCGCCGCCTGCTTTGAGCGCACCATCCGCCACCAGGAGACCCACATGGCCGCCGCGCCCCCGGCGGACGGCCTGGGGGTTCTGCGCCGGTTCCGCCGGGACTTCCGGGAGGGCCTGGCGTACATCCGGGGGGAGCGGGGGCTGCTGGTCATCGCCCTGTATTTCATGGCCAGCAACTTCTGCTACGGGGTGGACGCCCTCCGGCTGCCCTTTTTCCGCAATAACGCCGGCCTGTTCGCCGCCTGGCCGCTGGCGGCGGCCACGCTGTACGCCGTTGTGGCCAACTTCGAGGTGGCGGGCCGGTTTGCCGGCGGGCTGATCCAGTACAAGGTACAGATTCCCAAGGAGAAGAAATTTTCCATTGCCGTGTTTGTATACATTGCCCTCTGCGTTCTGGGCGGGGCGGCGCTGTTTCTGCCCGTTCCCCTGATGGCCCTGGTGTTTTTCCTCCAGGGGATTCTGGGCGTCACCTCCTACACCATCCGCACCGCGGCCACCCAGGCCTACGTGCCGGACGCCAAGCGGGCCCGGTTCAACGGGACCTTCCAGATGCTCTGCTCCCTGGGGGCCATTCTGGGGAACCTGTCCGTGGGGGCCATGGCGGAGCTGTGGCCGGAGCGCAGCATCATCGTGGGGGTGAACGTGTTTGCCCTGGCGATGGTGTACGTGTTCATGTACCGGGGCCGGGAGGCGGTGCGGAAGGTCTATAACCGGGATGTATAACAAAAAGCGGGAGCATACGCTCCCGCTTTTGTCGTAGGCGGCTGGGGACCCGGTCAGGTCACATTCCCGTTTTTGTCGCAGGTCAGGGTGAGGCTCACCGTCCGGGAGGCCCCGCCGGGCCCCGAAAAAACCGCCTCTCCATAGGCGGTATTGCCGGAGGTGTACTCGTCGTGGGAGTCCACGTCCCAGCCTTTGCGATAAATATCCATATCAGCATAGCAGGAATCTGCACAACTTGTTGTACCGTTATAGGTAAATGAAGCACTCAAAATGTAAGAAAAACATTTTTCCTGCGATGAATTATAGTAATTATAGATTTTGCTGCGGTTAATTGTTGACCTTATGTAAGACGTCTCGGTTGTGATGATTGCAAAGGAACCGTCACTGTAGTCAATGCGCTCTTCGTTTGTTTCAAAGGCAAATGCTGTGGAGGACATCAAATTTATGCAGAGAAGGACTACTAAAAGGTTACATAGAGACCGTTTCATTGACAAATTCTCCTAGTTGTAGTGATACTGTATACGTGATTCCCCGTCTTCCGGAGGTTCTGGCGGAGGGTCGTTTGTATAAACTATCGTTTCGATGATGGCCGTTCCCCCGGTAGCGCGCATATACAGCGCATACGCCGACGTCAGAAGAGACACCGCCGCCAGCACGGCGATGATGCAGATATACAGCCGCTTCCGCCGGAGGCGGTAGCGCTCCCGCTCCTCCCAGGGCACCCCGCGTGCGAGACTGCCGGCGGTCTCGCAGGGGGAGCCGGTCTCCCGGTGAATAACCGCTACCGTCAGCGCCTCGGCGGCGGGGTACGCCTCCTCCAGCTCCCGGCGCAGGCCGTCCAGCAGCTCCCGCCGCCGTTTTTTGGGCAGGTCGATCCAGTGCTCCACCTGCTGGCAGTAGCACTGGATGGCTTCACTGCGCGTCATCCTCTATTACTCCTTTCATCAGATCGCAGAAGACGGAGGAGATGCGTTGATACTCCCTCCAGGTCTCCTGCAGATAAGCCTCTCCCCGCTGCGTGATGCCGTAGTAGCTTCTGGCCCGGTTGTCGGACACCTCGCTGCGCACCACCTCCACATACCCCTGCTCCTCCAGCCGGTAGAGGACAGGGTAGAGCACGGAGATGGTAAAGGCCCCGCCGCTCCGCTTCTTCAGCTCCTGGGTCAGCTCATAGCCGTACATGGGCCGTTCTCCCAGCAGCCGCAGGACGACCAGAGGACTGGTGGCCCGCTTGAAATACGCCAGGAAAGAGTGGCCTGTTGTGTCAGTTTTTTCACCTATGTCTGTCACCCTCCTTACATCGTAATGTGTAACAGGTATTATATAGGAAATATTTTGATAAGTCAATATATATAGCATTGACAAATATAGTTGTATATGGTAATATGGGCATAGAACAGAGAAGGGAGGTGGAACCATGGAATAAAAGAGGTGTGGTGCGCCTCGTCTTGCTCCCTCTGCGGCACCAAGTATAGTCCCGCAAACACACACATAACAGACAAGAAAGGTAGGTCAAGAACATGCGCAACATGAAAAAGGGGCTGTTCAGCGCGGTAATGGCGCTGGCGATGCTTCTGTCCCTGTCCGTGTCCGCCTTCGCGGCGGAGGAGGTCTCCGTTTCCCAGGACAACCACTATGTGACGCTCCATGTTATGACGGAGGAGGAGACCCAGATCGCCCTCGCCAGCGACTATACCGTGCGGGAGGCCACCGTCCTGCTCAAGAGGAACAACAGCACCGGCACGGCGGGCACCAAGATTACCAGCTTCACCGCAGAGCACGAAACCGCCCTTTTCACCATCACCAGCGCGACGATGACGGAGACCTATAACGTGGTCTGCCTTGACGCCGAGGGCAACGAGGTGTCCGAGTATTATGCGGACATTCCCCTGGGCAACTCCATAGCGGCAGAGAACCTGATCATCGGGGAGAAGTACACCTTCCGCGTGAGCACCAACGACGGCCCCAGCCGGTGCACCGCGTACTATAAATTGCAGTATTGATCCCGGCATAACAGAGCGGGAGCGCCCCGGCGCTCCCGCTCTTCGGCTGGATTGCGGCAATAGTGACAAATTTCCCGGATTTGGATTAATTAATGTGCAGTATTGACAAATATATCTCTGTATGATAATATAAAGTTATAAAATATATGCAAAGAAAACGTTAACAGAAAATTGGAAGATCGGATGATGAACGGGCCGCATCAGACGTATTTGAGAGGCGGGCTGCGGTGGTTTTCATGGATATTTTTTTCTAAAGGAGTAGAATATGAAAAAACGCTGCTTATCTATGTTGCTGCTGTTCATGTTTATCATTGGCATGAGCGTTCCGGCGGCTGCTTCCAAAGGCAATGCTTACCGCTTTCTGGATCTGACAGAAATTGATCCGGACTCTAGTACAACAAGGGTGGAAGCTGTATCGCTGGACGATGGTTTAACAGCGGATGTCAACTCCAAGATCATCAGCAACGACCCGGACGTCTATGTTAATTCTATCACAGTGCATCCGATCATCGCCGTGTATGAGGGCGAACAGGGAACGATGTATATTATCAACGATATTACGCGTTCGGTTCGCTTTACCTCGAAAGGGCAGTTCCAGTCGTTGAACCTTACTAATGCTGGGCTTCAGTCGGTCATTAAAGAACTTTCCACCGGTGTTGCAAACGATCCCACTTTGGCCGGGAAAAAGGTTCTTTTTGTTGGTTGGGACGTTTCATCTGTGTTTACTTGTATCGCTGAAAGTCCGCAGTATATTGAATATACCCCCACAAGTACCTGTATAAATGGGACAGCAACCAAGCGAATTACTGTGACCGGAAAACATACACAGGTAACCGTGGATGAATATTTCTTCATGCCGGAAAACATCAACGACTATTATCATGTTGGTGTCAGAGGCTCGTTCATGTTTATCCGCACAAGCGGACCCAACAGCGGACAGCAGGGCGGGTTTGGAATCTCCGCCGGCCTGACAGTCAACAGCGATAAACGATAAAACAAGCAGCAACTCACATCATACAAGGAGGATTTCATCTTATGGGAGACGGCATCATCACGCTCAATACGTCCTGGTTCACCCGCGTGCCGGGCACCGAGCACGGCAATGTGGCCGTGGCCACGCTGAAGGGCTCTTACCTGAAAGAGGCCCAGAAGATTGCCCAGGAGAAGATCGCGGCCTACACGGCCGCCGACATCCAGGCCGCCAGGACGGAGAAAACGGACCGGGTCAAGCTGACGGACGAGCAGAAAAAGTATCTCGCGGACACCTACCGGCCCCGGGAGATGTCCCGTGAGGAGTACGTTGCGTTTGCGCGGGATCTGGAAAAATTCGGGATTATCAACGCGGATGACCGGCGGCTTCTGGGCTGCGGCGAGAAGAAGGGGCTGTCCCTGTCCCCGGTGGGAGAGCGGTGCGGGGCGTGGGTGTCCGACATCTCCAGCGCCCTGAGCTTTGAGGACTGCCGGGGCAACCTTCTGGACTGGGTCCGGTACCGCGCCTCCTTCCAGAAGTACGACCCTGCGTCGGGCGCATTTTACCGGGACCGGGAGGCCCGTCTGTACGAAAAGCTCAGCAGCGTGCTGCAGCAGATCGGCGTCTGAGTGCCCCTTGGATCACCGGCGGCCGGACCATGCTGCCCCTTCGCTTCCTGACGGAGGCCCTCGGCGGGACCATCCGCTGGGAGAACGGGGCGGTGTATATCGACTAAATAAGGTGAGGGCCGGCAGTTTTGCCGGCCCTCACCTTATTGCAATCCAAAGCGGACTATGTCCCGGCGATCCCCCGCCCCGCGGCGCTGTCCAGCCACTTCCCCCGCAGCAGCCGCACCAGAAACAGCACGCCCCGCACGCACAGCTCCACGCACATGGCCAGCCACACCCCCACCAGCCCCATCCGGGGGGCCAGGAGGCTGGCGGCGGTGATGCGCACGCCCCACATGCTCACCAGGTTCAGGATGCTGGGCACCAGGGTATCCCCCGCGCCCCGCAGGGCCCCGGCCACCACGATGGAGGCGGCGAACAGCGGCTCGGCAAAGGCCTCGATCCGCAGCACCCGGCTCCCCAGCTCCCGGATGGCGGGGTCCGGGGTCAGCAGGGAGAACAGCCACGGGGCCAGCAGGTACATCAGCGCCCCGGTACAGGCCATGATGGCCACGCCCAGGGCCACGGACAGGTTGGCAAACCGCCTGGCCAGGTCCCGGCGCTCCGCGCCGATGCTCTGCCCCACCAGGGTGGTGGCGGCGGAACCGATGCCGTAGCCGGGCATATAGCAGAAGCTCTCCGCCGTCACCCCCAGGGAGTCCGCCGCCACCGCCACCGTGCCCAGGGGGGCCACAATGCGGGTGGCGGCGATGTGGGCCCCTCCCAGGATGATACGCTCCAGGGCCAGGGGCAGGGACAGCCGGGCGGCGGCGGCGAGGCACTTTTTCTCCAGCCGCCAGGGCACCCCCTTCGCCAGCCGCAGCAGGGGGGAGCGGAAGCAGAGGAAATAAAGCATCAGCAGGGAGGTGACAGCCTCCGCCAGGGCGGTGCCCAGGGCCGCCCCGGTGACCCCCAGCCCCGCCCCCGGCAGGGTGAAGCCCCCCGCCAGCGTCCGCGAGGGGAAGATCAGGAGGCTGTTGAAGACCACGTCCAGAGCGCACATGAGGATATTCAGCATGCTGGGGACGCGCATGTCTCCGCTGCATTGGAGCATGCTGCCCGCCGTCTGCCGCAGCAGGACGAAGGGCAGGGTGCAGGCGAAGATGAGGAAGTACCGCCCCGCGTCCGGGCACACGTCCGCCGCGCCGTGGAGCCAGACGGGGAGGCTGCCGCTGATGCCGGCCCCCACGGCTCCCAGCGCCAGCCCCAGGGCCAGGGCCACCATGAGCCCCTGGCGCAGCACGGCCTGGGCGGCATCCCGCCGTCCGCCGCCGATGAGGTGGGCGATCTGCACGGAGAAGCCGGTGGCGGCGGAGATGCAGATACCGCCGAAGAGCCAGGTGGTGGTGGAGACCAGGCCGATGGCGGCGGTGGCGCTGGCTCCCAGGGAGCCCACCATGGCGGAGTCTATGTACTGCATGGCGATGGCGCTGATCTCCGCCAGGATGGCCGGGACGCTCAGCCGCATGACGAGGCCCATCTGCTGCCAGAGGGTGGTGGACGCGCCGGGGCTGAGGTAGGCGTCCCATTGTATTTCTTTTCCCATGATGCGCTCCCATTCCGCTTTTTTGTCTTAGTATACAGTATACCAGCCCTCTCCGCCGGTGGCAAGGGAAAAATCGGAATCTCCTCTGCCGCCCTCCCGGATAATTTTGTTGTGTTTGCCGCCGTCTGGTGATATAATAAAACAGCTTGAAATTCAATGGGGGAGGGACCCATACATGACACGACAGGAATACCTGCGCTCCCTGGGGGGAAAGCGCGTGGCCGTCATCGGCATCGGCGTAAGCAACCGGCCGCTGCTGCGCCTCTTGCTGGAGGAGGGCATTGACGTAACCGCCTGCGACAAAAAGGAGCGGGCGGAGCTGGGGCCGTTGGGGGACGAGCTGGAGGCGGCGGGCTGCAAGCTCCGCCTGGGGCCGGACTATCTGGAGGGGCTGGAGCAGGACGTGATTTTCCGCACCCCCGGCCTGCACCCCCGCTATCTGGCGGAGGCGGCGGCCCGTGGGAGCGTGATCACCTCGGAGATGGAGGTCTTCTTTGACGTCTGCCCTTGTCCCATTCTGGCGGTCACCGGCAGCGACGGGAAGACCACCACCACCACCATCATCGCCCGCCTGCTCCAGGCCGCCGGCCACACCGTCCACCTGGGGGGGAATATCGGCCGCCCGCTGCTGGGGGAGGCGGAGGCAATCCGCCCCGGCGACTGGGCGGTGGTGGAGCTGAGCTCCTTCCAGCTGCTGACCATGCGGCGGAGCCCCCATATCGCCGTGCTGACCAATCTGGCTCCCAACCATCTGGACGTGCACACGGATATGGAGGAGTACGTCCGGGCCAAGGCCGTGCTTCTGAACTATCAGGGCCCATCGGATCGCGCGGTGTGCAATTGGGACAACGAGATCACCCGCCGCCTCTCTCAGGAGACGGCAGGAAAGGTCTCACACTTTACACGAGCTTCCGGCTTCAAGCCGGACCGGGGCTGTTGGCTGGAGGGGGACGCCGTCTGGTATCGGGACGAGGCGGGGGCGCGGGAGGTGCTGCCCCTGCGGGACATCCTGCTGCCGGGGGTCCACAACGTGGAAAACTTCATGGCCGCCATCTGCGCGGTGCAGGGGCTGGTGGAGGACGAGACTATCCGCACCCTGGCCCGGAGCTTTGGCGGGGTGGAGCACCGCATCGAGCTGGTGCGCACCCGGCGGGGGGTGCGCTGGTACAACGACTCCATCGCCTCCAGCCCCAGCCGCACTGAGGCCGGCCTGCGCTCCTTTCCGGAGCGGGTGGTCCTCATCGCCGGCGGCAAGGACAAGGGCGTCAGCTACGCCCCCCTGGGCCCGGTGATCAACGACCATGTAAAACTCCTGATTCTCTGCGGGGCCACCGCCGGCGCCATCCGGCAGGCGGCGGAGCGGGCGGAGAACGCCTGCGGCCTGGAGATTGTAGAGGTGCCCGACTACCCCGCCGCCGTCCGGCTGGCGGCGGAGCGGACGGGGGAGGGGGACGTGGTGCTCCTCTCCCCGGCCAGCACCTCCTTTGACCGCTTCAGGAACTTCGAGGAACGGGGCCGGGTCTTCAAGGAGCTTGTGGCGGCCCTGCCCGCATAAGCGGGAGCAACTGGTGGGAATAGGGAAAAGCCGTGGCCTCATAGGCTTGCCAGTGAGGTGATGCATATGCGCCGCTACAGGCCCCCGAGATCCCCCATGCTCCCCAGGCAGAAGGCGAAGCTGATCTGCTTTTTTCTGTCCGTGCTGCTGATAACGCTGACGCTGGTGGGCACGTCCCATCTGCGCGCCCTGCTGGGAAACCTGGCGGTGACGCGGGTGACGAACCTGGTGGGCCAGCTGGTGACCGCGGCGGTCAGCGACGCCGTGGAGGGCGGGGAGATCCAGTACAACAGCCTGATTTCCCTGGAAAAGGACGAGACCGGCCACGTCACGGCGCTGCAGAGCAACATGGCGGAGTTCAACCGCCTCCAGTCCGCCATCACCCAGGACGTGCTGACCCGCCTGGACCAGATGTCGGACATCGATCTGAGCATCCCCGTAGGCACCCTTACCGGCTCTGCCCTGCTGGTGGGCCGGGGGCCCAGCCTCATCGTCAGGATGCAGTCCATGGGGAGCTGCTCGGCCCGCTTTGAGAACCAGTTCACCCAGGCCGGCATCAACCAGACCACCCACCGGGTGATGCTGTACGTGGATGTGTCCATGTCCATCCTGCTCCCCGGTTTCCGGACCGGCACCCAGGTGAGCAGCTCCTTCTCCGTGGCGGAGACCGTCATTGTGGGGGATGTGCCGGATACCTACACCTACTTCGACTCCGGCAGGGACATCGAGGAGGAGGCCCATGAGTACGCCATCAACAACGGGTAGTGCCCCGGAGAAGCGGCCGCCCGGAAGGAGATACAATGGATTACAAACGTGAAATGAACGATCTGCGGGGAACCCTCAGTGAGGCGGGTTACCGCTACTATGTGCTGGACGATCCCGCCATGCCGGACTACGAGTACGACCGCCTCCTCCGCCGCCTGGAGGAGCTGGAGGCGGCCCACCCGGAGGAGATCACCCCCGACTCCCCCACCCAGCGGGTGGGGGGCGCGGCCCTGGAGAGCTTCCGGCAGGTGGAGCACCCGGTGCCCCTGGAGAGCCTCCAGGACGTGTTCGCCCCCCAGGAGGTGGAGGAGTTCGCCGGGCGCATGGAGGAGGCCCTGGAGACAGTCCAATACAGCGTGGAGCCCAAGGTGGACGGCCTGAGCGTGGCCCTGGAGTACCGGGACGGGGTGTTCGTCCAGGGGGCCACCCGGGGCGACGGCCGGGTGGGGGAGGACGTGACGGAGAATCTGCGGACCGTCAAGTCCATCCCCATGGTCCTGCCGGAGAAGCTGCCCCGGCTCATCGTCCGGGGCGAGGTGTTCATGCCGAAGAATGTGTTCCACAAGCTCAACCGCCGGCGGGAGGAGAACGGGGAGGCCCCCTTCGCCAACCCCCGCAACGCCGCCGCCGGCTCCCTGCGCCAGCTGGACCCCAAGATCTGTGCCAAACGGCTGCTGGACATCCGGGTGTTCAACCTGCAGCTGGCGGAGGGCAGGAGCTTTGCCAGCCACAGCGAGACCCTGGACTACGTGGAGAGCCAGGGCTTCCAGACCATCCCCCGAAAGGTCCTCTCCAGCGCCGGGGAGGTCAACGCCGAGATCCTCCGCCTGGGGGAGAGCCGGGAGGAGCTGCCCTTTGATATGGACGGAGCGGTTGTAAAGGTCAACAACCTGTCAGACCGTGTCCTTGTAGGAAGCACCGCCAAATGTCCCCGGTGGGCCGTGGCCTACAAGTACCCGCCGGAGCGGAAGCCCAGCCGGGTGCTGGACATCACGGTCCAGGTGGGCAGAACGGGGGTGCTGACTCCCAAAGTGAAGGTGGAGCCGGTGCGCCTGGCGGGGACCACCGTCACCAGCGCTACCCTCCACAATCAGGATTTCATCGACGAGAAGGACATCCGTATCGGGGACACCGTGGTGCTCCAGAAGGCGGGGGAGATCATCCCCGAGGTGGTGGAGGTCCTCCGGGATCTGCGGCCTGAGGGGACGGAGCCCTACCGCCTGCCGGAGCGGTGCCCGGTGTGCGGCGCGCCGGTGGTCCGGGACGAGGATGGGGCCGCTCTGCGCTGCACCGGCGCGGAGTGCCCCGCCCAGCTCCACCGGAACCTGACCCACTTCGCCAGCCGGGACGCTATGGACATCGACGGCATGGGCCCGGCGGTGATGAGCCAGTTGATCGAGCGGGGGCTGGTCAAGACCCCGGCGGACCTCTATTTCCTGACGGAGGAACAGCTGGCGGACCTGGAGCGGATGGGGAAGAAGTCCGCCCGGAACGCGGTGCGGGCCATCGCAGCCAGCCGGGAGCGGGGGCTGGAGCGGCTGCTCTACGCCCTGGGCATCCGGCAGGTGGGGCAGAAGGCGGGGGCGGTGCTGGCGTCCCATTTCAAGACCTTCGACGCCCTAGCCGCGGCCTCGGAGGAGGAGCTGACCGCTATCGGCGACATGGGGGCCGTCACCGCCGCCTATATCCGGGAGTGGCTGGACAGCCCCCAGTCCCAGCATCTCATGGGCCGGCTGCGGGAGGCCGGCGTCTCCATGGAGGCTGCCCGGCAGAGCGCCGGGGAGCAGTTCAAGGGGATGAGCTTTGTCCTCACCGGCGCGCTGGAGCGCTTCACCAGGGACGAGGCCGCCGCCCTCATTGAGTCCCTGGGGGGGAAGGCCAGCAGCGCGGTGAGCAAGAAGACCGCCTACGTGGTGGCTGGGGAGAACGCTGGCAGCAAGCTACGCAAGGCCGCCGAGCTGGGGATCCCCGTGCTGACGGAGGAGGAGTTTGCCGCCATGCTGGAGGAGAACGGAGCGGCATTGTGACTAATTCCCCCGCGGCCCAATTGGAATTTTTGCCAAAAATGCCCAAAGCCACTGGATTTCTCCTTGACAGCGGCGGGCTGGGCTGGTATTCTATAGGGCGGAAAGGCTGTGACAATTTCATAGGCGGATGAACGGTTCAGGAGAGACCGCGCACTCTGGCGCGGCGCCGAAGGAGCAATGCCACACTCTCTCAGGCAGCAGGGACTGAATCGGGACGAAAATCTGGAAAGCGCCGTTCTGCGGCGCGCCGGCGGGGCAACCGCTGTCGCTTCGGCGGCGGCGTGGAATCTCTCAGGTCAATCAACAGAGGCGCGACAAGGGAATTGTTGCGCCCTGTTTTTGTTTCTATCGGTGATCACAGCAATCCCCGGCTAAATTTTAAAGGAGGGCAAATGAATCTATGAGTGAACTCAAGCGCACCCAGCTCTACGACGTCCACGTGGCCGCAGGGGCCACCATGGTGGATTTCGGCGGATGGGAGATGCCCATCAAGTACCCCACCGACATTGTCGCCGAGCACCTCTACACCCGCCACGCATGCAGTCTCTTCGACGTGTCCCACATGGGCCGCATTCTGGTGGAGGGCCCGGAGATGGTCCCCTTCCTCCAGCACGTTCTCTCCAGCAACGTCATGGCCCTGGACCTCAATCAGGCCCAGTACGCCATCATCCCCAACGAAGCGGGCGGCGCGGTGGACGACGCCTACCTCTACCGCTTCGAGGAGGACCGGTACCTGCTGGTGGTCAACGCCGCCAACACGGACAAGGACCTGGCCCACCTGAACGAACAGATCAAGGGCTACGACGCCAAGATGACCGTCATCACCGGGGACTGGGCCGCCATCGCCGTCCAGGGCCCCAAGGCCAAGGAGGTCCTCCAGGTCCTCTCCGGCGGCGAGGCCGTTACCGAGCCCATGAAGAACGCCCTGAACACCCTCCAATTCGAGGGCCGCACCGTCCGGGTGGCTAAGACCGGCTACACCGGCGAGCCCATCGGCTACGAGGTTTACATTGAGACGGCCGAGGCAGCCTGGCTGTGGAACCGGCTCATCGAGCTGGGGGCGAAGCCCGCCGGCCTGGGGGCCCGCGACACCTGCCGCCTGGAGGCCTGCCTGCCCCTGTACGGCCACGAGATGGGCCTGGACCCCGAGGGGAAGGAGATCCCCATCTTTGCCGTGCCCCTGGCCAAATTCGCCGTCAGCTTCTCGGAGCAGAAGGGCGCCTTTATCGGCCGGGAGCCCCTGGAGAAGCAGTACGAGGTCTTCAAGCGGGTGATGAACCGGGACTTCTCCGATCTGGCGGACCTGCCCCGGCGGATCATGCCCATCACCCTGCTGGACAAGGGCGTCATGCGGGCCGGTATGCCCGTCTACAAGGGCGACAAGCTCATCGGCTACGTCACCAGCGGCACCATGGTGCCCTACTACCGCCATGAGGGCGAGGGCCTCCAGACCGTCATCCTGGAGGAGACCGCCAAGCGCTCCATCGGCCTGGCCATCGTGGACA
>ERZ779626.179-NODE-179-length-42343-cov-18.984795_pt1 | contig 42343 bp, 43 predicted proteins | sample MGYA00514209_ERZ779626 | MGnify/ENA primary metagenome ERZ779626 (study PRJEB29562, sample SAMEA4376713) | mouse gut metagenome | isolation source: Cecum | study: EMG produced TPA metagenomics assembly of the A DSS colitis mouse model was used to assess the...
TTGATGCCGTAGGCGTTCAGCCCACGGCATCTAAACTGTTCGGTTCTTTTGGCGCGGAAGGAGGGATTTGAATTTTAGACCTGGGTGAAAATGCTGTAAAACCGTGTAAGCAGAACCCTTTATTTTCAATGGGTTCTGCCGCTTTTGTGAAAATCGTGTAAATAGCCGTAAAACCTCGTAGGGGTAAAGGTAGGGGTCAAGGTTGTCCCATAAAATGGACATATGGCAAGGGCCGGGGAGTTGAATCCCCGGTCCTCTTTCTGTCACTCCGAAAATACCTTGCTCAATTCGATAAAACAGCCGTCCAGCACGTTGACCTTTGCCACGCCTTGCCGGTCATAGACCTCATGGAGCTGCAACGATCCATCCCGCTGTAAGAATACCTGTACCGTGCTGCTGTCCGGGTCTACAATCCAGTACTCCCGCACCCCGGCCCGCTGGTATAGCCCCAGCTTTACAAGGCGGTCATGCCGCTGTGTGGATGGGGAAAGGATCTCCACCACCATGTCCGGTGCACCCTTGCAGCCGCGATCATCCAGCTTGGAGTGGTCACACACGATGGTGATATCCGGCTCCACCACCGTGTCCACATCCTCCGGGGTGTCGCCGTCCTTCTCGAACAGGCGCACATCAAACGGCGCATGATAGACCTTGCACTTCTTTCCCTCCAGGTAGTTTGCAAGCTGCCGGAACACCTCTCCGCTGATTTCCTGGTGTTCCCTGGACGGGGCGGGGGCCATCAAGACAACTTCCCCGTCAATGAGTTCCGCCCGCTCGTCATCCGGCCAGGTAAGCACATCCGCGAACGTATACCGCTCCTTCTCTGCTGGCAATGCCATAAATCACGCCTCCTTTTCCAGTTTACCCCCTGTGGCCGGGTTGATACCCATTGCAAGGGAAGTCTTGTCCCGTTTGGCCTGTGTCTCCACCGCCCGGGAGACGAAATCCGGCAAATCCTCACCAGAGGCTGTAGAAGCCTCCACAGCGCACGCATATGCTTCGGAACGCAGAGATACCACCCCGTCCCCGAGCGGGTCTTGTAGGGCCTCTGAGAGGCCTTTATCGCGGTCGCAGGATATTTGGTGGTCTATGGCGCGGTTGATAAAGCCGTTGACGCTCTCGCCCTGGGTTTCGGCGTGGGCCTGGATGGTTTCCTTTTTGCCTTTGGGGACGGTTAGGTTGATACGGTCATAGTTTGCCGCCATATATTTATTAACGGCCTTTTGCTGTGCTTTTGATACCGGCATGGCGTTCCCTCCTTGAATTTTCGATTTCGTTCCACTATGGACACAATTAGGGCGGCGGGTATTCTGTCCATTTCGTCCATTCTGTCCAGGGGGGAGCCTCCAAAATTGGAGACTCCTTTCCCAGTATGGTCATAGTATACCGCAAAAGTATATCTGTGTATATAGACAATATCAACAAACATATCTGCGCAGATATGTATAGTCTGCCAATAGACATATCTGCGCAGATAGTGTATACTTGTCATTGTCAGGAGGGAACAGCACCAGCAAAGGTTCCAATGAGTAGCCGCAAGGCGAAAAGAGATGGCCTATAAGAGCGGGACGGGATCTGGAATGGCCCCAACGAGGATTCCCCCATAAAGCCCACCGCCGCCGGTGCAATCCCCTAAAAATCAAGGAGGTACACACCATGACCGAGAAAATGATTGAGAACCGAGTGAAGAAACTCCAGGCCATCGAGGCCCAGCAGAAGGAGCTGGAGGCCCAGGCCAACGCCATCCGGGCCGAGCTCAAGGCAGACTTGGAGGAGAAGGGCGTGGATGAGCTCAAGACCAAGAACTTCATCCTCCGCTGGAAGGAGATCATCAGCAACCGCCTGGACAGCAAGGCCCTCAAGGCCGCTCTCCCCGACGTGTACGGCCAGTTCTGCCGCACCAGCGCTTCCAGGCGCTTCACCATCGCATGAGAAAGGCCCCATATCCCACGCCAGCAAGCAAGAGGATATAGAGCCCACACACAGCCCAGGAGGGGCCGGTACAGCCATTATACCGCCCCTCCCGGAGAAAATCAATAGGAGGATTCATCTTTGAAAGGAAATATTTTCACCGACATTGCCGCCACCGTCGAGGCAGGGCGGAAAATCCGTGAAGCAAGGAAGGCCGGAGCGGATGCTGTTCAGATCAAACCAATTCGCATTATGCCTTTTAAGGCCTTATCCCTGGGGTTCCTTGACATTATGGAAGGGTGCAGCGCCTGGAACCTGGGAAGGGAAACGTATCAGGCCGCGAAGGAGGTTTTTGATAGCCTCCCGGAGAAAACAAAGCGTGACCTTGCCCCCACGCCGGAGAGGCCGGGGGAATGGGTAGAACGCGCCCGGTTTTGGCAGAATCTCCTAAAGCCCGCCCTGCCGCCGAAAATGTATCATGCTGTCATGGTGAAGTTTATTAGTTGGTACACCCACTGTCTGCGGCGGAGGAAGGGGGCGGAGGTATGACTTTCTTGGAAACCAGCGACAAGCAGGTGCGCCAGTTCATGGAGCTGCTTGATAGGGCAGGCACCAACGAATATATCATGGTGGTGGCCATCCTTTGTGCCGACCTGGGGAAAGATGGGCCTAACATCGAAAATAGGTACACTAAGGGGGACTTCAAGCGGGCCATTAAAGCCTTGAGAGCGTCCCAGGTATACGCCCCGGATCATGCTAAAAACTATGAGGCCGCTATCGCGCATATCCGCGAAAAATGGTTGCATAAGGCGGTGACGGTATGAGGATCACATGGAAGCACGGGGACCGCTCCGTTGAGTTTGAGCACCAACCCATGCCCCCGGAACGGTTCAACGCCCTGTGTAAGCTGGCCGGGGCCGCTATCGGCGGCGGGGTGTTGCTGTTGGCCGTCCATATGGTGGGCATATGGGCCATTGTCTGGGCGGTTGGGGCGCTGGTGCTGGTTGGGCTGTACAGGCTGATTCGTGGAGGGATATTTGATTGAGCAGAGGGCCGGGGGTGATACCCCGGCCCTTTTACTGTGGGGGAAACTTAGGTTTTCTGAGGTTGTTGTCCAAATCCCTCTATTTCGCGTTTTAAAGCCCCTTGCGCGGCGCTTGGCCCGCTCGAGTTATAATTATGCTCCTTCGAGCGGGCGCGGCTTTACGGGCTTTATACGGCCTTTGTGTTAAAAGTTTAACAAAGGCACCTTGCCAGCGGTCAAAACGACCAGAGGGGGGCTCAAATTGAGGCACCCGCGATTTCGGGGGTAGGGGCCAATCGGCTCAGATCTGAGCCGATTGCTTTCACTCAAAATTGAGTAAAAGTCCATCCCGGACAAGGGGCCGCAAATTTGCGCCCCCTTTGGGGACTGCGCAAAATTGCGCTCACCCCAAAATTGGGGGTGGGCAAAGCAAAAGCCACGTGCCAACGAGCTGGCACTTTCTGGCGGGGTGGCGCTTCACGGGCTTTAAGTGCTCAATTCTCCGTAGAATCTTCTTGCTCCTCCTTCCCCGCGGCCGTTCGCAACACGTCTTTTGCGGCGTCCAAAACAGGATTTAGGTCAACCCCGGGATCCAACATCCTCCGGGCCAGATCTCCCATACGCTCTTTCAGGTGGTCTTGCATCGTATAATCTCCTTTCTATATCAGCAGTACCGGCCTCCCGGCCTGTATGGTCATGTCGTTGATGTGTTTGACGGTGTTCCGGGCAACCACTTTCCCATCAAGTTTGGTTTCTATGGTGATATTGATTGTCTGGCTTTCCGGGGTTCTTTGCAACGCTTGCATAATGGCGGAAAACTGCTCCGCAATGTTTCCTGTGTCAGACCGCCTATTCACGGTGGCCGAAAACTGTGGGCTGGCTGGGATTACCGTTCCCTGAGCAACACGGGGCAGCTGCTGAACCGAGAGGGAAGGAAGTGCTTCCAAGTTGGGCCCGCCCACATTAACACCGCTGATTTGCCGCGCAGCCTTTTGAACGGCTGATACAGCAAGCCCGGATTCTGCCTGAATCCCATTGGCAAGCCCCCGGGAGATGTTTTCTCCGATTGCGGAAAACACGGTTGACGGACTGTGAATGCCAAGCAGTCCTTTTACGTTGTCAACGATACCGCCGAAAAATCCAGAAACCTTCTCTTTAATCCATGAACCCATTGCCAAGATTCCATCCCACAGGCCTTTCACAATATTTTTCCCGACATCCTTTATTTTCGACATATACGTTGTAAACCCGGTCACAATTGATGTGATAATCTTTGGAACAGCCTTTACAGCTTCGGGAATATTTTGAATGATTCCAGCAGCAAATTTTACGATTAAATCCAGACCCGCCTGTATGATTTTAGGGAGGTTGTTTGCAATGGCGGTCACGAGCTTTTCAATAATGACCGGGGCTTTTTCTAACAGTTTTGGCATTGCTTCGATCAGCCCATCCGCCAGTGCAACAATAATTTCTATTGCTGCGTCCACGAGTTTGTCCACGTTGTCAATCAGCGTTTCCACAATTTGCAAAATGGCATCAACCGCGACAGGGATCAGCTCTGGGAGCGATTCCGAAATTCCTGATACAAGTACAGATATGATCTCAACCGCCACAGAAATGATTTCTGGAAGCGCCTCAATTGCTCCATTTATCAGTGTCATTATGATTTCCAGCGCGGCATTTGTGATTGTTGGCAAATTTTCTATGATTCCCCTCCCCAGTGCTCCAAGCAGCTGCATACCAGCGTCTACCATAGCGGGAAGCTGTTCAACAACCATGTTCAGACCATCGCTCAAAACATCTCCAAAAGCCTCCATCGCGCCGGACAACCCGCCCTCCTGAAAAGCGGATGCAATTTTTGAAACCCCATCAGAGCCGAACTGCACAAACTCTCTGAGGTTTGGAGTGAGCTGGTCAGATAGGATGATCTGCGCTCCCTCCAGGGCGGATTTGAACAAAGTAACGTCACCAGCCAAATTGTCAAGCTGCGTGTTCGCCATGTTCTCCGCCGCCCCGGCAGCATTGCCTATGTACCCGCTCAGCTCGTCAAACCGCTCCCCGGTGTTGGCCAGCAGGGCATTGACGGATTTTAAGTCCTCCTTGTTAAAAATTTTAGAAAGAGCCTGTGTTTGCTCCCCCTGTGTCATGGCGGAAAGCGCCGCCTGAAGGTCTGCGAACGTTTCATTTAGGGGGCGTATATTCCCCTGTGCGTCGTAGACCTCCAGCCCCAGGGATTGCATAGCTTTTGCCGCTGTATCAGTCGGCGCGGACAATGATAAGATGATATTCCGCAGAGCCGTGCCGCCCTCTGCGCCTTTCACGCCATTGTCCGCCAGAATGCCAAGAGCAGTTGAAAGCTCAGTGGTGCCTCCGGCGAGGTTTTTGGCGGTGCCGCCAATGGTCAAGATTGCCTCGCCCAACTGGGCAACACTGGTGTTTGACTTGCTGGAGGCCATCGCCATTTGATCCACCAGGACGGCAGATTCTTCCATGCTCAAGCCAAGTGCGGACTGCGCGTCAGTCACCATATCAGAGGCGGCGGCAAGTTCGATTCCGCCGGCAGCGGCCAGATTCAGCACATTCGGAAGCGCTTGCATGGATTGCTCCGAATCGTATCCGGCCAGCGCCATATAATTCAGCGCGTCCGCCGCCTGTGTTGCGGAAAAGGCGGTGGACGCCCCCATTTCCATCGCAAAGTCCCGCAAATCACCAATTTCATCCGTGGTTTTTCCCATCGTTGCCGCCACTTGAGACATTGCGCTGTCAAACTGCACTCCAGTGTCAACGGAAGAAGCCGCAAATGCAGTCACCGCCGTTGTGGCCGCTCCAATCGCCACAGCTGCCGCTTTGGCGGCCGCAGAAATTCCATTTTTTAGTTTGTCAACTATGCTTGATGTGGCTTTTTCAGCTTGTGAGGTGTCCATAACCACGCCTATGATGACAGACCCATCATAATTCTGCATAAATTACTCCCTTCTGCTGTATTTCTCCTTGTATTTCGCAACCTTCTCATTGAGTTCTACTTGCTTTTTCGCATATTCTTGGATCAGACCCCCAATTTGCTCGAAAAAGTCGGCAAACTCATAGATCCCAGGGGCCTGTTCCCCGAACACCTTTCGGCAGGTGCCCGCGCCGAACACTTCATCGGTTCGCGCCGCCAGATTAACGCACACCTCCGCAGCCTGTGCAATGACCGAAGAAGCTTCGTCGATAGACCCATTTTCCGCCCGAGAAAGCCGCTCTGAAAGCTCGCCTGAAGCGGCCTCAAACTCTTTCACAAGGATAATGAGATTATTCATGAAAGTTGTGTTCTTCAGCTCCAGCATGATAAAATCACCGCTGTCGTTCACCTGGATCTTCTTCCCGGTGCTGTTAATTTTGATGAAATCGCTCATTTTGTGCTCCTTTCAAATTTGTCCAACCTCTTTTTTGGGGCCCCAAGAGAGATATCCCCCAGGGGGGGGTCAAATTTGACCCCCCCCTTTTTTCGGGAACCCCAAGAGAGATATCCCCCAGGGCCTCTGTGAAAATGTTTTGTCGCGTCAATGTTCCAGGACGGCCCACCGTTAACCGTTCACAGCCTCGCAGAACGCGGCAATGGCCTGCGTGTCCGTTTCCAGGTCGGTGCTTGTGATGTCACCATAGAGGCCAGCCCCCTTCTTTGGGATCTGCGAGAAACATCCATATCTTTCCAGACATGATACAGCGTTTTTGGGCATCGCCCTGCTGGCGGCTCTTGCACCTTCCTGAATAAGCTCCAACGCCGCTCTTTCCAGGGTGTCAATCCTGCTCCGCAAATCATCGGCGGTGAGTTCCCGGTTGAACCGCACCCCACGCACCTTGTGTTTTTGTGCCAAATCATCCAGAACGGCCAGCGCCACTGGACAACCGCCCATCTGCTGTGCCGCCCGCTCCAATTCATCCTTTTCCAGGCTCTGCCGCATTTGCAGGACACTTAACAGGGCCGTTTGTTCTGTCGCGGGGGCAACAAGAGGGCGGCGGCTGACCGAATCCCGCATTTTTGCCGCAACCTCTCGAAACTGCTTCAAATAGGTTTCCCGCATCTGCCGCACACTGGCCTCCCTCTGGGCCTGGGCCTCCTGCATCCCCTGATTATATCCATCACTGCCTTTGAACGGCTCTAGCCGCTTAACGGCTTTGTCGTAATTGGCGTTGATTTCGTTCATGTCCTCAATGAATCCGGCCACACTGTAAAAATATTTCTCTGTGTTTTTCAATTTCAAATCATCCTTTCAAATCTGCAAGTATTTTGTCTATAGCTTCCATGTCCAGGTCAAGGCCCTCTGTTCCGTCCTCACCGGGGGTATTCAGCGCCTCCAGCAGCGCGGCCTTGCCTTGCTCATCCAATCCAGCGGCCCACCCTTGCAGCTCATACAGGCTGAGAGAGAGCGGGTCAATCGGGGCATCCTGCTCCATGTGCCGCGCTTCAATGGCTTTTTGCAGGTTGATAATCCGGCTGTTAATGCTACTCAAAATCTGACACCTCCCTATTGGGCACGGGGTGACAAATCACGGTCATGATCCCCGCTGCCGCCGCATATTCGGGGCGGTCTGCCGTGAAATCGGAAATATCTTCGAGCGGGCCGTGCTCCCTGAAAATGTCGATTGCCCCAGCGGGGTCAGTGGTGGTGCTGCTGCCGTCTGTGAAGGTGACAACCACCTTGCAGGGCATCCCCCGGTCTGCGATTTTCTGGAGCGCAGCCAGCCGCCTTGAAATTGTCTTACTGTCCATGTTCGCCTCCTATCGCCGCCTCTAATTCTTGCAGACGGGTGATGATGTCGGTCTGCTCTGTCATTTTCAGCCCGTATTCCAGCACAGAGCGGGCCGCAGATACGCGCACCTGCCCATTTTCGTCACTGTCCTCCATGACCTCACGCAGAACAGCAACCGCCGGATCAAGCGTCTGCTGCACTTTCCGGGTAGCGTCCTCCACCAACCCAGCAAATGCTTTCTTGTACTCCGCTTGGAATTCTGGGTCATCCAGATATCCCCGCAGGGTCTTGGACGTGATCCCCGCAGCGGCGGCGGCTTTCTCTTTTGTCGGCTGTGTCAGCAGCGCAACCAGGGCTTTTTGTTTCTTGGGTGTCATTGCACCCCTCCTTTCTTCGGTAAAAGTCGGTATAAATCGTTATCCAGTCCTCCAGCTTCATCACCACGCACCACGGCGAACGGGAGCGGCGGAAGAATATGGCGGGGGCACCGTCCCCGAACCGCTGGGCGTCCCGCTCCGCCTGGGCCATCCACTCAGACAGCCGCAGGGCCTCCGCCCGCCCTGGCTCAACCGGGTAGCCGTGGCCCTGAAGAATGCGGGCAAGCTCCCGCTCGGCGGCGCGGCCCTTGCGCTGAGATTTAGCCCCCAACGGCTGTGCCCCCCAAAATGACTTTTTGCGCCCATGCTCTCAGATTATCTGCATTTTGCTTGCGTCGACTGTCCCCGGTCAGCTTCAAGGGCACCTGACACATTTCCAGCACCCGATCATAGATTCGCCCATACTGCACAGAGGGCGGATTCTTTAACTCCTCCATCGACAGGTTGGTAGTGACGATAACGGGAAGGTGTGCGCTGGATCGTGCGTCCACCACGTTGAAAATCTGTTCCAGGCCGAAGGTGCTGTCCCTCTCCACACCCAGGTCGTCTATAATCAGCAGCTTGTACCGGGCCAGAGAATCCAACAGCTTTTGTTTGTCCGGCGTTCCCTGGAGCAGGTTCAGCAGCCGGGGGAAACTGGTAGCCGCCGCTGTCACCTGACGATCCAGCAGGGCGTTGGCAATGCAGGCGGCATAGAAGGTCTTGCCGGTGCCCACGGTGCCATAGAACAGAATGCCGACGTTCTTTTCCGCCATCTCGTCCCAGTGCTCCACATACCGCTGACAGGCGGCGGTGATCTCCGGCCTCTGGCCGTCATCGTCCGCGAAGGTGTGGCGCAGGGAGCCGGGGCAGGTAATGCCGCTGGAGTTCAGATTTTTCATCCTGGCCTCGAACTTCTCCCGTCTGTCCCGTTCATCCGCCGCTTGGCCTGCCTCCTGTTGGCACTGACAGGCCGTAGGAACAACGGTAGGATCATCCTTCCCCGTGGCCGGGTTAAAGCCCAGTCGCATTTGCTTGGGTGTGCGGCACTTGCCGCAATACAAGAGACCGTCCGCCCCGGTGTAATCGCCGGGGGCTTTGGTGGTCTTCATGAGCTTAGAAATAACCTTGTCCATATATATCCTCATTTCGTGAAAAAGAGTTCTTCCCCGTAGTCTGCGTCGGTCTTGACGCGATCCCGGTCGCCGCCCTGCGCGGGTTTGGTCCAGCACTCCCACTTTTCGGCGTTTCGGCAAGCCGCTTTCCAGTCTTTCATGGGGGTCTTGCCTACGAGCCAGCCCTTCGAAGCGTAGAAGTCGATAAACCCCTGCGGGTCTACGCTGCTCCCCCGCTCCCGGACATAAGTAGCCACTTCCTCCAGCGTGGGCGGTACAAAGCGAGAGCGCTTGGGCGGCGAAGCCGCCCTATTCGCTCCAGTATCCGTTTCAGTTTCAGTTTCAGTTTCAGTGCTTTCGGTTTTTTGAAACCATAGGTTTTCTGAATCAGAAACCATAGGTTTTTTAGGCGGTCTACCGCCTTTTTTGCCGTTGGCACGTCTTCCCTTGTTGGCATCAATGCTGGGCCGTGCAACTGTGAAAACAGCCCGCGCCATTGCATCCTTAAGCTTTGGCTCTACGCCGTATAGGGCATAGTCGCAAATGGCAAGCAGTGTTGCCAACTTATCTTCATCAGACATTTCGCTGATAGCATCGCGGAAAGAGCGGTAAAAGACAAATGATTCAAGCGGGTACTCAGCCATCCCCCCGCCCCCTCTCGATATCCGCCGCCGCGATTGCGTCGGCCACTTTGACGATCTCAGCGGCCCGCCGCCTCAGCCTTTGGACGCACCGCGCCCGCTCGTGGTTGCTGTTGGGGAGGAAGTACCCCCCGGTGGCGCTACTGCTTTCCAAAATCGGTGTACCACTCATCCTTTCGGCGCGGATCATCAGTCTGACTGTCCGAGCGGGAAGGTGAACCAGTTCCCGCAAGTGCCGCAGGGGTATGGCGTTCTGTTCGCCCTTGCTCAGAAAGTCGCTAATTTTTGCCGCTTGCGGCGGCGGGGGTGGTGTGGTATGCTTGGTGGTGGAAGTGGTGGACCTGTCAAGCCCCGCTCCCGCCTCGACCTGCTCCACGGTTGCCGACGTGGGGTGGGTCTTTTTTGTGCCCTGCATCATCACACGCCCCCCTTCGCCGCCGCTTGTTGGTCAACCCAGGCTTGCAGCCCGGCCACGCTGATAAGTACCCGGCCACCAACCCGGAAGGATGGGAAATCAGTCCGGCCTATGAGCTGGTACAGCGTGGGCCGCGATATACCCAGCAACCGCGCAGCTTCGGTGGTGCCTACGGCCAGCTTGTCCATTATCCCGCCTCCCTTGCCAGCCGGTCGATGATGGAGAAAATCTCCTTCTTTTCATCTTCGGGCAGTTCTTTCCTGAGCTTGCGGGACAACGAACAGTCCGCGATCCCCAGGGCGTCCGCAATCTGCCAGAGTTTTACCCCAGACCCTGCGGCGGTTCTCCGAATGTCCTGATTCTTCATTTTGGCACCTCCTAAAATCATGATTGACAGCCGGTTGTCTGGCTGTTATAATTATTTTAGCAAACAACAATCTTGATTTCAAGTGTTCGAGCGAGTGTTTGATAGAGAAATATATGTTTATATAATTTTTTTGGCAGATAACACAAGGGGGACGTTATGACAATTTATGAGTGCGACTTTGATGGACACGAAGAATGGCTATTTGATGATCCTGACGAAGAATGCAATCCGGCCCCGCTTGGAGAGTTCGTGTGCAAACTATTGTCGCCGGATTTTGGTGAAGTAGCAGGGTCGATAGGTTTATTTCTGGAAAAAAGTTGGTTAGACAAGAAACCATTCCCTGCAGAACAACTTCAAGACCTTGTAAATAGTCTGTGTGGTACGTCTGAATTTGACGAAATGCGGGATATGGCCTCAATGCTGAGAGGTCTATATAAAGCTGGAGAAACGAAAGAAGTAGTCAATGTCTATGGGAGCCTTAAAGACGCCTTTATAATCGAATCATTTGAGTGCTTCAAGATTGGAGCCGTCTTGCAAGCATACTTAGATGAGAGCGAAAATTGCCCAGAAATGGTTTCTGCAATTAGCTTTGAGCGATTTGTAAATGGCTTTTTAGAGATGAAAATAAGTCGAAACGATCAAGCATATTCGCTAAGCGAGTATAATCTATCTGTGGATATCTTTTTGGGGTGTGACATCAAAAAGGTGGTACAGGATGTATTTTTGAATCTAATGCATCTTAGTGATAACCGTTCTATTTTTAGCGTAGTGTCTTTTGACAGATTTCTAATTTCGTCCATATATTACTTTTTCTTGAACGGATTCCGCTTTAACAGGTGCAAGAATTGCGGCAAATTTTTTATTCCCTTTTCCAGGTCAGATGAGTTATATTGTAACAATGCGTCCCCGCAAGATAGGGCAAGGACGTGCAAGGAATATGGCTCGCAGAAATTGTGGTATGAGCGGCTGAAAAACGATGAAATCTCCAAATTAGCCCGAAATATTTATAGCGCAAAGCAAATGCTCGTACGCCGCAATCAAGATATTTTAGCATACAAAGAAATGTTCGAGTATTTTAAGGCGGAGCGCAAAAAGTGGGAGTGTCAGATAAAGTCAGGTGAAAAGAGCAGGGAAGAATATTCAAGTTGGTTGAACGAAATGAAAGCCAAAAAGACATTATAAAACCGCCCCCGGCGCTGACACACCGAGGGCGGCTTATAGGGGCAACAAACTTTGCGGCCTGTTGCCTCTCCATTCTACCAGAATCAGGAGGGAAAATCAATGGCAAAGAAAAACGCCCAGAATAGCGGCACCATTCGTCAACGCCCGGATGGACGATGGGAGGCCAGAATCACCGCCGGCATAAATCCTGGTACGGGTAAGCCCATCCGTCGGAGCATATATGGCGACACTCAGGCGGCGGTCAGAAAAGAAATGACGGCTATCCTCCGAGAGTTGGACAGGGGAACCTACCAGCCCAAAAACAAAATCACTGTTGCGGCGTGGATGGCGGAATGGCTGAATACATTCTGCATGGACAAGGTGAAGCTCTTGACTTTCCAAAGCTACCAGGGCATTATCAAAAACCACATCGTTCCCGCCCTGGGGGCGGTGGAGCTCCAAGCCGTCAGAGGGGCCCACGTCCAGCGCCTATACAACTCTATGACCCGAGCGGGCTTGTCAGGGAAAACCATCAAGAATGTATCTGCCGTACTGCATAAGGCGTTTAGCGTGGCCCTGAAACAGGGGATCATAGCTGCCAATCCCTGCGATGCGGCAGAGTTGCCAAAGGTGGAGCATAAGGAAATCCGCCCGCTCGCGGATGATGAAATCCCCTTGTTTCTGTCCGCCATAGACGGTTCCCCTATGCGTAACGCCTATGCCCTCTGCTTGTTCGCCGGGTTACGGGAGGGGGAGTGCTTGGGCCTCTCCTGGAAGCAGGTGGATTTTGAAAAGGGCCGGATCGTGGTCAGCCAACAACTCCAGCGGGAGAAGGTCAAGGGCGGCACATACTATATTGCCCCCAGCACTAAGAGCGGCAAACCCCGCACCATCGAGCCGCCGCCTATTGCCTTTGAATACCTCCGCGCCGAGCGCGTGAAGCAGTTGGAGAATCGTTTGAAAGCTGGCCCCATATGGAGCAACCCGGACGATTTGGTATTCACAGACGAAGCCGGGGGCCACTACGCCATCCATACCTTTTATAAGCGGTTCAAGGCCATTGCTGCCCGTATCGGGAGGCCGGACGCGAGGCCGCACGACCTCCGGCACACGGCGGCAACTGTGGCGATTGCCAGTGGCGCGGATATCAAGTCGGTGCAAGACCTGTTAGGCCATGCCACCGCCAGCTTTACCCTGAACGTCTACGCCCACACCTCAGAGAAGATGATGAAGGACACGGCGGCGCGGATGCAGAGTTACTATGACGGGCTGGCCGCAAAGGGGTAAAAATCTCTGGTAGGGGTAAACGTAGGGGTAAAACCATATCAGCCCACAAGCGATAATTGCTCTTTAGCTCAGAATCTTGCAAGTTCTAAAGTAAAATCCCTCGTATTCATAACGAATACGAGGGAAATCTTTGGCGCGGAAGGAGGGATTTGAACCCTCGCACGGTTTTACCCGCCTACTCCCTTAGCAGGGGAGCCCCTTCGGCCACTTGGGTACTTCCGCGTGTCGAAAACATCGAAATGATGAAATTGTAATCTGGCGGAGAGAGTGGGATTCGAACCCACGGCCCTTGCGGGTCACCGGTTTTCAAGACCGGCTCCTTAAACCACTCAGACATCTCTCCAAAAAGAAAGCCGTCTAAAGACAATGCGTATGATACCATATCGAACGGGGTTTGTCAATGGGGAAGTTGCGTCCTGTCCGAAGCAGCGGTTGAATTTTCCCTTGAATTCCCACCAGAACTATGGTATTTTAAAAGCAGTGAACTTTTTTGGAGGGACCCCCATGAAAATTTCCACAAAAGGGCGGTATGCCCTTCGGCTGATGGTGGATATCGCCCAGCATGTGGACGACGGCCCGGTGTCCCTGCGGGATGCCGCCCGGCGGCAGCAGCTCAGCGATAAATACCTGGAGCAGATTGTAACCCCCTTGGCCCGGGCCGGGCTGGTGCGGTCTGTACGGGGGGCGGGGGGCGGCTACCTGCTCACCCGGAAGCCGGAGGCATACTCTGTGGGCGACATTCTCCGCCCGCTGGAGGGAGATCTGGCCCCGGTGGAGTGCGCCACCGACGGCGGCTACTGTGAACACAGCTGTGACTGCGTGACGGTGGAGCTGTGGCAGGATATACACCGGGCGGTGTCCCAGGTGGTGGACCACACCACGCTGGCCGACCTGGTGGAACGGCAGCGGGCCCACCAGCATAAGAGCGAGCCATCGGCTTGCCCCTGAATTCTATTTTACGCGAGAGGAACGGCTGTATGGAAATCAACGGCGCGCAAGTGCAGGAAACCTATTATTATAAGGATATGGGCCTGTCTGAGGCCACTATGAAAGCCCTGGACAAAAAGGGCTTCACCCAGGCCACCCCCATTCAGGGCGGGGCCATCCCCTACTTTATGGACTGGAAGGACGTGGTGGCCAAGGCCCCCACCGGCACCGGCAAGACCTTCGCCTTCGGCATTCCCATGGTGGAGCATATTGACCCTGCATCCAGCGATGTCCAGGCGCTGATCCTGGCCCCCACCCGGGAGCTGGCCATACAGATCCGGGACGAGCTGCGGGATCTGTGCGCCTTCCGGGAGGGCGTGCGGACGGTGTGCCTGTACGGCGGCCAGCCCATTGAGAAGCAGCTCACCCAGCTCAAGAGCAAGCCCCAGATTGTGGTGGCCACCCCCGGGCGGCTGATGGACCACATGAAGCGGCGCACCGTGCGCCTGGACAAGGTGCAGACCGTGGTGCTGGACGAGGCGGATCGGATGCTGGACATGGGCTTTATCCAGGATGTCACCCGTATCCTGGACAAAATGCCCCACCGCCGAAACCTGGGGTTATTTTCCGCCACGATATCACGGGAAGTTATGGATATTTCCTGGGTTTATCAGCGCGACCCGGCGGAGATCACCGTCCGCCCGGTGGAGGAGAACCGCCCGGATATCCAGCAGTACGCCATTGAGCTGATGGGACGGGAGCAGAAGCTGGACACCATGACCGCCCTGATCAACAACGGCGGCTATGACCGGGCCATCGCCTTTTGCAACACGAAGAACATGACCGACCGGCTGGCCGGGCTGCTGAAAATGCGGGGCATCGCCTGCGAGGCCATCCACGGCGACATCCCCCAGCGGGAGCGGGAGCGCACCCTCCAGCGGTTCAAGGAGGGGAAGCTGCGGGTGCTGGTGGCCACCGACGTGGCCGCCCGGGGGCTGGACATCGACGATGTGGACGCGGTGTTCAACTACGACGTGCCCGACGAGCAGGAGTACTATATCCACCGCATCGGCCGCACGGGCCGGGCGCGCAAGCACGGGGTGTCCTATACCCTGATGGCGTCGGTGACGGAGGCGGTGAAAATGCGGGATATCGCCAGGAATACCAAGGCGGAGGTCCAGCTGCTCAAGTACGACAAGGACGGCTGCCTCATGCTGGTGGAGCAGGACGGCTGACTGGACAGACCGAGGGAGCGGGAATCCGGCCCTCGGTCTTTTTGCGAAAAGGAGGACACAGCGATGAACATCCATGTATTGGCGGTGGGCGACGTGGTGGGGGACGCCGGGGTGGACTTCCTCTCCCGCCGCCTGCCTGGCCTGAGAAAGTTCCATGACGTACACTTCACCGTGGTATGCGGGGAGAACGCCGCCTGCAACGGCCTGCTGCCCGCACAGGCGGACGCCATCTTTGCCGCCGGGGCAGATGTGATAACAATGGGAAATCATACCTGGGATAAACAACAGATCGTAAAGTATATGGAGGAAAATCCTTATATCATCCGGCCGGCCAATTACACCTGCCGGGTCCCGGGCCGGGGCTGGGGGATATTCGACGGCCCCCGGGGTATGCGCATCCGGGTGGTGAACCTCATTGGCCGCACTTCCATGGACTCCAACTTTGACAACCCCTTCACAAAGATTGACGAGGTGCTGCGGGGGGAGGACGCCGAGCTGACCCTGGTGGACTTGCACGCCGAGGCCACCAGCGAAAAGGGGGCCATGGCCTGGTATCTGGACGGGCGGGCCCAGGCCCTGTGGGGCACCCACACCCACGTGCCCACCGCCGACTGCCGGGTGTTCCCCCAGGGGCTGGGGTTCTGCACCGACCTGGGGATGACCGGCCCCAGCCAGTCTGTGATCGGAATCCGGCCCGACCAGGCGGTCAACCGCTTTCTGGGGGGGCTGCCCCGGCGGTTCCAGCCGGCGGAGGGCCCCTGCAAGCTGGACGCGGTGCTGTTTGAGATCGACACCGCCGCCAAGCGCTGCGTGTGCGTCCAGCGCGTTGACATCACCTAGGAGGGACAGCGATGAAAGTGCTCCACGCCGCCGATTTTCATCTGGACTCCCCCCTCGCCGGCCTTCCGGCGGATAAGAGCGCCCTGCGCCGGAGGGAGCTGCGGGACATTCCCGCCCGGCTGGCCCGGCTGGCCCGGGAGGAGGGGGTGGATCTGGTTTTGCTCCCCGGCGACCTGCTGGACGGGGGCCGGGTGTACCCGGAGACCGTCCGGGCGCTGGCGGCGGCTCTGGGGGAAATGGCCGTGCCGGTGTTTATCGCCCCGGGCAACCACGACTATTTTCACCCCGGGTCGCCCTACGCCGTCAACCGCTGGCCCGACAACGTATATATCTTTACACAGCCTGAGCTGCAAGGGGTGGTGCTGCCCCAGCTCAACTGCACCGTGCACGGCTGCGCCTTCACCGCCCCCCACCGGGAGGACGACCCGCTGGCGGGCTTTGCCGCGCCGCCGGACGGGCGGCTTCATCTGCTGTGCCTCCACGGCGAGCTGGGTACGGCGGGCGGCTACGCCCCCATCGACACCCGTTCCCTGGAGCGCTCCGGCGCGGCCTATGCCGCCCTGGGCCACATCCACGCCGGGGTGAACGGCAGGGCGGGCCAGACCCTGTGGGCCTATCCCGGCTGCCCCGAGGGGCGGGGCTTTGACGAGCTGGGCCCCAAGGGCGCGCTCATCGCATCCGTCGGTCAGCCTGTTTCGGACGGCCCCGCCTCCCCCCAGGGCCCGGAGGCAGCGGTGAGGTTTGTCCCCGTCTGCAAGCGGCAGTACCTGGTGGAGACGGTGGAGGCGGAACGCTTTGCCCACGCGCTGCCCCAGGGGGAGCGCCCGGATCTGGTGCGCCTCATCCTCACCGGGGAGAGCCGCGCCGCGCCGGACCTGGCGGCGCTGGCCGCCCAGGCGGCCCCCCGCTTCTTCCATGTGGAGCTGCGGGACCGCACCACCCTGCCGGTGGAACTGTGGGCCCGGGCGGCAGAGGACTCGCTGACCGGGCTGTTCCTCCGGGAAATGCGCGCACGGCTGGACGGCGCGGACGGGGACGAGCGGGATAAGCTCCTGCTGGCGGCCCGGTTTGGGCTGGCGGCGCTGGAGGGAGGGGAGGATATCTGCCCATGAAAATCAAAAAGCTCACCGCCACCTTCGGGGGGCTGGACGGCGCTGCGCTGGAGCCGGGGGATGGCCTCACCGTCATCACCGCCCCCAACGAGGGGGGCAAATCCACCTGGGCGGGCTTTTGGAAGGCCATGCTCTACGGCATCGACACCCGGGAGCGGGATAAGACCGGCTTTCTGGCGGATAAGACCCGCTATCTCCCCTGGTCGGGCGCGGCCATGGCCGGGGAGGCCCAGATAGAGTGGGAGGGCAGGGAGATCACCCTGCGCCGTTTCCCCACCAGAACCAACCCCCTGGGCGGATTTGAGGCCGTCTACACCGCCACCGGCGACCCGGTCCCCGGCCTCGCCGCCGCCAATGCGGGGGAGCAGCTCACCGGGGTGGGTAAGGAGGTCTATCTGCGCTCCGCTTTTGTGGGGCAGGGCGGGGCGGCCATCAGCCCCAGCAGGGAGCTGGAGGCCCGCATCGCCGCCTTGGCCACCTCCGGGGAGGAGGACGTGGCCTATTCCGCCGTGGAGCGCACCCTGAAGGACTGGCGCAACCGCCGCCGCGCCAACCGTGCCAACGGCCTGATCCCGGAGCTGGAGGAGGAGCGCTCCCAGCTAAACGCGGCCCTTCAGGAGATGGCGGAAGCCCGCCGCCGCAAGGCGGACGCGGAGCGGGAGCTGGAGCGCCTGGAGGCGCGGCAGCGGGAGCTCCGGGCCGATTTGGATCTCTGGGCGCGGATTGAAAAGCACCAGCTCAACCGCCGCTACGGCCAGGCGTACCTGGAGTGGGAAAAAGCGAAAGAGGCCGTCCCGGAGGACAGGCCCCACCCCATATTTGGAACCATGACCGGCGAGCGGGCCTGGGCCCTTGCCCAGGAGAGGCAGAGGGAGCGGGAGGCGGCCCTGGAGGAGAACCGCCGCCGGGAGGACCGGCGGGCCGAAGCGGAAAAACAGCGCCGGCGCGGGCAGCTGGAGACGCTGATGGGCGGCTTTCTGGGTGCGGGAATGCTGCTAATGCTCGCCGCAAGTCTGCTGAACGGCAGTTGGCTGATCGCCCCATTCTGCGCGCTGGCGGTGCTGGCTTGGGTTATCTGCCTATTCCACGGGCGGAAGCTGGCACGCCGCGCCAGGGAGACGCTTTCTATCCCCACCATCCCCATCCCGGAGGACGAAAACTGGCTGGCCCAGGCGGCGGCGTACCGGGAGGGGCTGGCCCAAGCCCGGCAGGCCAGGGCCGCCGAGGAGGCCGCCCGCCGCCGGATGGAGGATCTGGCCGCCCAGGGGGGGCAGCTGTTCGACACCCTGGAGCTGCTCCACGAGCCGCCCCAGTCCAAGGCGGCCACCGCCGCCCAGCTGGCCGCGGTGGAGCGGGAGCTGGCCTGGGTGCAAAAGGAGCTGGCCCGCACGGAGGGGGCGCTGTCCCACATGGGGGCCCCGGAGGATTTGGAGGCCCGGCGGGGGGAGCTGGACGGGCAATTGGCCCGCCGTCTGAAGGAGTACGACGCCCTCACCGCCGCCCTGGACGCGCTGGGCGAGGCCAACGACCAGCTGCGCCAGCGCTTTTCCCCGGTGCTGAACCAGCGGGCGGGGGAGCTGTTTGCCGCCCTCACCGAGGGCCGGTGGGACAGGCTCACCCTGGCCCGGGATTTTTCCGCCCAGGCGGCCGGGGAGGGGACGGCCCTGCCCCAAAGCGCCCTGGCCCTGTCCGCCGGGACGGCGGAGCAGCTCTATCTGGCCGTCCGGCTGGCGGTGTGCCGGCTCACCGTGCCGGACGCGCCGGTGCTGCTGGACGACGCGCTGTGCGCCTTTGACGACAAGCGGATGGGCCTGGCCCTGGCCCTGCTGAAGGAGCTGGGGGCGGAGCGGCAGATCCTGCTCTTCTCCTGCCACGGCAGGGAGGCGGCGTGGGCCCGGGCCCACGGCGTCCCGGTGATCGAAGGGTGGCGCTGAGAAATGGCGCTCCCAATCGCCCCCGGCGCACGGCATATCCTCCAAGCACTGGCCGCCCAGGGCCATGAGGCATACCTGGTGGGCGGCTGTGTGCGGGACTTGCTGCGGGGCGTAACGCCCCACGACTGGGATATCTGCACCTCTGCACGCCCGGAAGAGACCCGGCGCTGCTTTGCCGGGCAGCGGATCATCGAAACCGGCTTGAAGCATGGGACAGTGACCGTGCTGGCGGGCACAGAGCCTTACGAGATCACCACCTATCGCATGGAAGGCCCCTATTCCGACCGCCGTCGGCCGGACTATGTGCGTTTTGTCCCCAATCTGGCAGAGGATTTGGCCCGGCGGGACTTCACCATGAATGCCGTGGCCATGGACTTGGCGGGGAATCTGCGCGACCCCTTTGGGGGCGCGCAGGACATAAAGCGCGGCCTGATCCGCTGTGTGGGGGAGCCGGACCTGCGCTTTCAGGAGGACGGCCTGCGGGTGATGCGGGCCCTGCGCTTTGCCTCGGCCCTGGGCTATGGGATGGAGGAGCGCACAGCCGGCGCCGTGCGCCGCAATCGCGCTGTGCTCAGCCGGGTGGCGGCGGAGCGGATCAACGCGGAGCTGTGCAAGCTGCTGGAAGGCCGGGCCGCTGGGGCTGTCCTGCGGCAGTACCCGGACGTGTTGTGCCAATTCTGGCCCCAGCTGGGGCCGCTGGCCGGGCTGGAGCAGCACACACCCTGGCACTGCCGGGACGGCTGGGCGCACACGGTCCACGCCGTAGAGGCGGCTCCCGCCGACGTGACGCTGCGGCTGACCATGCTGCTCCACGATGTTGGCAAGCCGGCCTGCAAATCCACCGATGGGAAGGGCGCTGACCATTTCTGCGGCCATCCCGCCGTCAGCGCCCGGATGGCGGGCGAGATGCTCCGGGCGCTGAAATTTGACAACAGGACCCAGGAGCGGGTGGTTACGCTGGTGGCGTATCATGACGAGCAGCTGCTCCCCCAGGAGCGGGCGGTCCGCCGCTGGCTCAGCCGGCTGGGGCCGGAGGCGTTCTTTCAGCTCCTGGAGGTCAAGCGGGCGGACAGCATGGGAAAGGCCCTGGAACAGGTGCGGGACCGGTTGGCGGAGCTAGACGAGATCAAAATCATGGCGGAGCAGATCTTGGCGCAAGGGCAGTGCCTCACACTGAAGGATCTGGCGGTAAACGGCCGGGATGTGATTGCCGCAGGCGTTGCGCCCGGGCCGGAGGTGGGGCGGGTGCTGAACCGGCTGCTGGACCGGGTGCTGGGCGGGGAGGTCCCAAACGCGCGGGAAGCGCTGCTGGAGCTGATTGACGCCGCAAGATGATGGAGGAACGGAACGTACCGTTTTCAGGATACCGTACAAGCGCCGCTGCTGCGCGCGTCAACGGCCCATACCGCCGATCCCGGCGGTATGGGCCGTTGATATGCGTGCCGGGCGCTTACCGCAGCAGCTGCCCCACGTCCTCCATCCCCCGCTGGCGCAGGAAAATGGCTTTGGGGGACTGGCGCAGCACCTCGCGGATGTCACAGGTCAGCGAGCTGGCCTCCCTGGTGTCCCGCACCACGCTGATGTGCTGGTGGAAGCTGTACATGCTGCCAAAGCTCTGCCCCAGCCGGCCGTACATGGCGCCGTAGGCCCCCTGAAGCCGGGTGACCCAGCGGCGGTCCGAGACCAGCACGTCTATGGCGGCCCTGGCCGCCTCCCGGGTGGTGAGGTCAAGCGCATCCAGGCGCAGTGCCCGGGCGGAAACGCGAAACCGCGGCAGCGTCACGCTGGACTCCCCCACCTGGAGGGACAGCCCCTGCCGGGTCCACAGCTTGGCCCCGCCGATTTCCGTGCCTGCGGACACCTGGACCTTCCCGCAGTTGCCGAAGAGGCAGCCGCCGATATCCCCATCCGGCCCGCCCCCCTGGGCCTTTACCACCCGGGCGGAGCCTGTGATCACAATATCGCCGCAGGCCCCCTGTATCCCCGCGCCAATGGCGGCGGCGCAGCAGGCGGCCTGGGCCGTCACCGTGCCGCCCTGGATGCGGATATCCCCCACGGGGGCTCCCAGCGCGCCGCCAATGCCAGCGCCGCCCCCCGCTCCGATGGCGGTGACCGCGCCGCCCCGGATGTGGATGGGGCCGGTGCGCTCCCGCCCCACGCCGCTGTCCCGGCCGATGCCCGCGCCCCCGGCGGCGCCTGTGGCGGTGAGCGTGCCGTCCGGCTCCCCCTTGGGGTCTTTCGTCTGGTCGATGACCAGGGAAGTGCCGTCGCCCAGGGATATCCCCGCGAAGCCCGGGCCGCTCTCAAACACATTATTCGTCCCCCGCCGCAAAAGCAGGGTCACATCGTTTCCCCGGCCCAGGCTGAACGCCCTGCCGGAGGATACCCGGCAGTCCACGCCGTCTAGAATCAGCTTGACCGGGCCAATCCCGTCGGCCAGGACGAGCCTGCCGCTGAAGGGCAGCTGGTCCGCGTCCGTCCCGGCCCCTCCCGCCACGGCGGTGACCTGGCCGGACAGGATATAGAGGGTGTGGCTCTCCTCCTCATAGCGCCAGTCCGTCTCCGGCTCCCCGCCGGTGACGGTGAAGGGGTTGGGATATCTGGAAATCTCCTGGAACGACCCCGCTTTTTCGTCCCAGCGCACATAGGTATACCGAATCTGGATGCGTCCGGCCTTGTCCCGCCCCTGCAGGGCGATGGTGTGGGCGGGATATCCCTTGGAGTCGTCCCCCTTCAGCAGCCACAGCCTGGCCATATCAATCTGGCCGTCCCGCCTCAGGGCCAGCTGGGCCTGCCTGCCGTCCACCGCCAGGGCGGTGACGGAGCTCCACTCCGGCAGCAGCGTTTTCCACACCAGGTCGAAGGGCGTCAGCCGCTCGCCCTGGGCGCTGTGCACGGCGATCCCCTCCGCCGCCAGCAGGGAGACAGGGCCGTCCACCACCACCTGGGCCGCCAGGGTGCCGGCGTTTTCCCCGCCCAGCACCACCGTGCCCCCCGCCAGACGCAGGACGCTGCCCGCTTCGGCCCGCAGCTGCCCGATGCGCAAAAGCCCTCCGCCGTCGACGGTGAGTACGGCGCCCCGGTCCAGCTGCACCTGGGCCAGGGTGTTTTCCCCCGCAGCCGTCACCCTGGCCTGGGCGGACTGCGCGCTCAGCAAAGGGGCGTCCACCTGCTGGAGCACCACCCTTCCCGTGCCCGTCAGCCGGAGCGCCGGGGCCTCCTGCCCCAGTCCCCGCAGGATCACCTCCTGGCCCCCGGACAGCGTAAGCGCGCCGCTCTCCCGGTCAAAGGCTGCGGCGGACAGGTCCCGGCCCGACCCCTGCACCGTTCCCAGCTGCTCCGAGACAAAGGGCGGGGCGGCCTCAGCCCCCGGGTTCTCCTGGGGCTGGGCTGCGCCCTCCGGCGCGTCCAAGCCCTCCAGCAGCGCCATCAGCCCGTCTCCAGAGCCCGCCAGCAGATCCAGCAGCAGCCCCATCTCTCCGCCGCCCCCCGCCAGCAGATCCAGCAGCTCGGGCATGGCGGGGGCATTCTCCCCGGTCATCAGCAGATTCATCAAGAAGGGCTCCAGCCCCGGGGCGGTGCCGCCGGCAAACTGGGCCCGGAACTGCTCCATGCTGGTGAAGACGCCGCCCGTTAGCTGTTCCAGCGCCTGATCCGTGGGGACGCCCTGGGCCACCAGCTCAAGCAGCTGCCGCAGCCCCTGCGCCGCCTGCCCCAGGTCCACCGCCCCCGAGGGCACGCCCCCGGAGATAACCGCGCCCAGGTATAACGCGGCCAGATACCCCGCCGCAGGGCTGCTGTCCAGCGGGAGCCTGCCCAGGGCGGCCAGCACCTGCGCCCCGCTGGCGGTGCGGTCCACCCCCAGGGCCGCCAGCAGCGCATCCCGGTCAGGCGTGCCGCCCGCCATAGCGCCCAGCAGCCAGCTGGGAAGGCGCTCCACCCCTTCCTGCCGGGCGGCCAGGCCGTCCATCACCGCGTCCACCAGCGCGTCCAGGCCCTCCCCGGCCTTTCCGTCTTGAAACAGCCCCGCCTGCACGCCGTTTCGGGCAATCTGGTCGATCTCCCCCCGCAGCCGCTCCAGCTCTGTCTGAAGGGCGGCGCGGTCTGCCCCGCCGTCTTCCGCGGCCTGCCGGGCCAGCTCCTCCATACGGCCCAGATTGTCCTCCACCTCCGCCAGGGATGCCTCTCCCGACTGGAGGGTCCGGCGGCCCTCCCGGGCCTGACGGCCCGCCTGGGTGACCCGGCCCATCAGCTGCCGCAGCGTATCGGAGACGGTTGCCGCCGCTTTTTTGGGCCCCGCCGCCGGCCGGGCCGGGCCCGCGCTGTCCTGCTTCTCCGTCCTGCCTGTTTTTTGATACCGGGCGGCAGTCAGCTCCCTGTTTCTGCGAACGCTCAGTTTTTCCATCCCGCCGACCTCCTTACGCTTGGCGGCAGAGCCGCCTTTAGAAGCTGTACCAATCGCCTCAGCACCCAGCTTTGCGGCCCAAATTGCCGCCGGCCGCGTTGAACAATCTTGAAATACACCAAGTATTCCCGCGATTTTTCGCCTTGCCACCGGCAATTTTGACGCGCGAATCTGAATACTTCGGCGATTGGTACAGTTCCTTACTATTATTATCGTCCCGCCGGCAGGAAAAATAAGCAAAGGATAGCTTGAGCGCTGCGCCGTCCCGGAAAAGGGGCGCATATCAGGGGGGGAATAAGGTTTCCTGGGAAATTACCGGGCAAAAACCCCCTCCGGCCAGGGGCCGGAGGGGGTGCTGGGCGCGGGGCGGCGCTGGGTCAATCACTGGCCAGGGTGAACTGGTCCACCAGCTGCTTCAGGCCGGCGGCCTCGGCGGACAGCTCCTGGCTGGCGGCGGCGCTCTCCTGGGCGGTGGCGGAGTTGGTCTGCACCACGCTGGAAATCTGGTCGATGCCGTCTGTGACCTGGCTGATGGCGTCGGTCTGGCTCTCCACCGCCTTGACCACGATATCCATCTGGGTGGTGACGCTGCCGGCGATGGTGCTGGTGCGCTCCAGGGACTCGGTGACGCGGTTCACCGCCTGGCTGCCCTCGTTGACGGCGGCAATGGAGCCGCCGATGAGCTCCTTGGTGGCCTTGGCGGCCTCGTCGGACTTCTGGGCCAGGTTGCGCACCTCGTCGGCCACCACGGCGAAGCCCTTGCCCGCGCTGCCCGCCCGGGCGGCCTCCACGGCGGCGTTCAGCGCCAGGATGTTGGTCTGGAAGGCGATGTTCTCAATGGCGGCGATGATCTTGGAGATCTCATCGGAGGAGCTGGAGATCTTCTCCATGGCCGCGTTGAGGTCCTTGACGTACTCCACGCTGGTGCCCAGCTGGGCCCCCGCCTGGCCCACGAACTGGCCCGCCTGCTCGGCGGCGGCGGAGGTCTTTTTGGTGCTGGCGGAGATATCGTTGATGGTGGCGGCCAGCTCCTCCACGGCGCTGGCCTGCTCCATGGAGCCCTGGCTCAGCGTCTGGGCGCCGGTGGACACGTGGCCGCTGGCGGAAGACACCTGGGCGGCGGCGGCGTCAATGCGCCGCATGGTGCCGCTCAGCTCCATTTTCAGGTTGCGCATGGACAGCAGGATATTTTGGAACTCGCCCACGTAGGTGTCCCGGTGGGCGGACTGGATATCAAAGTTTTTGTTGGCCATCTGGGTGAGCAGATAGCTGATGTCGTTGATGATGGTGTTCAGCCCGGCCACCATGTCCGCCGTGGACTGGGTGAGCTGGGCGGTCTCGTCCCGGCTGCCGGTCTGGGGGACGGGGGACTTCAGATCGCCGGCCACCAGCAGCTTCATCCGTTCGCACACCGCCCGCATGGGCCTGCTGATGTTGGTGGACAGGCGCAGGGCCACCACGATGGAGGCCATGGCGGCGGCTATGCTCACAAGGATGTTGATAAGGATGCCCACGTATGTATCGGTGAGGTAGTCCTTCTTCATGGCGGTGACGGCCACGCTCCAGCCGTCGGTGCCGCCCACGGGGGCATAGGCCGCGTAGCGGGGCCCGTCGGCGTCCTGGAAGCTGCCGAAGCCGTTTTTACCCTGGCGCATCTCGGCGTGGATGGCGGCCAGCTCCTTCAGCGAGCGGTCGCTTTGGGCGTCCCGCTCCACGTTCTGGGTGGTAATGGTGTCCAGCGTCACGTCGGCGATGGTGTCGCCGTTTTTATTGATCATGTAGGCGCGGCTGTTTTTGCTCACCTTGATGGAGGACACGATATCGTTCAAAAAGGTCTCCGGCGGCACAAAGTAGACCACGCCCACAATCTCGGAGCCGTGGCTTCCTCCGGCGTAGAGAGGGGCGGCCACCATGATGGACAGCTCGCCGGTGATTTTGCTCACCAGGGGCTCGGACACATAGACCGTGCCCTTCATGGCCTGCTGGACGTATTCCCGGTCGGAGTAGTCCTTGCCGTCGAAGATGCTCAGGCCGTCGGCCCCGATGACATTGCCCCGCTGGAAGCCGTGCATGGAGGCGCGCTCGTCGATGATGGCGCGCTTGGTCTCCACGGGGGTGTCCGGGTCGGCCAGCTGGGCGATGCAGCCGGTGTCCATGGCCACATTTTTATAGGCGGTGAGCTCCTGCTCCACCCGCTCTGCGGCCAGCACGGCGGTCTCGCTCATCATTTGGTCCACTGTGGCAATGGTGCTGCGGTAGTTCAGGGAGATGCTGGTGGCGCCCACCAGTACCAGCGCGGTTAAGACTGTCGCCATCAGGCAAACCGTGATTTTTTTGCGGATACTGTTCATCTCTGTGCACCTCGTAAATCATAATGTGGTGTCCGACCGCGGTGATGAGGCGCTGTTTGGACATTGACAATGTGCCCGGCGGCGAGGATTTTTTCGCCAGGCAAGGCGGTTTGGCGCAGAAATACGTTGTGTATTTCAAGTCAAATCGACGTATAATGGCGGGGGAAGGCCCGTCGTTTGGGCAATATTGGAAATTTCAAACGAGCCCCAAAAGCGGCTACAGCTATTATATGGGCACCGGCGGCCGATTGTCAATGGTTTCACGCATTTTACTCCCCCACGGATCAAAACGGCTGCGCGGGCGCCGGGCAGGGGAATGCCGCCGGGCGCTTGGGGGAAATGATAATCCCATTGACAAGACCGCGGCGCTGGGGTAGGATAAACAATATGAAATGGCCAGGGCGGCTATGACCGAGCGCGGCGCATGGTGCGGGCGAATTATGAAAAGGAGGATACGGGATATGAAAATGACGTGGCGGTGGTACGGCGAGGGGAACGACCAGATCAAGCTCAGCGATATCAAGCAGATCCCCGGCGTGGAGGGCATCGTGTGGGCGCTCCATGACAAGATGCCGGGGGAGGTGTGGCAGCCCGGCGAGATCGCGGCGGTCAAACAGCAGCTGGACCAGTACGGCTTCAACATGGACGTGGTGGAGAGCGTGAACGTCCACGACGACATCAAGATCGGCCTGCCCACCCGGGACGGGTATATTGAGAACTACAAGCAGACCATCCGCAACCTGGCGCCCTTCGGCGTGAAGGTGATCTGCTATAACTTCATGCCGGTGTTCGACTGGACCCGCACCGACCTGTTCCACCCGGTGGGGGACGGCTCCACCGCGCTGTACTACGAGGCGGCGAAAATCAAGCAGGACCCAAAGGAGATGGCGGATTACGTCATGTCCTTCACGGAAAAGTACCACATGACCTTCCCCGGCTGGGAGCCGGAGCGGATGGCCAAGCTGGACGAGCTGTTTGAGAAGTACCGCCCCGTCACCAAGGAGAAGCTGTGGGACAACTTCAAGTATTTCTTGGAGGCCATCATGCCCACCTGCCATGAGTGTGACATTAAAATGGCCGTCCACATGGACGATCCCCCCTGGGATATTTTCGGCCTGCCCCGGCTGCTCACCAGCGGCGAGGCCATCGACAAGTTCTTAAAAATGGTGGACGACCCCTATAACTGCCTGACCCTGTGCTCGGGCAGCCTCAACGCCGACCCCAAGAACAACGTGGCGGACATCGTGCGCAGGCACTGCGATAGGATCGCCTTCGCCCACATCCGCAACGTGAAGCACTTCGACAACGGCGACTTCTCCGAGGCGTCCCACCGGGACTGCGACGGCGACACCGGCATTCTGGACATCCTGAAGGCGTACCACGACGGCGGCTTCGACGGCTATATCCGCCCCGACCACGGCCGCCACCTGTGGAGTGAGGGCCCGGGCACCGTGCGCCCCGGCTACGGCCTGTATGACCGGGCCCTGGGCGTGATGTATATGCTGGGCGTGTGGGATATGCTGGACAAGCTCGACAAGAAATAAACGATAGACCACATGGCGGCGGGCCCCCGGGCGTTCCCGGGGGCCCGCGCTGCGCCGGCGGAGGGGATCGGGCACACCGCCGGCAGACCAAACCACGAAGGAGGCCGTCATGAAGCTTGCCGCCGACGCCATTGCCGCCGCCTACAATCTGCTGTGGGGCGACCTGTTTGCCATCCCCCTGCCGGGGGGCGGGGCGCTGGAGGTGTCCCTGCTGGTGCTGCTGCTCATCCCCACAGGCATCTTTTTCACCGTGCGCACCCGCCTGCTCCCCATCCGGCTCCTGCCGGAGATGCTGCGGGTGACGGGGGAAAGGCGGACCAGCCGGGAGGGCAGCGCCATCTCCGGCGTCCAGGCCCTTGTGGTGTCCACCGCCACCCGGGTGGGTATGGGCAATTTGATCGGGGTGGTGGCCGCCATCTCCGCCGGGGGCGCGGGGGCGGTGTTCTGGATGTGGGTGACCGCCCTCATCGGATCATCCACCGCCTTTATTGAGGCCACCCTGGCCCAGCTTCACAAGGAGCGCGACCCGCTGTACGGCGGCTGGCGGGGGGGCCCGGCCTACTATATCCACAATTTTGTCAAGGAGAGGCGGGGCGGAAAGCTGGGGCGGCATTGTGTGCTGGCGGTGCTGTTCGCCGTCTCCGGCCTGATCTGCTGGTGCGGCATCAGCCAGGTCATCTCCAACTCCGTGTCCGCCGCCTTTCAAAACGCCTTCCACATCGAGCCCATTTACACCACTGTGGTGCTGGTGGCCCTGTCCGCCGTCATCGTGCTGCGGAAAAACGCCACGGTGCGGGTGCTGGACGTGCTGGTGCCCATCATGGCGGCCTGCTATTTTGTCATCACCCTCATCCTCATCGGCATGAATATCACAGAGCTGCCCGGCGTGTTCCGCCGCATCTTTGAGGAGGCGTTCGGCCTGCGCCAGGCCGCGGCGGGGGGCTTTGGCGCGGTGGTCATGAACGGGGTGAAGCGGGGGCTGTTTTCCAACGAGGCCGGCTCCGGCTCCGCCCCCTGCGCCGCTGCGGCAGGGGATACCTCCCACCCCGCCAAGACCGGCCTTTTGCAGGCGCTGGGGGTGTTTATCGACACCATCGTCATTTGCAGCTGCACCGCCTTCATCATCCTGGTGACCCCGGCGGAAAAGGTGGCCGGGCTGGAGCTGATGGACCTGCTCCAGGCGTCCATGGCCCACCACCTGGGCCGGTTCGGGGTGGTGTTCATCGCCCTGATCCTGTGGCTGTTCAGCTTTTCCACCTTTGTGGGCATCCTGTTCTACGCCCGGTCCAACGTGGCCTACCTCTTTGGGGACAGCTGGCTGTCCCAGACCCTGTACAAGGTGCTGGCCCTGGCCATGCTGTTTGTGGGCGGGCTGGCGGCGTATACCTTTGTGTGGGACCTGGGAGACGTGGGGGTGGGGCTGATGACAGTGTTCAATCTCATTGTGATCCTCCCGATGTCGGGGCAGGCGCTGAGCGCCCTCCGGGACTACGAGGGGAAGATGCGCAAGCGCGGAGAGAAGTGAAAAAGTCCCGGTTTCCAGGAGAAACCGGGACTTTTTTGTCACCGCATCAAGCCTTGGATCAAAATCACCAGGATGAGCACGGGGAGTATAAACTGGAAGTAGGGCTTCAGCGCCCGGGGCATTTTCAGCCCCTTGCCGGTGTTGGCCTCCTCCAGGTACTTGTCAAAGCCCCAGCCCCATTTGGTGACGCAGAACAGCAGGTAGGCCAGCGACCCCAGGGGGAGAAGCAGGTTGCTGACCAGGAAGTCCTCGATGTCCAGCACCTGGCCCACGCTGCCGTTGGGCAGGACGGCCTTGAAGTACCACAGGTTATAGCCCAGCACGCAGGGCATGGAGGCCAGCAGGAGGAATACGCCGTTGAGCAGCGCCGCCTTTCTCCGGCTCCAGCCGAAGTTGTCGATGCACCCGGCCAGCAGGTTCTCGAACACGGCGATGACGGTGGAAAAGCTGGCGAAGGACATGAACAGGAAAAACAGCGAGCCCCACAGCCGTCCCCCGGCCATGCCGGTAAACACCTTGGGCAGGGTGACGAAGATGAGGGACGGCCCCGCGTCCGGCGTCACCCCAAAGGAGAAGCAGGCGGGGAAGATGATGAGGCCGCTTGCCAGCGCCACGAGGGTGTCCAGCCCGCAGATCCGGGCGGCCTCCCCGGCTAGGGCGTTGTCCCGGCTCATGTAGCTGCCGAAGATCTCCATGGCGGCGATGCCCAGGCTCAGCGTGAAGAACGCCTGGTTCATGGCGGCCGTGACCACCTTGCCCAGCCCCTGCTCCACGGCCCGGCCGAAGTCGGGCAGGAGGTAGAATCGGACGCCCTCCCCCGCGCCGGGGAGGGTGAGGCTGTGCACCGCCAGCACCACGATGAGGCCCAGCAGGCCCAGCATCATCCACTTGGTCACCCGCTCCAGGCCGCCCTGGAGGCCCAGGGAGCACACCAGGAAGCCCGCCGCCACCGTCACCGCCATCCAGACGGTCATCTCCATGGGGTCGGCCCGCATGGCGGAGAACACCCCGTCCACCGCCTCCAGGGCTATTCCCTCGAAAGCGCCCCCGGCGAATTTGAAGAAGTAGCCCAGCATCCAGCCGGACACGGTGGTGTAGTACATCATCAGCAGATAGCACCCGATCATGCAGAACCAGCCGTGGATGTGCCACTTGGAGCCTGCGGGCTCCAGCGCCCGGTAGCCCTGCACCGCGCTTTTGCGGCTGGCCCGGCCCACCGCCAGCTCCATGGTGAGCACAGGCACCCCCATAATCACCAGGAACAGCAGGTAGAACAGCACGAACACGCCGCCGCCGTATTCCCCGGTGACATAGGGGAATTTCCACACGTTGCCAATGCCGATGGCGCATCCGGCGCTCACCAGCAGGAAACCCAGCCGGGAGCGGAAGTTTTCTCGTTTCATTTGCCCTCTCCTCTTTGCAAATTTCCGCCATTATATCGGAGAACCGGGCAAATGTCAAATTTCACTGTATGACTGCTGAAACAGCCCGCCTGCGCGGCAAGCGCAGGCGGGCTGTCTGATGGGGCAAGGTCATTTCCCCGGCTGCCCAAGCTGCTCCCGCGCCCAGGCGGCGTACCAGGTTTTGCCGCCCTCGTCCCGCAGGCGGGCCAGCAGGGGGGCTGCCTGCTCCGGCCCCAGGCGGCGCAGGGCGTCCTGGGCCAGGATCTGCTGGATGTCCAGCCGGCGCAGGCGGAAGGGGGCCTGCCAGAGCTGCCGCTCCAGCCAGGCCCTGTCCACGGCGCGGCCCTTCAGGCAGGTGAGCCGGGCGCGCAGCAGCGCGGCGCAGTCCGAGAGGTTCTGGGCCAGCCGGGCCTGCTTTTCACCGCACCCGGCGATCAGCCCCTCCAGCTCCTCCAGGGCCTGGGCCGCCCCAGGCCGGTCCTCCTTGCCCAGGCGGTAGGCACAAAGGTCCTGGAGGTAAAGCCCCCGCAGGGCGGCGTCCTGCGCCAGACCGGCCCGCTCCAGCGGGGCCAGGGCGGCCAGGGCCGCGTCAAAGTCCCCCTTGGCGGCATAGCCGTCGGCCAGGTAGGCGCTGGACACCAGATATTCCCGGCTGTCCGGCTTCAGCCGCCCGGGTATTGCGGCGTACTGCCGGAGAAAGGCGTCCGGGTCCAGCTCCACATGGAGCAGGCCCAGCAGCTTGGTATTGCAGCTGTCCGCCACCAGCCTGGCCGCCAGCTGCCCGGCGAAAACCCCCAGAAGGAGCATGAGCACCGAGGCGATGAGCGGGATATGGACAGGCAGCCCCCTGTCCCGAATCCAAACCAGTACGGTCAGCACCACGGACGCGGCAAATATGCCCGCCGCGGTCAGCCTGCTCTGCCGGAATGCCCGGACCATAGCGCCGCACCCCTTTCCCTTTGAGTTTTTACAGATGAAGTGCTTTGATTATAGCCGCCTGAAGCCCTTTTCCGCAAGTGGGCGGGGGGAAAAAACCGTTTTTCAGCCGCCAGCACAAAAGCATTCGAGAAAAAATTTCTGACTTTGTGCCGGATACCAAAAGTTTTCTGTTCCTTTTTTCGACAATTTAGGTTATAATGTCTGCAACAAAAGAAAAAACGCCGATGGAATATATCTATATTGTACAAAGCATAGACTGGGCGTAAGAGATGGAGGCGGTTGAAAATGGTACGTGTCACAGCTTTGATGGACAACGACGCATCGGAGAACAAGGCGCTGGTCAACGAGCACGGCCTGTCCTATCTGCTGGAGGGGCCGGATTTCCGCATTCTCTTTGACTGCGGCGCGGGGCCCCACCCCTGGGCCAACGCCCACAGGCTGGGCCTGTGTGTGGGCGGGCTGGACGCTGTGGTGCTCAGCCACAGCCACTATGACCACGCCGCCGGCTTCCGCGACCTGCTGGAGCAGGGGCTGGGGGGCAAAATCCTCTACACCGGCCCCCATTTCTTTGAGGCGAAGTTCGCCTTTGACGGACTGCGCTACACCGACCTCTCCGCCGGCTTCGGGCCGGAATTCCTGGCGGAGAACCGCGTGGAGCACCGGGTGGTGGAGGCCCTGGCCCAGCCCTTCCCCGGCCTGTGGCTGGTGGGGAGCTTCCCCAGGCGCCACGGCTTTGAGACCATCCCGGAGCGCTTTGTGCGCCAGACGGCGCAGGGCTTTGTGCCCGACGACTTCTGCGACGAGATCTGCATGGCCGTGGACACCCCCCAGGGCCTGGCCATTTTTGTGGGCTGCTCCCACCCGGGCATTTTGAACATGGTGGAGCACGTGTGCGCCGTGCTGGAGCGCCCGGTGATGGGGGTGTTCGGCGGCACCCATCTGACGGAGGCGGACGAAGGCCGCATTGAGGCCACCATCGACGCGCTCCGGGCCAAGGGCCTGCGGGTGCTGGGGCTGAGCCACTGCTCCGGGCAGGCGGCCGAGCGCTGCGCCGCACGCCGGGAGGGGCTGCGGCACTGCCACCTGTCGGTGGGGGACAGCATTTTCCTGGAGGCGGGCGGCTGATGCTGCTCCAGCCGCTGGCCAGGGAGATGGTGGAGGCGGTCTCCGGCATGGTGGAGGGCCGCACCATCAATCTGATGGACACCAAGGGGATCATCGTGGCCTCCAGCGACCCCGCCCGGGTGGGTTCCTTCCACCAGGGGGCGATGGAGGCGGTGCGCACGGGGAAAATGGTGAGCATCACGAAAGAGCAGGTGGCCGATTATTCCGGCGCCAGGGAGGGGTGTAATATGCCCCTCCGGGTCAACGGGACCATCATCGGTGTGGTGGGCATCTGGGGCGACCCCCCGGAGATCAAGGCCCTGGCCCACCTGCTGGAGGTCTACGCGGCCAAATACTTTCAGCTGGAGGCCATGGCCAGCCCCCGCCTGGCGGATCGTGAGCTGCGGGGCCGGGTGCTCCGGGCCCTGCTGGCCCCCGCGGACCGCGCCATGGCGGACGCCAAGGTGCTGATGGACAGCCTGGGGCTGCGCCTGGAGTTCCCCCTACAGGTGATCGTCTTTTCGGACCGAACGGGGGCAGCCCGGTCGGAACGGCAGGAGCAGCTGCTGAATTTCCTGGCCGCCCAGGGCTGGCTGCGGCCCGAGCGGGAGCTGTGGGGGACGGTGGACGACCGGCTGGTGCTGCTGTGCGCGTGCGCGGGCCACTGCGCCGCCGCGCTGTACCACAGGGACGCGGCCCATGCCGGTGTGCTGGCGGACTACCGCTTGTGCATTGGGGATGTGTGCCGCACCGAATGGGATATCGCCGCGGCCTATCAGCAGGCCGCCGCCCTGGAGGCCGTCTCCCCCCGGGCGGTGAGCGACCTGCGGGACCCGTCCACCCGCTGCGATTACCTGCTGTACAGCGCGGCCATCCGGGACGCGGATTTTTTGGAGGAGCTCTATGCCCGGCTGGGGGACGCCTTCCGGGAGAGCGAGCTGCCCCTCCTGTTCCAGACGGCGGAGTGCTATTACCGCCATGGGCGCAGCGTCACCCAGGCGGCGTCCGAGCTGTTTATCCACAAGAACACCCTGCAATACCGGGTGCGCCGGCTGCTGGAAGCCCTGGAGCTGGAGCGGTGCGGGCCCTTTCAGGAGGAATTCCTGATGCGGCTGCTGCTGGAGCACCACAAGCGTAAACAAAGCCGTCAGGCTTTGGAATAAAAAAAGGAGGAAAGAGAGTATGCAAACGTTCGTCATGTTCCTGCTCATCATCGCGTCAGTGGTCCTCATGGTCTTTGCCATCTCCAAGCTGAAGATGCACCCATTCATCGTCATGCTGGTGATCGCCATGCTGCTGGGCCTGTGCTGGGGGCTCTACCAGCCCGGCACCGCCGGTCTTGAGACCCCTGCCGACATGGTGACCACCATCAAGAACGGCTTTGGCGGCATCATGACCAGCATCGGCATCGTCATCCTGTGCGGCACCATCATCGGCACCATCCTGGAGAAGACCGGCGCCGCGCTCACCATGGCCAACACCATTCTGAAGCTGGTGGGCAAGAAGAACAGCGTGGTGGCCATGGGCGCCATGGGCTACGTCACCGGCATCCCCGTGTTCTGTGATTCCGGCTTCGTGGTCCTCTCCCCCATCAGCCGCGCCCTGGCCCAGCAGTCCAACATCTCCTTGGCGGTGATGGGCACCGCCCTGTCCGGCGGCCTGTACGCCACCCACTGCCTGGTGCCCCCCACCCCCGGTCCCATTGCCATGGCCGGCACTTTGGAGGCGGATCTGGGCCTGACCATCCTGGTGGGCCTGTGCATTTCCATCCCCGCCGTCATCGTGGCCATCCTCTACGCCAAGTTCGTGGCCAGCAAGATCGACATCCCCGCCAACTCCGAGTTCACCTATGAGGAGCTGCAGAGCAAGTACGGCAAGCTGCCCGGCGCGGTGCAGAGCTTCGCCCCCATCATTCTGCCCATCATCCTCATCGCCCTGGCCTCTGTGGCCTCCTTCCCCGGCAGCCCCTTCGGCACCGGCGTCTTCTTCAAGTTCATTGCCTTCATCGGTAAGCCCGAGGTGGCGCTGCTGCTGGGCGTGTTCCTGTCCATCAGCCTGATCCCCGAGTCCGAGAAGGAGAACACCCTGAAATGGGTGACCCAGGGCGTCACCGACTCTGCGGGCATCCTGGCCATCACCTGTGCCGGCGGCTCCTTCGGCGCGATCCTGAAGTGCCTGCCCATCGCCGACTCCGTGGGCAGCCTGACCAGCACCGGCATCGGCGTGCTCATCCCCTTCATCATCGCCGCCATCCTGAAGATCGCCATGGGCGCGTCCACCGTCGCGATGATCACCACCGCGGGCATGATGGCCCCCCTCATGGCCACCATGGGCTTTACCTCGCCCCTGGCCAAGGTGCTGGTGGTTATGGCCATCGGCGCGGGCTCCATGTTCGTCTCCCACGCCAACGACTCTTACTTCTGGGTGGTGTCCCAGTTCTCCGACATGAAGACCAACGAGGCCTACAAGTGCCAGACCGGCATGACCGGCGTGATGGGCCTGACGGTTATCATCATTGTGTTCATCCTGTCCCTGTTCGTGTAATTGGAAAAACATCAGGGCCGCCGCCGGGACTACAGGGCCCGGCGGCGGCCCCCTCATATCCCATAAAAAGGAGGACTTCCCTTGTCATTGAGAACAGACGCGCAGCGCATTATGGACGCCGCCCTCAAGGCCGCCCTGCCGGATACGGCGGTGGCCAAGGCCCTGGAGGCGGCGCGGTTCGGGCCGGGCCGCCTGGTGCTGGTGGCGGCGGGCAAGGCCGCGTGGCAGATGGCCGCCGCAGCCGTCCGGCAGCTGGGAGAGCGGGTGGATTCCGGCGTGGTCGTCACCAAGTACGGCCACAGCAAGGGCCCCCTGCCCGGTTTGGAGATATACGAGGCGGGCCACCCCGTCCCCGACGAGAACTCCTTCAAGGCCACTCAGACCGCCATTGAGGCGGTGTCCGGCCTGACGGCACAGGACACGGTGCTCTTCCTGCTGTCCGGCGGCGGCTCCGCCCTGTTTGAAAAGCCGCTGATCCCGCCCGCCGACCTGGACCGGCTCACCCACGAGCTGCTGGCCTCCGGGGCGGATATCGTGGAGATGAATACGGTGCGCAAGCGCTTTTCCGCCGTGAAGGGCGGGCGGTTTGCCGCCCTGTGCGCCCCGGCCAGGGTGTTTTCGGTGGTGCTGTCCGATATCATCGGCGACCCGCTGGACATGATCGCCTCCGGCCCCGCATACCCGGACTCCAGCACGGAGGAGCAGGCCCGGGCCGTGGCGGAGAAGTACGGCCTGACCCTCACCGAGGAGATGCGCGCCCTGCTGGCGGTGGAGACCCCCAAGAGCCTGGACAATGTGGAGACCCATATCACCGGCAGCGTCCGCCAGCTGTGCCTGGCCGCCCAGGAGGAGTGCCGGGCCCTGGGGTATACCACCGTGGTGCTCACCGCCAGCCTGTCGTGCACGGCGCGGGAGGCCGGGGCCTTCCTGGCCAACATTGCCCAGTACCACCACGGCGGCGGCCGGAAGCTGGCCTTCCTGGCGGGGGGGGAGACGGTGGTGCACCTCACCGGCGGCGGCCTCGGGGGCCGCAATCAGGAGCTTGCCCTGGCGGCGGCCCCGGGCATCGCGGGACTGTCCGGCGCGGCGGTGTTCTCCCTGGGCTCCGACGGCACCGACGGCCCCACCGACGCCGCCGGGGGCTATGTGGACGGCTCCACCGCCCAGGCCCTGGGGGAGCAGGGGGTGGATATCTTCGCGGTGCTCAAGGACAACGACTCCTATCACGCGCTGGAAAAGACCGGCGGCCTCATCAAAACCGGGCCCACCGGGACCAATGTGAACGATATCGCCGCCGTGCTGATAGAGGGCTGAGAACGGGGCGCATCAGAACAGCCGGACTGCCTAGGCAGTCCGGCTCAGTCCGTCGGAAAAGGCAAAGCCTTTTTCGACGGGAAAAGCTGCGGCCTCATGTGCGCACTCGCTGTCCGCCTGAGGCGGCCAACTCGCACACTGTTCGGCCGAGAAGTGTTTTCCCCGACGCACAGGTCGCCGGGGAAAACGGATTTCATTTTCTTCGCGCCTGCGGGCGCGAACTCTGCGAGGCTTTTTCGATAAGCTCAGCCGGACTGCCTAGGCAGTCCGGCTGTTTGCCTTCACGGCTCACAGGATGAAGTTTATAACGGCATAGATCAGATGGCAGAGGGTGAAGCAGGCCGCCGCCAGCAGGGCGGGCGCGTTTTTCCGCGCCAGGGAAAAGAGGAGAAGGGCGGCGCAGGGGGCCAGGCACAGGGTCAAAATCACGGCGGCGTTCACAATCCCGGCGTAATAGGCCGCCCATGCGGCAAGGTACAGCGCGGCGCACGACAGGACGCCCGCCGCAGATATGGGCTTGACGGGCCCGCCCCCGGCGGTGTTGGACAGCGCGCACAGCGCCGCAGCCATGGCGCATTGAAAGACCTGGGCGGCAGCGTCGACGGCTGGCGTGACGGATTCCTGCCGTAGGACATCTCGGGGGGCGGGAAGGGCAAACCATACGAAATTGGGGAGCATGATGAGCAGAAACAGCCCCAGCCCCCACGGGTCAAACCCAAATCGGTAATTTCGGAGCTTCCACATCCTTTATGCACCCCATTTGCGGACATATATCCGGGACGGCTGATCCTCCCCGTCCCCCTGGGCCATGCACAGGAACTCCCAGCCGTACCGCTCGTAAAAGGACGTGTGGCCGGTGAGCAGGTACAGGGTGTCCACCCCCAGCTGCGCCATACCGGCGCAGGCGTGGTTTAACAGCGCCCCGGCGATCCCACGGCGGCGGTACGCCTCCTCTACATAGACGGCGCACACGTTGGGGGCCAGGTCCTTTCGATTGTGGAAGTCGTTATCAATGACCCCCAGCCCGCCCAGGATGGCGCCGTCCTCCACCGCCAGATACCACTGGGGCACGGGGCCCCCGCCGGACAGGGACTGCTCCATGCTCTCCCGGTAGGCGTCCAGCGGCACGCCCCATTTGCCGTGGAACCACGCCGCCGCCCGGTCCAGCAGCGCGGGGCGCTCCCTGATGCTCAAAAGCTCGCAGCGCAGCGCGCTCACCTCCTTGAGAAATATTCCTCCACAAAATCCACGTGGCCCACCGTCCACTCCCGCCCGTTCAGGTGCGCCAGGCAGCCCGCGTCCGTGGTGAAGTCAAAGCGCAGCTTATAGGAGTAAAGCGCCTGAAATTTGCGCCCGTCCCGCTCCCGGCCATATTTGCCGTCCCCCAGCAGGGGATGGCCCGCGGCGGCGAACTGGGCGCGGATCTGGTGGGTGCGCCCGGTGATGAGGTCGCACTCCACCAGCGACAGGCCATCCCGGGCGTCCAGCGTGCGGTACACCGTCACCGCCGTTTTTCCGCCGGGGACGGGGCGGTCGAATACCCGCACCTGGGCCTTGCTTTCGTCCTTTAAAATGTATCCCCGCAGCTCGCCCTCCCGGGGGCAAATCTCCCCGTGGATGACGCACAGGTACAGCTTTTGCAGTTCCCGGTCCCGGATCTTCTGGTTCATCACCCGCAGGGCGGCGGCGGTCTTGGCGGCGATGACGATGCCCCCGGTGTTGCGGTCGATGCGGTTGCACAGGGCGGGGGCAAAGGCGTTCTCCCACCGGGGGGACCACTCCTTCTTCTGGTACAGGTACGCCTGGACGTGGGTGATGAGTGTGTTCACCTGCTCCTTGTCGTCGGAGTGGACCACCATGCCCGGGCGCTTGTCCAGCAGCAGCAGGTGCTCGTCCTCGTACAGGATGGTGAGCCGGGGCTGATCCACCCGCAAAAAGGCGTTGTCCGGGGTGGGCGCATCAAAAAACTCATCGTTAATGTAAAGCTGGAGCACGTCCCCCTGCTCCAGGTGCGTATCCCGCCGGGAGCCCTTCCCGTTGCGCTTCACCCGCTTGAGGCGGATGTATTTCTGCGCTAAGGGGGCGGGGAGGAGGGGGACTGCCTTGGCCAGCCAGCGGTCCAGCCGCTGGCCCGCGTCGTTGGGGCCGATGGTAAATTCCTTCATGGCGCTCGCCTCCCGGGGGAAAAATTTTGCAGCCGGCTGCGTGAAGCGGGTTAATTGTAGCAGAAAACGGGGGAAAAGGCAAGGCGGGCGGAAAGGTTTTGCCTCTCCGCCCGCCCGGCCCCTGGCTGAGCGTCAGGAAAACGTGGTGTGACGGCGCCGGTAGCCGTCGTTGTCCTTTTGCCGAAGCTCCGCCTCCACCTGGGCCAGCTTCCGCTTCAGCTCCTGGGCGCGGGCCCCGTCGGTCTCGGCGTCCAGCTGCCGCTCCAGCTCCGCGCGCCTCTGCTTCAGCTGCTCGATCTCCCGGTCCACCGCGCCGGTGTCGCCGGTGCAGCGCTCCGCCTTTTGGGCCGGGCCCCCTTTTTCCGGGGCCCCCGCCTGCGCGTCCCGCTCCGGGCTGCCCGGCGTTTCGGGGCCGTCAAAATAGAGCCTGGGCTGTCCCTCGCTGCTGCTGCCCAGCCGGTACAGGCCGGAGGGCTCCGGCTTTTCCCGGTGGACGTATTGGTCCGTCACGGGCTCCGGCGGACGGTTTGGAGCTTCCTCCCCGGCCTGCCGGGGCCGGGGCGTCCCGGGTATGCCCCCGGCTGCCGCCATGGGACGGGCGGGGTTTGCTTGGGAAACAGGTGTCATAGAGCGTTCCTCCCATCGGATAAAGTGTGCCTGCCTCCAGTCCAGTTTACCCTTTGGCGGGGGGATTGCAAGGCCCTTGCGCTGAAATGCGCCCCAGGCGTCACGAGATGTTCAGCAGCACGTGGAGGGAGAAGCGCCCCTGGTTTTTTTCCGTCAGCACCGCCCCGTGGTACTTTTCCGCCACGGCGCGGATGTTGGAGAGCCCGGTTCCCGCCGGGGGCAGGGGGCCGCCGCCGCAGGTGTTTTCAAAGCTCAGCATATAAAAATCCCCCTGCCGCTCCCCGGAGACGCGGATGGAACGCTCCCCGGCGGCGCGGGAGCAGGCGGCGATGGCGTTATCCAGGGCGTTGGCGAAAATCACGCACAGGTCGAAATCGTCGATGCCGCAGGGCTTGGGCAGAACCAGGGAGACCTGCGCCGCAATCTCCCCGGCCAGGCCCAGCTTCTCGCCCAAAAGGACGTCCACCACAGGGTTTCCGGTCTGGTAGGGGAAGGACAGGGACTGGGAGACGCCCTCCAGCTTTTTCAAATAGGCCCTGCCCTCGTCCACCCTTCCGCCGCCCAGCAGGCCGTCCAGCACGGTCAGGTGGTTTTTGACATCGTGCCGGAAGGCCGCCGTGCGTTCATAGCGCAGCTGCGCCTCGGCGATATAGACCTTTTGGGCCTGGGCCGCCTGGGCCAGGGATTGCAGCGCCGCCTGGGCCTGAAAGCCCCGGCAGAGGTGGCGGTAGGCGTACAGGGTGCACAGCAGCGCGGCCAGCCCCATCCCCTGGAGCAGCAGGAGGGCGGTGTGCTGCGCGATTTCCGCGGGCAGCGGGCGGATGGACGGGGCGCTGTACGACGTGCGCAGGATATACAGCTGGGCGGCAAAGAAAAACAGCCCGGGAAACAGCAGCAGTCCGGCATGGGGCGTTTGGCCCTCCCGCGTCCAGGCCAGGAGCCGCAGCGCGGCGGCGCAGCAGCAGGCGCACAGCGCGAAGAAGGCGGCCAGCGCCGCCAGCAGCAGCAGGTACAGCAGCGGCGTGCCCACAAACTGGGGGAAGATGACCGCCTCCAGCGAGTTGACGAGGCCGAAGCAGAGCTGGGAAATGTAGTGCGCCAGCACGGCGGCAAGCCAGGATACGGGGGACGGGTTTCCCAGCGCCAGGCGGCTCACGCCGTACAGCGCGAGCACGCCCGCGCCGGTGGACACAGCTTCGCAGCCGGGGCAGAGGCCGGTAAAGGCGAGCTGAATCACGCACAGGAGGGAAAAATACGCGGCAAGGCTCCATGGGCTTAGCTTTTTCCCGGTGAGACGGCAGGCGAAGGCCATGTGCACAACGCTCATTCCGCCCAGGTACAGCGCGTCCAGGCACAGGCTGAAATAGTCCATCACACATCCCGCTCCTTCATGTGGCGCAAAAGGGCTTGGACCAGCTCCCGCTCCCGCAGCCGGGACACCGGGATGGCCTCCCCCCGGGGCAGAAAAACCTGCCCGGCCCGGCATCCGCGGACATGGTCGAGGTTGACCAGATAGCTCCTGTGGCATTTGAAGAAGCGCTGGTCCACGCGGCGCTCCAGGCGCTCCAGCCTGTCGCAGTACTCGACGACGGCCCCGTCGCTTTTGTGGAGGTACAGCTTCCGGCCCATCACCTCGCAGTACACGATCTCCGACAGCGCGATCACCTGGCAGGCGGCGCCGCGCTGGACGACGATGGTCTGGGCGGAGCGCTCCTCCAAGCGTTTGACAACCCGGTTCATGGTGCGCTCAAAACGCCCAGGGTCCAGCGGCTTGAGGAGATAGCCGCAGGCGTCCACCTCGAAGGCGTCGAATACGCACGCCTCGAGGACCGTCACAAAGACCAGCAGGCTGCGCTCCCCCCGCCGGCGCAGCCGCCTGGCGGTCTCCATGCCGTCGGGATGGCTCATCTGAATGTCCAGCAGGATCACGTCAAAGCTGTCCCCGCATTCCAGAAGGGAACGGCCGTCGGAAAAGCTGCGGACGCAGCAGCCGTCGGCCCGGCGGGCCTGCATATAGGCCGTGAGAGCGGCGCAGAGCGCCTGGGCCATCTCCGGCTCGTCGTCACAAACGGCAAAATTTATCATGTCCGGCGCCACCCCCCGACGCTATGTTACCATAGTTCCGGGCTGATGGGAATACTGCCGCGCCAAAGAAAATTTCTCATTGTAAGGATTGGAAGTAGGCCCGGTTATGGGCCGCCGCCGGATCGTCCGGCTTACAGGCCGCCGCCAGCTCGTTAAATGCCTCGGCCCGTTTTTGGTCGCCCAGGCGGCTGTGGCAGACGCACAGCTGGATGCAGGGCAGGTAGCCGTAGCAGTCGGGGGAGACAAAACCGCCCCGGCGGTCGTCCCGGGGGCAGGCGAGGGCCAGGGTGTACCAGTAGGCCGCCTGGCCGTACCGCTCCCGCTGGAAGAACCACCGGCCCAGCTCGCAGCACACCTCCGCCCGGGGCCGGTCATAGGCAAAGGTGCGCAGCAGCGCCGCCAGCGCGGCGTCAGGCTGTCCCAGCTGCTCCCGGCAGTAGGCGCAGTGGCAGCAGGCGTCGATGTTGTTTTCCACCCAGCCCCGGCCCTCCGACAGGAACGACTCAAAGACGGACAGGGCCTCCTCCCAACGGCGGTGGTAGTAAAGCTCCCGGCCATAGTAGAAGCGGTGCCGGGGCTCCAGCGGTTTGCCCGCGCTCAGCTGGGCCTGGTAGATGCGCAGGTTGCGGTCCGGGTCGCCGGGACGGGTTTTGCGGTGGGTAACGGCAAAATCCGCATAGAAAACCTTCCCCACCGGCGTGACGGCCTCGTGGACGGCCCCGGCCCAGCCCATCCCGGCGTGGTTTTTGATGAGCCGCTCCCGGTAATAGGAGAAGGTGCACCGCCCGCTTTCGTCAAAGCCGGTGTGGTAGGGGGCCATTACCACCGAAACGTCCGGGTCCAGGGTCTGCTTCAATGCCAGGAACGCGGCTTGATCGGCCTCCAGAAGCACGTCGTCCGCGTCCAGCCACATACAGTAGTCCATGGATGCGTGGGCAAAGGACGCATTCCGGGCGGCGGCGAAGTCATCCCGCCAGGGGAAGTCAAAGATCAAGCTGGTGAAGCGGGCGGCAATCTCCTTTGTGCGGTCGGTGGAGCCGGTGTCCACGATGATAATCTCGTCCACCAGATTGGACACGCTGTTCAAGCATCGCTCCAGCACGTCCTCCTCGTTTTTCACAATCATGCAAAGACTGACGCTTACCATAGACAAAGCCTCCTCTGCTTTACGGTGTTTGGCCTCCCGCCGGTTTACCGGCGGGAGGCCATGGTGTGTCAAAGCAGCGGCCGCGCCGCTCCTTCGGTCAGAATATCGTTGAATGGGCTGTTGAGGACACC
>ERZ779626.182-NODE-182-length-42112-cov-20.396438_pt1 | contig 42112 bp, 32 predicted proteins | sample MGYA00514209_ERZ779626 | MGnify/ENA primary metagenome ERZ779626 (study PRJEB29562, sample SAMEA4376713) | mouse gut metagenome | isolation source: Cecum | study: EMG produced TPA metagenomics assembly of the A DSS colitis mouse model was used to assess the...
ATTCCCTCCCTTTCACAAAAACTTGGGGAAAAGTCTTAAGTTTAATATACTACAGGTCGATAAAAAAGAACAGAGGTACAGCGAAAAAACTGCAAAAAATTTTTCAAAATTTTCTCCTGTAAACGTGCTATGGACAGGGCAATCTGCCCATAGGTTTTTTGGAAAGGAGCGGTTCAAATGGCATCTATTACCAGTTTAAGCAACAGCAGCTACAACACCAGCAGCATTTATGGGAACCGAAATGTGCTCAGCGGCCTGGCCAGCGGCATGGATACCGAGTCCATGATCGAAAACGCGGTCTCCGGCATCAAGCTGAAGATTGAAAACCTGACGAAGAAGCGCACCAGGATTGAGTGGCAGCAGGAGGCCTACCGCAGCATCATCGACAAGGCGGTGAACTTCAACAACAAGTACACCTCCTACTCCTCCAAAACCAACCTGCTCAGCCAGAGCTTCTTCAGCAGCGCGGTGAATACCGCCGTCATGGGCACCTATAAGGACAAAATCACCGCCAGCGGCAAGAGCTCCAGCGATATCAAGATCAACGGTGTGAAGCAGATGGCCAAGGCCGCCACCTATACCGTGTCCGGCCTGGCCGGAGGCATGGGGGACGTGTCCTCCGTCACCGGCAAGGAGTTTGACATCACCAAGGATCTGGACGTGAGCACCGTGTCCGGCTCCCTGACCTTCCAGTACGGCGGCAAAAACGGCACCTCCTTCACCATCAACTTTGACGAGCTGGAGAACCTCAACGAGATGGAGGGCAGCAACAGCGCGGAAAAGCTGGCCAACGCCATCAATAAGAAGCTGAGCGAGGTCAAGTACACCTACACCAAGAACGGCTTCCAGGAGAGCACCACCGCCGACAAGGCCATCAAGGTGACGGCCAACGAGGACGGCAGGATCACCTTCTCGGACGGGCTGGGCAACGGCAATACGGTGAAGATCAGCGGCTCCTCCGGCGAGATGAAGAAGTACGCCTCGGAGAACGTGCTGAGCAATCCCGGTGATCTGACCAAGAAGGTGCCCGCCTATGAGTACCTGGGCGGCACCAAGGGCGAGGACGGCACGTGGAGCGGCGGCAAGGAGCTGGGCATCACCTTCAACGGCACCACCAAGAAGATCAGCATGTCCGATGTGATGAATCGGATCGACTTCAGTTATGATGCTGCGGAGGACAAGGGTACGCAGTTCAAGAAGGCCCTTCAGGCCGAGCTGGACGACGCCTTCGGCAAGGACAAGATCAGGGTGGACAACACGGACGGCAAGCTGTCCTTCGAGACTGATGAGGGCTCCACCCTGAGCCTGGGCGGCAGCGCTGTGGAGGCGCTGGGATTCCAGAGCGGGGACTCCAACTTCATCAATCCGGGCAAGAAGCTGTCTGATATCCTGGGCGACAAGGGGGAGAGCGTTTTCACCCAGGACAACCGCCTGAAGGGCGCGGGCGGGGCCACGGAGCACAAGCGCGCCGACGGCACCTCCTATTACCTGGACAAGGCCGGCAACCGGGTGGACAAGGACGGCTACCGGGTGGATAACGACGGCAAGGCGATTTACGATTTCCAGGTTAACGGGGCCCACATCAACGTCACCGAGGACACCACCCTGGAGAGCCTGATGAATTCCATCAACTCCAACGCCAGCGCCGGAATGAAGGTGAGCTACTCCAAGCTCACCAACGAGTTCAAGTTCACCGCCACCGAGACCGGGGCCAACAGCAAGATTGAGTTTGGCGGGCTGGGCAAGGCTCTGTTTGTCTCCGGCGAGCACAGTGCCAACGACAGCTTTGCCGAGACCTACGGCCTTGGCTTGGGCGAAGGCGAGAGCAAGCGTTTTGCCTTTTCCTTCGAGGGCCGTGACAACAGCATTAGTATCTCCAGCGAGGACTCAATGCAGGATGTTGCCAACCGGCTGAATGTGTTCCTGGGCATGTACGGCCAGACCGCTTCCTATAATGAGCTTACGGGCCAGCTCATGGTTACAGACAACACCGGGAAAGCTGTGGATTTTGAGATATACGAAGGCCAAAGCAGCGCTACCGGCACAAAAATTGATGTTCCGGAGTTTGCGTCCTCTTATACCGCCGGCCAGGACGCCGTCATGGATGTGACCATCAACGGTAAAAACTTTTCGGACTTCACCCGCGCCAGCAACAGCTTCGAGATCGACGGGCTGACCATCAATGTGAAGGGCGAGTTCAACGCGGACGGCGCCAACGCCCCCGACAAGGACGGCAACGCCTACGAGGGCATCACCTTTGAGACCACCACCGACGTGGACAAGATCGTGGACGTGATCCGGGAGTTTGTGGACGACTACAACGAGATGGCCACCGAGATCAAAAGCGCCTACTCCACCATGCCCGCGCAGAAGTCCAACGGCGCGAAGTACGACCCCCTTACCGCCGAGCAGGAGGACCAGTACTCCGAGAGCGAGCTGAAGGCATATAACGAGAAGGCCAAGCAGGGCATTTTGTTCGGCGACACTACCCTGTCCAGCATGTATGGCAAGCTGCTCTCCGCCATCACCCCCGGCGGCAGCGACGGCCAGACCCTGCGCGAGATCGGCATCGGCACCAGCTACAACGACGGCATGACCACCATCAGCCTGGACGAGGATAAGCTGCGCGCCGCCCTGGAAAGCGACCCGGACAAGGTGCGCACCGCCTTCACCAAGACCAAGGAGGGCGGCTCCTCCAGCGACGGGCTGATGCAGACCATGCAGAATACCCTGAACAGCTACGTCAGGACCACCGGCGAGCCCAAGGGCGTGCTGATTGCCCGGGCGGGCTCTGTCAAGGCCCCCACCTCGCTGAACAGCAACAGCCTGAAGAGCCAGATGGACAGCATCGACAACCAGATTGACCGCTGGACGAATAAGATGGCCGACCAGATTGACCGCTATACCACCAAGTTCAGCCGTCTGGAGCAGCTGATTGCGGAGATGAACTCCCAGTCCTCCGCGATGATGGGCCTGATGGGCGGACAGAGCGGCTACTAAACCCAAAACACCGACCAAGAAGGAGTCAAGCATGGATTTCAAAGGCTACCAGGGCTACCAGGGCTATAAGGAGCAGGGTATCAACGAAATGTCCCAGGGCGAGCTGCTGCTGCTGCTGTACGACGAGCTGGTTAAGCGGCTGCTCCGGGCGGGCCTGGCCCTGGACAAGAAGGACTACGCCCTGTTTGAGGCAAGCGTGGACCGAAGCCTGGACATTATCCGCTACCTGGACGATACCCTGGATATGCAATATCCCATCAGCCGGAACCTGAACCGCCTGTACGACTACTTCAGCTTTGAACTCAACCGGGTGAAGGCGGGGCGGAACAGGACCGAGCTGGACCGGGTTAAAGTTATGGTGAATGAGCTGCGGGATACCTTCCGGGAGGCCAACAGGACCGCCGAGGAAGAGCCTGTTGAGATGCAGGCTCCCCCGGCGGACGCCGGTGCGGAGGGCTGAGCCATGAAAGAAAAAACGGTGATGGACGCCCTGGTCCAGATGAAGCGGACGGGGAACCTGCTCAATGAGCTGACCGACCTGACCCGGCAGCTGGGGGAATCCATCGACCGAAACGACCAGGTGAGCATCCAGATGCTGATCGCCATGCGGGAGGAGCCGCTGGGCAAGCTGCAGGCGGCGGACAAGGCGCTGCGGGAGCAGCTGGAGGCGCTGGACGACCGGGAAGAGGCCGAGCAGCTGGCCGCCATCCTCAACGGCGGAAGCGCCGGGGATAGGGGACAGACCGTGAAGATGCTGTGCGACCAGGTGGCGCTGAACCGGCGCAGGCTCAAGCAGGTGATGGATCTGGACCGGGTGCTCAACCAGCGAATAGGACGGGGAAAATCTGCGTATCAATAGCACAACACAATAAAATATCGGCCCGGTGATTCACCGGGCCGATATTCCGCGAGAACGAGGGGTTTAACCGCTGGGAGCGGACAGAAGCCAGAGGGGCGCCCCGTGGTCCCGGGCGGAGGACAGCTCATCCAGTATGAGCTGGGGGTCCCAGGTCTGGAGGCTCCGCTCCAGGCTGTTGGGGTCAGCGACCAGCACGTCTCCGCTGAGGGTCATGCCCCGGATGAGAATGAAGTGGCCGCCGGTGGTGAAGTGTCCTTTGCCCATCAGGGCCACCAGCATGTCCTTAGAATGCAGGGCCCGGCGCAGCTCGTCGGGAGTGCGCCCGGTGAAGGCCGTCGCCTCCAGGCCGAAGTCCTCGGCAATGCCCTGGACGATGGAGTGGTAGGAACCGCTTCTCCTGGCCCAGTAGCCGTGATCCACCGCCCAGGCGGCCATTTGAGCCGGGTCGGTTTCGGTGTCCGTCATGCTGGCCACCGCCATAGCCATGGCGGTGGGGCCGCAGCCGTAAGGACCAATGGTGTCGGTACCGTAGGGCTGTTCGGCCCAGGTCTCGTCCGACTGGCAGAAGTAAGTAACGGTGACGGCACCCCCGGTGAGCAGCTGCTTGCCGTCTTCCTCCAGTACCTCGGTGAGGGGCGGCTCGGTGGCCGGCGGCAGGGATTCCTCCGGGGGCAGGGTGAGCTCCGGCTCCGGCGGCGAAGGGGGCGGGGCGGTGAGCTCCTCCCAGAAGTCGGCCGCCTGCTGGGTGGCGCTTTGGATGGCCTGGCCGGCCAAGTCGGCGGTATTGAGGCAGAAGCGGCCAACCGCGTCCAGTCCGGCGCGTCCGGCATCGGCCACTGCGGCGGCCGCCTGCCGGGCCGGGGCGGTGATACGCTCGTAGGTCTCCGGGGCGAAATGGCTGCAGGCCGCCAGCTCTGCCGCGCCGATGCACAGCACCGCCAGCAGTACTATCAAGACCAGCTTGAAACCCGGACGCTTGGAACCGCTGTTCCGTTTCATTTCCTCACCTCCCCCCGGGATTTTGCGGATGCCCCTATTATAACAGAAACCAGACCGTTTTCAATGGAAAGATTCATATTGTAAGTCAGTGCTAGGAGAAGCCTATGCCCACCATTGAGTTAGAAAGCGTTTCAAAGTTTTATAAGCCCAACCGTTGGAGGCGCAGCGCCGTCCACCAGGACAAGGGCGTGGAGGACGTGGAGCTGACCATCCGGCAGGGGGAGTTCGTGTTCGTGGTTGGGGGCAGCGGAGCGGGGAAGAGCACCCTGCTGCGGCTGATTACCGGCCAGACCAGGCCCAGCCGGGGAAAGGTCTACGTGGACCATAAGGACTTGAACGGGATGATGAGGCTCAGCCGGAACCGGGCCTCCATTCTCTTCGGAAAGATCTGGCAGGACCCTACCCTCATCCGCAAGAAGACGGTGGGGGAGAATCTTGCCCTGGCCTCCCAGATTGCCCTGGGCAAGGAAAATCCCAAGCTGGTGGAGATTCGGGTAAAAAAGGTGCTCGGCCTGGTGGGGATGCGGGGCGCGGAGCCCAAATACCCCGTAGAACTATCCATCGGCCAGTGCCGCCGGGTGGAACTGGCGCGGGCCATGATCGGCAGCCCGCCCATCCTGGTGTTGGATGAGATTACTGCCAATTTGGACGACGACTGCATCTGGGACACCCTCCACCTGCTCAACGACATCAATCAAAAGGGAACTACGGTCATCATGGCCACCCACGACAGCCAGTATGTCAATATTCTGCGCCGCAGGGTGATTACCATGAGCGACGGACGTGTGCTGGACGACGTTCAAAAAGGAAAATACGGCGATGTGCTGGAGCGGGAGCGCAAGGCGGCGCTTCTGCCCAAGTTCAGAACCGATTTGATATAGAAATCCACAGTCAAGAAATTTAGGAGGAAAGAGTCCATGATTAAAAACATGAAGATCAAGAAGAGTCTGATCCTGGGATTCGGAGTCACGATTGTTGTCTCCGTGGCCATCATCATCACATCTATCATCCTGATGTCCATGCAGAAGAACCAGTACATGGATATTATTGATGAGTATGTTGGCGCCAACAGCATCGTGTACGAGTGCCGCGTTGACTACAACATCGCCGGACGCAGCCTGCGCGACGCGGTCCTGGGCGGCGACCTGTCCAATCTGGATACCACCACGCAGAAGGTGGCCGAGCTGAAGGAGCGCCTGAGTGAGCTGGAGAAAATCTATCCGCTGGACAGCAAGACTGAACTGAACGCTTTTGTGGACACAGTGGAGGCGTGGGAGGTTGAGGCTGAGAAGATTGTCAGCGTGGCCCGTAACAATACCGCCGAGAGCCGCACCGAGGCGGCCAGCATGATTGCCAGCGCCTGCTCCCCCAGGCTGAAGGATGCCGCAGAGAAGGGCGACGCCCTGGCCGCTACCCTCCAAGCGGCCCAGAACAACATTATTGCCCGGCAGGAGATGACCTCCAATATTGCCATTGGCATTATTTTGGCCGCCATGGTCATTGCCACCGCCGCAGTGCTGCGTATTGCTCTGATCATCATCAAGAGCATCGTAGTGCCCGCAGAGCAGGTTCATGTGGCGCTCAGCGGCTTCAGCGAGGGCAAGCTGGACATTCCTGTGGATTACCACAGCACCAGTGAACTGGGCGAGATGTGCGACGCCCTGCGCACCAGCCAGCACGTGCTGGGCGAGTGTATCAGCGATACCTGCCGCCTGCTGGAGGAGATGGGCAATGGCAACTTCGATGTGCGCACTAAGGACGAGAAGGTGTACGTGGGCGCGCTCAGCAGCATCCTGACCTCCGTGCGGGCCATTAACCGCAATCTTACCGATGCCCTGTCCCAGATCAACCAGAGCGCCGAGCAGGTGTCCGCGGGCGCCGAGCAGGTGTCCACCGGCGCCCAGTCCCTGGCCCAGGGCGCTACCGAGCAGGCCAGCGCCGTGGAGGAGTTGTCCGCCACTATCGCTGAGATTGCCAACAACTCCCGCAAAAATGCGGAAAACAGCGAGCAGGCTATGGCCCACGCCAACGACGCCAGCGGCAGCCTGAACGAGAGCTCCGAATACATGCAGCAGATGGTGTCCGCCATGGAGAAGATTTCCGACTCCTCCGCCGAGATCGGCAAGATCATCGCCACCATCGAGAACATCGCTTTCCAGACCAACATCCTGGCTCTGAACGCCGCCGTGGAAGCTGCCCGTGCGGGCAGCGCCGGTAAGGGCTTCGCCGTGGTGGCCGACGAGGTGCGCAACCTGTCCGCCAAGTCCGACGAAGCGGCTAAGGCCACCAAGGAGCTCATCGACCGCTCCATCGTGTCCGTCAAGGAGGGCAACGAGATCGTGCAGAAGGTGTCCGTGGCGCTCCAGGCCACCAACGAGCGCGCCGGTTTGGTGATGTCTTCTGTGCAGGAGATCACCAAGGCCGCCGAGGAGGAGTCTGAGGCCATCGCCCAGGTGACCGAGGGCATCGACCAGATCAGCTCCGTGGTGCAGACCAACTCCGCCACCAGCGAGGAGTCCGCTGCCGCCAGCGAGGAGCTGTCCAGCCAGGCCGCCCTGATGAAGGAGCTGCTGGCCCGCTTCAAGCTGCGCCAGGACGGCTTCATGCCCAAGGCACAGCCCGCCTACAGCGCCGCCCCCGCTGCTTCCTCCTACGAGGAGAGCTATGAGCCCGCCTCCAGCGGATCCGCCGCCAGCGTGTTCAGCAAGTACTAAAGAGAAATCGAACAGGCTGCCAGGGGGCGGCAGTCATGCCGTCCCCTGGCAGTTTTTATGACCGGCAAAGCCGCAGCAAGAGAGGAGCGGACCTATGGCAGAATGGAAGGTTCAGGATAAGGATCTGATTTTCGCCCTGGATATTGGAACGCGCAGTGTGGTGGGCGTAGTGGGCCGGCCGGTGGGCGACCGATTGAAGGTGCTGGATGTGGAGATGGCCGAGCATGGCAAGCGGGCCATGATGGACGGCCAGATTGATGACATCAAGCAGGTGGGAACCCTGGCCAGAACGGTGACTGAGCGGCTGGAAAGCCGCCTGGGCGTCCGCCTGGAGCGGGTGAGCGTGGCCGCCGCAGGGCGTGCCCTGCGCACCCAGAAGGGGTCCTTTGTGCTGGAGCTGCCGGAGGAACAGTCCATCGACGCCGAGCAGATCGGCGAGCTGGAGGCCGGAGCGGTGTCCGCAGCCGAGGAGGCGCTCCAAAACGATGGCGCTGACCGCCGCCAGATGTTCCTGGTGGGCTATACCGTGGCCCAGTACCGGCTGGACAACTACCCCATGAACAACCTCCAATTCCACACCGGACGCCGGATGGAGGCCGATGTGGTGGCTACCTTCCTGCCCGGCGAGGTGGTGGAGAGCCTGTATGCCGCCATGCGTGCCGCAGGGCTCCAGGTGTCCAGCATGACGCTGGAGCCCATTGCCGCCATGAACGCGGCGATCCCCGCCGAGCTGAGGCTGCTGAATCTGGCTATGGTGGACATCGGGGCGGGCACCACCGACATTGCCCTGTGCCGGGACGGAAGCGTGGTGGGCTACACCATGGCCACGGTGGCGGGGGACGAGGTGACTGAGGCCATCATGCGGACATTCCTGGTGGACTTCAAGACCGCCGAGCAGGTGAAGCGGGCCATCGGGGAGAGCGATGATCTCATCCGCTGCCGGAACATCCTGGGGCAGGAGGAACGCATCGCCGCCGCCGAGGTGGTTCAGGCCATCCAGGAGCCCATGAACAGGCTGGCCGACGCCATTGCCAAGCAGATTTTGAGCGTCAATGACACCGCGCCCTCCGCCGTATTCCTGGCGGGCGGCGGCAGCAGGCTCACCGGCCTGCGGGAGAAGGTGGCGGAAAAGCTGGAGATGGACGACAGGCGGGTGGCCATCGCGGGGAACAACTTCGCGCTGTCTGTGTTCTCCGACAGTGTGGAGCTGGAGAGGCCGGAGTACGCCACCCCGCTGGGTATCGCCATCTCAGCGGGGCTGGGGCTGCTCAACGACAGCTATGTGGTCACACTCAATGGGCACAGCGCCAAGCTGTTCCGCAACGGGGTGCTTACCCTGCGGGACATTTTGCTGATGAACGGCTACAGCTATGGCGATATGGTGGGAAAGACGGGAAAGAGCTTGAGCGTTACTCTGGACGGCAAGCGGCTGGTGTTCCGAGGGGAACCCGCCGTCCCCGCTGTGCTGCGCGTAAACGAGGAGGAGGCCACGCTGTCCACCGTGATTCATGCCGGAGATCACATCCATTTTGTGCCCGCGCGGCACGGGGAGGGGGCAGGACGCACCGTAGCGGAGCTGCTCGGCCCGGAGTTCTATGGCAAGGTCATGGTGAATAACGCCCCGGCCTCCATGGAAACCCAGCTGAATCAGGGAGATGTGGTGCTCACCCTGCGCCAGACGCCCCCCGCTCCCCGGAGGGAGGCCGCGCCTACGGCGGTCCGGCCTGACGCGGCAGTCCAGGCGGCGGCCCCGGTACGGCCTGTCCCGCCCAGCGGTGAGCTGCGCATCAGCCTGAATGGGGAGCCGCTGGTCCTCCCGGCCAGGGAGGATGGGGGCGCTTACCATCTGATGGACCTGCTGGAGTATTCCGGCATTGATTTTGAGCACTTAGACAGGGCGGTGCGCCTGGAGGTCAATGGCATAGAGCGGGGCTTCCAGTATGCGGTAAAGGCACAGGACCGCGTAATTATCTCCCTGATTTGACAGCATAGACGCAAGAGGTGTTGTTTCCATGCCGATAGGAAAAGCAAAGGCGCCCAAGGCGCCCAAGGAGAAAAAACCCAAAAAAGAAAAGCCGCCCAAGGAGAAAAAGCTGAAAAAGGGCAAGGGCGAGCCGGAGCAGGTGGACGGGACCGGCCAGGAACAGCAGGAGCAGGAGAAGAAGAAAAAGCTCCCGCTCCTGATGCTCATCCCGGTTGTGGTCATCATCGCCGCAGCGGTCATCATTTTTGTCTTTGTACTGCCCGGGCGGAATGCGGATAAGGACCCGGACGCCACCGTTTCGGTGGAGCCGGAGCCGCCGGTGCTGCCCACGGAGCTGCCGGTGGGCGATATAATGGTTCCCGGCATGGTGTTGGAGGCGGACGAGTTCGCCGCCCAGGCGGTGCTGGCCAAAACCATCACCTATACCTATACCGACCTGGTGGACGCGGGGAAGGCGGCGGAGACCTATGTGAAGCAGCTCAAGACTGCGGACCCCAGGTATTATGTGGTAGATGAGGAGCTGGTCCGCCAGCGGGATCAGCCGGATTTTGCCACCGCCGAAGGGATGGTGCTGATGGCCCGGAACCTGCCCAAGCCGGAGCCGGAGGTTACAGAGAGCGCCGCGCCGGAGGGCGAGGAGAGCGGGCAGCCGGAGAGCTCGGAGGCGCCCCAGTCCCCGCCGCCGGAGGAATCTGCGGAGCCGGTGGATGAGACGCCGGATATGGTTATCACGGTGCGCATCTCCTGGTCCCCCGGACAGTGTGTGGTTACGGCGGACGAGATGCTGGGCAAGGTGACTGCGCCGCCGCCCGACAGCACGGGCGGAGTGGGCCAGCGCCCCGTGAGCCAGCAGGGGGCCCAGGACAGGATCTCCAGCATGACCCCCGCGGAGCTGGGACTGCCGGGAGAATCCATGGATCAATACGTGGTGTTCCCCATTGACGGGGTGGAGATGGTGGATGACGTGGCCTGCATCCGGGTCAATGTCTTCGACGGCTCCGACGGGAGCAACCGCTTTATGGGCGGCTATCTGGTGAGTACGGATGGGCAGCACCTGTACCGCCAGGACCCCAGCACTGACGAGATCATAATTTTGAAATAACGGCGAAAACCGCTGAGAGGGTATACCCTCTCAGCGGTTTTTTATGTCTGGACGGGGGCGAGATACATGTGCTCCACGCTGCCGGACAGGCAGAGGGCCTGTTCCCGGGCGGAGGGGGGGCAGGCGAGAAAGACGGGGGAGAGCACGCCCTCCAGCATGGGGACGGAGGAGCGGGGAGAGACAGCTTGGCGCGGGGTGAGGGCCCGGGCCAGATGAGGGGCGGTTTGCACCACGTTCAGGCCGTATTCCCGGGCCAGGGCGGTGATCTGTTTGGCGGTGATGGCCACGCGGGCGGGCTCGTCCAGGGGCTGAAAGCCCACCAGGCCGCTGAACCGGCCGGTGATCTCCCGGAGGACGCCGGAGCGGGCCAGTGCCTGCCGGGCGGTTTCATCGGATTGGAACAGCTGCCGGGCCAGGTCAGCGGGGCCGCCGGTGAGGGAGGCCGCTGGGCCCGAACCGGCAGGGGGAGGCTGGGCCGGGGCAAAACCCAGCCTCCGCGCCCCGGACAGGTCGGTGTTAGTGGTGAACAGAAAGATACAGCGGCGGAAGTCCAGCTCCCGGCTGCCCTGGCTGTCCTCCTGCCGGGCGGTGCAGCGTCCCTCGTCCAGAATGGACATAAATACCTTGAGGACTTCAGGGTGGGCTTTGTCCAGCTCGTCAAACATGAATACGGTATGGGGGCAGCGGCGCACCGCCTCCAGCACCGGCGGATCATCGTAACCCACATAGCCGGGAGGCGCGCCGGTGAGGCGGTAAGTGGAGTGGGCCTGGGTGAAGGTGTTCAGCTCCGTCCATACAAGACGGTAGCGCCCCTCCTCCGTACAGTGGTTGAGGGCCGGGGCGATGGCCTTGCCCAGCTCCGACTTGCCCACCCCGGTGGGGCCGTAAAGGATGAGGGAGAGGGGGCGCAGAGGCTCCCGCTTGCAGGCGTGGGCCCACAGCTTGAAGGCGGCGGCCATCACCGCCCGCTCCTGGCCCAGCACCCGGCGCTGGAGGTACTGGTTCAGCGTCTGAAAGGAGGCGGGCATGGCGGCGGCGCTGCCCAGCGCCTGGAGACAGTCCGCCATGGGCTGGAAGCCGGGGAAGCGCTGCAAGCTGCCCTGGGAAAAAAAGCGGCGCAGGCGTGGGTCATCGCCGGAATAGTCCACAGCGGGGCGGAAATAGAGCAGGTAGTCCGTCCCATCCCGCCAGAAGCCCAGCCCCGTCTGCCCAGGGCGGCAGCCAGGCGGCATGCGGCAGGGAGAGAATTCATAGCTCCGCCCCAGGCCGGCGCAGGCATCCACCCGCTTTTGCAGCAGGGCGGGCTGATGGGAGAGGTGGGCACAAAATTGGGAAAAGTCCATGGAACAGCCTCCGCAGCACAGCGTTTTCTGCCATTATAACCATGCGGCAGGGCGCTTAACCACATCATGAACATAAAAAAGCCGGCCCGCAGGCCGGCTTTTCGGGTTCAGGCGTACACGTCAATGTACTGTCCTTTGGCGGGGGCAGGGACGGCCTCAAGCATTTTCATCAGCTCCTGGCCAGCCAGCTCCTGGGTATCCATCATCTTTTTGGTGACGGCCATGGAGTAGTTGGTGGCGAAGGAAGCCGCGCTCATGCCCATGGCCATGCTGGCGATGGACTCCATCATAGGTCAGTCCTCCTTTCCCTCCGGTGGAACCGGGGTTTGTGCGGGTTTTTTGACGGGGGGGACACCGGGGGCCTCCCGCCTATGGTCCAGCACGCCGCCCAGCAGGTCCAGGAGATCGGCGGGGGTTCCCTCCTCCATGGCGGAATCCCGGTTGGCGGCGGTGGCAATAACCAGCTCGCTGCGCAGGATGGGGACATCCTCGGGAGCGGCGATGGCCAGACGCACCCGCGTCCCGTCCACCGAGACCACCCGGATGGTGATATCCTCGCCGATGACCAGGGACTCGCCGGCTTTGCGTTGCAGGATCAGCATGGCGCGCCCTCCTCTGTGCTGAATTGGGCCAGGGAATGGCGCATCTCATAAACGTCCGACTCCAAAATGACCTGCCGGGCGGCCCGGGTGTCCGGATTGATGGCCACGGGGCATTTCAGGTTAACGGTGCTGTCGGACACGGGCTTCTTCACCACGCACAACACATAGAAGCCCAGCTCCTGGCTGTCGGACACGCCCAGCTCCTCCAGCTCCTGGGGTTGGAGGACGGGGGCATATTCCGGCAGAAGGGCAAAGGGATCCATGGCCACAAAGGCCAGGGCGGGGGTGCGGGTGCTCTGGAAGCACAGCAGGGTACCGGCGCTGCCCTCGAAGGGGAGGAGGAGAAACTCCCGCTCCTCCTCAAAGCCGAAGGGGCCGGCGGTGAAATGGAGGAGATCCTCCTCCAGGTATTCAATCTCGCCAAAATATTTGGTATGCAGCTTCACAAAAACCTCCATGCGCGGCAGGCGCGGGGCGGACGGGGAAGGGGCTTATGCCTCCACGTCCACGGGCGTATAATTGGGGTCGGAGGACGGGGGCACGTAGATGGGGCCGCCCACGTACTTGATGACCACATCGGGCCGCTGTTTGACGGTCAGTTCAATGTCGCCGGGGGTGAACTCAAACTGGGGCTCGTTCATCCGCCAGTCAAAATTCAGCTTATCCATCTCGTAGCGGATGTGCATCTCACCGGGGTCCCAGGTGATCTCAGGCGGGACGGAAGGAAGAAACTCCAGGCCCACATTAGGCTTGTAGTTCTTCATGGTGGCGTCGGCCGCAAACTGTGTGATCATGTCCTGTCCGATTTTCGCATCCAAAAGCATCTGGCCCTGCTGGGCGTAGGTAGCAGTGGCGGTGTAGGATGCCTGTTGGCCCTGCTGGGCGTACTGCTCCATAGAGCGCATGGCGGTGGGGACTACAGAGTTGCGGGCCTCGAACGTGTCGATGTTCAGCTTGATGGGCCGGCTCTTAATGCTCAGGCCGCCCTCCCCGCGTGAGATCTCCAGATCGGCGGTCCCGCGGGTATACTCCAGCTTGGCGTGGGACACCTTCATCTCGATCTCAATGGGGACAGTTTTGATTTCAATCAGGGGATACATAATCTCATTTTCCGCTCCTCTCTATGAACAACTAAAACGCAGATGCGTTATTTCAGATAGTCCATCAGACTCTCGGACAGTACGCTGTTGCCAACCTTCAGCGCGGCGTTATAGCAGTACTGAGCCCAGACGAAGGAGGTGAGGGCGTCGGCCATGTCCACGTCCTCAATGTCGGCATACTGCTCCTGGAGGTTATAGAAGTTGTCCTCCAGCAGCTCCACATTGTTTTCCAGCTTTTGCGTGCCCGCGGACATATTGGTGAACTCCGTCTTGAACTCAGAGGAGGCCCGTTCCAGCTTCTTCACCAGGCCGTCAAATTCGTCATAATCCTCATCGGTCCACTTCTCGCCGTCCTTCACCCGCGAGCTGATCTCCTTCATCTTCTGTACCAGGGAGTAGATGTTCTTGGGGTCGCCGTCGGCGTCCAGACCGTAGCCAATGAAGGTCAGGCCGTTGAGGGCGGCGTTATAGGCGCTGGACTCAATCAGCTGGCCGTTTTCGTTTTCCTGGAAGCCCAGGCCGATATCCACGAACTGCTTTTCGTTCATCAGGTACTTGAGCTTTTCGGCGTCGCTGACGGCGGTTTCATATTCCTCCTTCGTCATGGTCTCGGCCTGATCCAGGTTGAGGTAATATTCGCCGTTGGGGTCGGGCACACCGTTCTCATTGAAGCGCTGGGGATCTCCGGGATTGGCGTTCTGCTTCAAAATCTTGGGCTGGTCCGCAGGGTCCATGGCGTCAAAGGTGCTCCTCTTAACGAGGGAGGAGGCGGGGTCCTTCACATAGGTGGTGCCGTTGGCGTCCACCAGCCCTGTGGCGGGATCAATCCCCATGGGCGCACCCCCGTCCATTACCACATTGGGTACTGCGGCGTCCACGGGCACGCCCCGGTAGTACAGCTTGTCATCCTTGATCTCAAAGGGGACGTTGTGGCCGTCCGCGCCGGAGAAGATGAAGTTCTCTCCGTACTTTTGGTTCAGGTTCTGGACGATGGTTTGGGAGATCTGGTCCAGAACCTTGGTGAGCTGCTCCCGGGCGTCGCCGGTGGGGTCATTGAGCATAGACAGGGTGGTGCCCGTAAGGGTCTTCATGGGCTCGGCGGTTTCGGTGTCGATGAGCTTGCTGATGCCCTCCAGGCTGCTCCAGCCGGTCTGGAATTTCTTGTGGGTGTCGGTGCACACGGAATACTGGCTCTGCACGGTCATGCGGGCCTTGCGCAGCTTGAACGCCCGGGCGGCGGAGGTAGGATCCTCGGCATAGGAGTTGAAATTGCGCTGGGTGAGTACGGTGTCCTGAGCTTTATTCCGGGCAATAAAGGAATTCATCAGGTTGCGGCGGTAGCTTTTCAAAACGCCGCCGGTGGTGGCTCGAATCATATTATGAATACCTCCTTGCGTCAGCGTCCGGCAATGCCGGTGTTATTGATCAGGCGGTCAATCGCCTCGTCGATGGCGGTCATCAGACGGCAGGCGGCGGAGTACGCCTTTTGGTACTGCATCATATTCATGGTCTCGTCGTTGAGGTCCACGCCGGACACGCCCTCCCGGCTGGTATCCAGGTCGATCAGGGAGGTATAGGTGGTATTCAGCTTAGAGGTCTGTATCCGCTGGTCATTGCCCAGGGTGGTGACCGAGTCGCTGAGCATGTCGTTAAAGGAACCCTGAAACAGCTTGGTGCCCACTGCGGTGGGGACTAGGTCCTGGGGATTATACACCAGGGACTTTTCAATCAGGGCCAGCATGTGGCCGACGTTCACGTTCTGGGTGGAGTCCGTCACCTCGCCGTTAAAGAGCACCTCGAACTTGGGCACAATGCGCACGTCGCCGGTGGACCAGCTGTGGGAGACGGAAATGTTGGAGGCGGTGATGCCGGTGGTGTCGTCTCCGTCGTTGCGGTTGCTGAACAGCGGCCCGCCCATTTTGATGGGCTTGGTCAGGGTGACCGTTTCCTTCTCCGCATTGTCGGAATTGACGCCATGGGCCTTCATAAAGTCCTTCAAAAGGCCGGCCAGCTGGGCTTCATTGGCCGGGTCGTCAATGTCGATGCCATTGGCAAACGTGGGATCGGCCCCGCTGTCACGGATTTTTTTGACCGCCTCCTGGACCGTGTCGTTTACGCTCAGCTGCGCTTGGTCAAGCACGCAGACAGGATGCTCGGTTGTGCCCACAAAAATCCCATCCGCGTTGACATAATAGCCGTCGCCAAACCCGCCCTTGGAGTTGCCCGCCTCGTGGAAGGTCACGCCCAGGGACTTCAGAAACTCGATGGTGCCGGTGATGGACTCCACCTCATTGCCGTCCTGATCCAGCATGACGCCCTCGTTGAGCTTGTTATACTCGGTGGCGAGCTTCTGCGCCAACAGATCCAGGGACTTCTGGTAAAAGGGGATACCCCGCTTGATTCCGGCGTTCTCGTCCACATTGGCCACGGTGTCCTGGGTGGCGAAGGAACCGGCCTCGGTGAGCAGCTCCCGGGTGGCCTGAAGGGAGCCGTGGAGGTCGTTGTCGTCCAGGGTGACTTCGTCGGTGTGCTCCACCTGGGTGGTGACCTCGTAGTATTTGCCGACGCTCTGGATGTAGCTGACGATGGTTTCCGTGCCGTCGGGGTTGGGGGTGGTAGTTGGAGCGGGGAACGTGGGGGCCTTGCCGGTTACGCCTTGATTTATGGTGTTCATGGCGCCGAAATTGAGCTTGCCATCGGGATCGTTTTTAACGTTTATCGTGGGTGCGTCAGCGGGATCTACCTTGCCGGTTTTGTTTGCAGTAAACAGCAGGTTGGTAGGGTCATTAGGATCAATGGAGACTTTATAATTTGGGTTGACGGCGCCCAGGTTCTGGGCAAGGAATGCAGCCATTGCCTTGGGATCATTGGCATCGGTGAGGGGTATATCCTTGCCGATGGTGAAGATCTTGCCGCCGATCTCAAAGGTTTCGCCATCTGCCCATTGAGCGCCCGCCGCCGGAGTAAATTTATAGCTGAAAGCGGCCTTCTCGCCCAAAACCATGTTATAGGGAGGCTTGAGAAGCTCTGCCTGCGTGAGCTCCTTATAGGCGGAGGTTCTGCCCTCCCACTCCTTGCCGCGCCGGTCAACCAGCTTGCCCAGCTGGAGGATGTAGTTCTCATCGTACACCTGCTCGGCCTCATCGGGGTCGTTGGTGCCGGTATTGTCCGGCTTCAGGAACGGAAAGCTGTTGGGATCATTAGCATTGTAGTTGGGGTTGGCCTTGGGCACCATCTTCACGGAAACCTGGGTGCCGAACAGGCCGTCGATGAGCACCGAGCTGTCGGTGGTGACGGTGGGGTCCGGGTTGGAATTGCCCAGGCGGATGGTGAGCTTTTCCACCTGCTTGCCCGCGCCTGCGTCCTCCATGCTGTACTCCACGCGGATGTGCATATACTTGGACAGCGCGTCGATCTGGCGGTTGCGCTCGTCCCGCAGCTCCAATGCGTTGTCGCCTTGAAGCTCATTGTCCCGGATGGACTCGTTCAGATTGCGAATGTTGGTGAGGATTTCATTAACGGAGCTGATGTCCTTTTCAAAACCCTCCAGGGTGTTTTTTTTCAGGGTATCCAGCTTGTCGGCGTAGGTCCGAAACAGGCTGGCCAGCGCCTCGGCAGAGGCCCGGGTCAGATTGTCGTTATCCTTGTTGGGGTTGCTCTCCAGCTCACGCAGGGCTGTGGACAGCTTCATCAGCTCGGCATACAGCAGGCCGTCGCCGTCGTTTTCGCCCTTGCCCACCTCATCCAGGATGGAGGCGATCTGCTGAAGGCCGCCCAGCATGGTGTCGTAAAAGCCTACGTCGGAGGAGGTGTTGCGGTAGCGGATATCCAGATAGGGGTCCCGGATCTGGTTGATGCCGGTGACCAGCGCGCCGTTACCCACGTGGTTGTCATAGGTGGAGCGGTACATGTCGCTGGCGCCGGTTTTCAGGCTCACCTGGTCGATGCGCTGGCGGGTGTAGCCCGCAGTGTTGATGTTGGAAATGTTGTTGCCGGTCACCCGCAGTCCGTGCTGGGCGGCATAGATACCCAGGCGGGCGGTGGTGAAGGCGTCAAAGGTGCCGATCATACCCATAGCAATACTCCTTTAGCACAAAGCGCGGTCAAGCGCGGAAATCTGTCTTCATATTTTGGGGCGGCTCCACACCGGGGGGCTGGTAGCCCGCGCCGGGCTTGGCGGGGTCCACCCCGGCGGCGGAGATGGTCTTTTCAATCTGGTGGAGGTTGATCTCCAAAAGGTTGCGGGCCATGTCCGAGCAGCCGCGGTAGATCGAATAGCTCTGGCGCAGCTGCTCCACCATCCGCCCGGCCTGCACCTCCAGCTCGGGGGGGCAGCGGCCCGGCAGGTCGGCCAGGGGCACGCCGGACAGCCCCAGCTGTGCGGCCAGCTTGAGCCTGCGCTGCTCCAGCCCGCGCAGATTGAGGGCCATGGCCTGCTCCTGCTTGAGCACGCCGTCCAGGCCGATGAGGTCGTCCTGGCGGACGACGGCGGCCTTGTCCTGGGCCAGCTGGGCCAGCCGCTCCAGGCTGCCGCTCAGCTCACCTAAAAGATCCAGGTAAGATTGATAGGAGGCGTCCATTTATTGTCCCTCACCTAAAAACAGGATCCGGGCCGCAATGGCCATGGGATCGGGGGTATACTCTCCAGAGGCCACCTGCTGGCGCAGGGCGGCGATATCGCCGGTGGTGGTGGCGGTGCGCACCTCCTGGGAGAGGCGGCTGACCAGCCCCATATGGAAGCGGCTGCCCTGGCTGGGCGCGGAGAGGGTCACGCTGTCATAATTGTTAATGCCCGGGGCCGCCTGGGGGCGGCCGTCGCGTCCGGCCCGGGTCCGATAGACCTTGGCGGGGGCGATTGGGGTAATTGCGCCGTATCCGGAAGAGGTCAGCACAGTACTCACATCCTTTTTGATCATCCGATAGGTTTACCATCTCTTCTACTAATATTTATATCGGCAAACTTACCGGGAACATAAGAAAAAGCGGGAAATTTCTTTGCCAAAACAGAACCGCCCGGAGCCTTTTGAAGGAGGCTCCGGGCGGAAGACAGCGCTTTGGGGCATTTTTCCTTTTCCAGTTCCTGGATTTCTGAAGCTCAGCCCAGGGTTTTCAGATGCCGCAGCAGGACGTTGGATACGTTTTCGCAGGAGGCCTGGATCATCACCGCGCCGATGTTCTGGGCCACGCCGGGCATACCGTAAACCACGGAGGACTCCTTGTCCTGGCCGATGGTATAGGCGCCCTTTTTGCGCATTTCCAGCAGGCCGTGGGCCCCGTCCTGGCCCATGCCGGTCATGATGATGCCCACCATTTTGCAGGTGACGGTCTCGGCCATGGAGTAGAACATGGCGTCCACCGAGGGGCGGTGGCCGCTGACCTTTTCGCCAGGGGTGCAGTTAACGGTGTAGCGGGTGCCGATGCGCACCACCCGGCACTGGAGGTCGGCGGGGGCGATGAGCGCCAGGCCCCTGTGGAGCTCGTCGCCGCTCTGGGCCTCACGCACCTCCATGGCACACAGGCGGTTGAGACGCTCGGCATACATTTTGGTGAATCCGGGGGGCATGTGCTGGACGATGACCATAGGGGGGATGTCGGCGGGCAGCCGCTTCATGACCGCCAGGGTGGCCTCGGTGCCGCCGGTGGAGGCGCCCAGGCCGATGATAACCCGGTCCAGATTGGGACTGGCTCCCAGGCTGGGGGCGGCGCCCACGTTGATAGCCCCGGCCTGGGGGACGGCGGCGGCAGTGCGGGGCCTGGCCGTGGCGGCCATGACCACCTTCTGGGCCAATCCGGCCAGGAAAGCCTCGGGGCTCTGGTGGTCGTCGGGCTTGCGGACAAAGTCCACCGCGCCCACGGCCAGGGCGTCAAATACCTTTAAATTCAGGGAGGACACCAGGATGACGGGGATGGGATGGGTGGGCAGGTACTGCTTGAGGAAGTCGATGCCGCTTTGCCCCGGCATCTCCACGTCCATGGTGATGACATCGGGCTGGTACTGGGGAATTTTGTTTTTCGCGTCCAAGGTGTTGATGGCGTAGCCCACCACCTCGATCCTGGGGTGGGCGGACAGGCCCTTGATGATAAGGCTGCGGGCCAGCATGGAGTCATCCACCACCATGACGCGGACCTTTTTCAGCGGGGCTGTGGTTATGGGAATAGGCATAATAAAGGAAAACCTCCCTGTTTGGGAAATACCGGGCCGACCGGCAGGTGCGGATCGGCCCGGTTTGATTATCATTTCTGGAATGTGGACGGGGCCAGCCGGCGGTAAGGCATATTGGCGCTGAGGTTCTCCGACTTGCTGATGAGCAGATATCCGCCGGGAGCGGTGGCGTCGTAGAACCTGCGGACCAAGGCGTCCTTGGTGGGCTGGTCAAAGTAAATCATCACGTTCCGGCAGAAAATTACATCGAATTTCCGGCGGAACTTGATGGGGTCCATCAGGTTGAAGGGCTGGTAGATCACATTGTCCCGCACCCTGGGGGCCACCTGGTACTGCCCGCCGGACTGGGGGATGAAATACTTCTTCTTCCAATCGGCCGGGATGGTGTCGGGCAGCTCATACACGCCCTTTTTGGCGGCGGTCATGGCCCGGTTGGAAATGTCGGTGGCAAGCAGCCGGGTATCCCATTGGCTGGCCTGGGCGCCCAGGTAGTCGAAGAGGAACATGGTGATGTTGTAGGGCTCCTCCCCGGTGGAACACCCCGCGCTCCAGATGGCCAGGGTCTTGTCCTTCTGGTGGCGCTGGACGATATCCGGGATGATCTTCTGGCAAAACAGGTCCAGGTGCTCCTTTTCCCGCATGAAGAAGGTGTAGTTGGTGGTCAGCTTATCCAGCAGCAGGGTAATCAGGTCATTGTCCTTGGTCTGAAGCACATGATTGACAAAATCGGTGAAGCTGGTGTAGCCCCGCTGCTTCAGGGGGGTGGAAAGCCGACCGGTGATGAGCTGCTTTTTCTGGCTCAGGTCGATGCCGTAATTGGACTGGACAAACTTGGCCAGGCGGCTGAAGTCGCTGTCCGTGATGGACAGGGCGGAAAAGGATCCGGAGCCGCCCGCTCCGTTTCCTATACTACTCATTGGGCATCAACTGTTCACAGTCCAGCACCATCATGGTGCCGGAGCCGTCGGGCAGGGAGCACATGCCGCTGACCAGCAGCTGGGTGCTGTTGGCGGGCATGGGGAGGAGGTTGACCTTGGGAATGTCCAGCATCTGGTCCACCGCGTCCACCAGGATGCCCAGCTGTACGTCACCCAGGTTGATCACCACCACCAGGCTGTCGTCCTCCTTGGGCTCCATGCCCAGGCGGGCGCGGATATCCAGGATGGGGATCATCTGGCCGCGCATGTTGATGATGCCCCGGATGAAGTCGGGCAGCATGGGCAGGTAGGTGATGAGCTGGTTATTGAGGATCTCCACCACATCCTCAGCCACCACGCCCAGCTTCAGATGGCCGGCCATGAAAATGAGGTATTTTTGGGAATCCACCGTGTCGTCCACGGTGTTCAGGGCTTCCATCTCGTCCTCGCGGGCGAACAGAATCTCGTCATTCATATTCTTCTCTCCTTATCACATACCCCGGGCGGCGGAATAGAGGTTGGCCACGTCCAAGATGATGCTGATGCTGCCGTCGCTGCGCAGGGTACAGCCGTTGATGCCGTAATTCTTGATATTGTAGCTGTTCACATAGGCGGGCAGCTGTTTGACCACCACCTGCTGCTGGCCCAGCAGCTCATCCACGAACAGGCAGTAGGAGTGGTCCCCCGCCTCCAGCCAGATGAGCACGCCGTCCTCGATGTTGGTGCAGCCGTGCTGGAGCTGGTAGAGCTGCTTGGCCCGGACGATGGGATAGAAATTGCCCTGGCACTTGATGATCTCGCCGCTGCTGGAGTCGTGGATCACGTCCTTGGCGGCCACCTTCATGGTGGACAGGATGTTGTTAATGGGGATGGTGAAGATGGAATCGCCCACCGCCACCTCCATGCCGTCCATAATGGCCATGGTCAGCGGGATGCGGATGGTGGTGGTCATGCCGCGGCCCAGCTCGCTGGAGATGGACACGGTGCCGCCCAGCTCCTCCACGCCCCGCTTTACCACGTCCATGCCCACGCCGCGGCCGGAGAACTCAGTGACTTCGGTGTTGGTGGAGAAGCCGGGGGCAAGCAGGAAGTTGAGAATTTCCTTGTGGCTGTACTCCGCGTCGGGGGAGGCGATGCCCTGGCGGATGGCCTTGGCCAGCACGGCCTCGTCGTTGACGCCCCGGCCGTCGTCGATGATCTCGATGATGACCTCGCTGCCGGTGTCCCGGGCGGACAGGATGATCTCGCCCACCGGGTCCTTGCCGGCGGCCACGCGCTCCTCCTGGCTCTCCTCAATGCCGTGATCCATGGAGTTGCGGATCATGTGCATGATGGGGTCGCCGATGGAGTCCACGATGGTCTTATCCACCTCGGTGTTCTCGCCGATCAGGGTGAGCTTGGCCGGGCGGTTGAGCTTTTTGGTCATGTCGCGGACAATGCGGGTCATCTTCTGGAACACGCTGGACACGGGGACCATGCGCAGGGACATGGACACGTCCTGGAGCTCGTCGGTGAGCTTGCGCAGCTGCCGGGCGGATTTGGAGAAGGCGTCCAGCACCAGCCCCTTCAGGTCGGGGGAGGAGGTGACCATGGATTCGGTGATGACGATCTCGCCCACCACGGCGGACAGCTGGTCCAGCTTGCTCAGGTTGACGCTGATGAGCGTCTCCTTGGGGTGCTGCTGTTGCTGCTGCTGGGCGGCGGGGGCGGCGGAGGCCGCAGGCGCGGGGGAGACGGGCGCGCTCTGGGCGGCGGGGGCGGCAGAGACCGCAGGCGCGGGGGAAGCGGGCTTCTCTGCCGGCGGCGGGCAGTCATAGGACTGGTAGCCCTGGACGGAGCCCACCGTCTTGATGACGCTGATGGCGCTGTCCCGGTCCCCGGCGGTCTTGAACATCAGGTGGAAGCCGTTGTCGATGATGCTCTCGGAGGTGGAGGAATCGGTCTCCACGTTGGCCGGCTCAAAGATAAAGTCGGACTCGCCGCACACGTCTTTGACGGCTGTGACCACCATAAAGGCCCGCAGGCTTTCCATGCCGCAGCCCTCTTCGAAGTTTACACGCAGGGCGTAGGGGAAGCCTGCCGCGCCGGCAGGGGCGGAGACCGCAGGTGCGGGCGCCGCGGCGGCGGGCGCAGGCGCGGGCGCCTCCTCCGGCGCCTCTTCACCCTTAATTTTAGCGATCAGGGTATTAATATTTGAAAGGAAGGTGTCGATATCCTTGCTAAGAGGTTCGTCGGCTTCCACCTTCTCCACCTCGCCCCGGAAGAAGTCGATGGACTGGAACACCACGTCAAACAGCGCCGGACGGTTCTCCTCGGAGACCACGGACATGGTGCCCTCCCGGATGATGAAGAACATGTCCTCAATCCGATGGGCCACGGTGGCCAGGGAGTCGAACTCCATCATGGCGGAGGAGCCCTTGATGGTGTGCATGATGCGGAAGATTTCGTTCACGTTCTCCTGAGAGAAGGTGTCAACTTTTTCCGCCTCCAGGACGATGGTTTCAAGCTGCTCCAGCAGAGTGCCGGTTTCGTAGATGTACATATCCAGAATTTCGTTTCCGCTGCCCATAAAAAGCACCACCTCAGTAAATATCTTTTATCTTTGTTATTATCGGCAGGGAGCGGCTGAAAATTAAGTAGGTTTTCCAAGTTTTATCGCAGGGGTGTGAAAAAATGCCTGACCTTTTGGGAGCAACCAACCCGGTACCGGGTTATGACAATACGAATGTCAACCGTAATATCCCAATTTCCCCCAGTAATAACCAGGTGCAGAACGTTCCCGACCTGGACCGGGTGACGGGGGCGGACCACCGCACCGAGCAGCAGGACGCGGGCCAGACGGGGGAAAAGATCCGCTACGACTCCAATTTCCAGAACTTTATCCAGCAGCTGCGCCGGAGCCAGGGCGCGGGGCAGGCCCTGGCCAAGCTGATATTCCGGGAGGGGACAGTGGTCACCTCCGGCATGAGCGAGGGCATCGCGGATGAGATGTCCCAGGTGATGGAGCTGCTGAAAATAGACCAGGCCCAGCTGCTGGATTTCCTCAGCGGGCAGATGAAGGCGGGGACCCGCTTTGGCGGGGCCCTGTTTGCCATGCTCAGGAACGCCTACGCCCGGGCGGACTCCGAGGGGGTGCGGGGGGATATCCTCCAATTCCTGAAAAGCTACAGCGACTGGTCGTCCACCGGCCACATTGAGGGGAACCTGCTGCGCAATCTGGCGGGTATGGCAAACTCCATGCCCGCCAGCTGGGGAGACAAGCTGCGGGAGTTGCTGGCCCAGTTGGAAAACGGCGTGGCCGCCGGGGACCGGCAGGGGAACATCGGCATTTTGCAGCAGAAGGTGTTCCCCCTTATGTCCGCCTACGTGGGGCAGACCCACGACATGGGCACCCCCCGGGAGCTGCTCAGCCTTCTGGCGCTGGACGTGACCAGGTATGAAAACGGCTCGGAAGAAAAACTGCTGGAGACCTTCCATCAGCTCAGCGGATATGGTACACTAAAAGGGATGCTGGGCGGCGTGGACGATAAGTCGCTGCTCAAACTGCTGCAAGGCAGCCTCCCCGGCCAGAAGGGGATTGCCGCCCAGTTTGCCGACCATCTGGCCGCCGCTGCCGCCCGGGCCCTGCGGGGGGAGGGCAGCGCCGAGGTGCAGGAGGCGTTCCGCAACCTGGTGTCGTCCATGTTGATTAACGAGAGCGTGTACATGCCCCTGGCACATTTCCTCATCCCCCTGGAGCTGGACGGGAAGATGCTGTTCTCCGAGCTGTGGGTGGACGCCGACGCGGAGGAGAAGAAGGGGGACAAGGGGCAGGGCGAGAAGTGCATGAAGTTCCTCTTTAAGATCGACGTGCAGGGGCTGGGGCTGTTTGACGTGGTCCTGGCCAACCGGGAGCGGGATGTGAGCATTGTGGTGGCCTGTCCCGAGGGGGTGGCCCCCTTCTCCAAGGAGATCGAGCAGACCATATCCAGGATTCTCGCCCGCAACGAGCTCAACTCCGCCGGGGTGAGCGTGCGGAAAATGGAGCGCCCGGTGACACTTACCGAGGTGTTCCCCAAAATCTTTGAAGGGAAGAACAGCGTCAATGTCAAGGTATGATGGCAGGCGGAACCCGTCGAAAAAGGCGGTGGCCCTCCAATATGAGGCGGGGAACAGCGCGCCGGTGATTGTGGCCTCCGGCATGGGCTACATGGCGGAAAAAATTGTGGAGGTGGCCTCGGACAGCGGCGTGCCCATTTATGAGGACAACTCGCTGGCCACCATCCTGACCCAGCTGAAGCTGGGCCAGGAGATTCCGGAAGAGCTGTACAAGGCGATTGTGGAGATTTATGTGTACTTTCTCCACTTCGACCCCAATAAAGTAAAGGAAGGCGGACAGCCCAAGGCGGCTGCCCCGGCCGGTGAGCGCGGGGCGCAGGCGGAACAGGAGGAGTGAGGATGGAACAGAGCTTGTATCTGATGCTGGACAGCAAGGGCACCCCCATCGCCCGGGGACGGGTCCAGGGGGGCACCGGCGGCCAGTACTGGCAGATCCAGGTGGAGGACGGCAAGATCGACGAGATTCTGGCCCACAAAAAGCTGAAGCTGCTGTCTGTAATGGACACAGGCCCCTCCTACGAGGGCGTTATCGTGCGCAGCCGCAACGATATGATCCAGCTGGAGGTCACCAAAATCAACGCGGACGCCCACGATATGCGCAAAAACCTGCGGGTGGTGGTGGAGTTCCACAGCTTCGCCTATCCGCTGAGCGGCAGCTGGACCGGCCGCAGGGAGGTGGTCTCCAACGACCTGAGCGCGGGCGGGATTGCGTTTTTCACCGACCATTCCCTCCAGGTGGGGGAGCAGGTGGAGGTGGTTGTCCCCGTCACCGCGCAGCCCCTGGTGCTGCGCTGCCAGGTGCTGGGCATACGGCCCAGCGGGCGGCCCTCCTGCGTGCTGTACGCGGCCAAGTTTTTGGATTTGTGCAACGACGAGGAGACCATGCTGCGGGAGGCGGTTTTCAACCTACAGCTGCGGGGGCGGCCCAGGACCGCCGGGCCGGGGGCCTGAGCGGCGGTAGGCGGCACATGGAACGGACAGGCGTTTGCCGAGGGCGCGCCGGAAAGGAAAGGTCACACTCATGAGAAAGAACAGCAGCAATCAAACGATCTGGCACCGCCTGCGCCGGCATTTGGCCGGCGTACTGGTTCTGGCCCTTATCCTGGGCCTGCTGCCCGGGATGGCGCTGCCCGCCCAGGCGGCGGACCACTGGGCCATGCCCTATGCCCAGCAGCTGGTGAACTGGGGCGTTATGCGGGGCGACACCAGCGGCGCGCTGCGCCTGGGCAGCAGCATCACCCGCGCCGAGTTCGTGGCCATGATGAACCGGGCCTACGGCTATGACGAGCTGAACGGGATGCCGTTTACCGACGTGAGCTCCCGGGACTGGTTCTATGACGATATTGATATTGGCTACAATATCGGCTATTTCAAGGGGACGGGCGCCACCACGGCCTCCCCCAACGCCCCGCTCACCCGGGAGCAGGCCGCGGTGCTGCTCTCCCGCAACCTGATGCTCCGGGGCACCACGGGCGAGACCCTGGGCTTCTCCGACAGCCGCACCTTGAGCGACTGGAGCCGGGGCCTCATCGGGGCCGCCGTTTCCCAGGGGGTTATCAGCGGCTATGAGGACGGCAGCTTCAAACCCCAGCGGAACATCACCCGGGGCGAGGTGGCCGCCATGCTGGTGCGCGCCATCGGCACCCCCATCAGCGAGAAGGGCGAGCACACCCTGGGCAGCGTCTACGGCAATGTGACCATCAATACCTCCGGCGTTACCCTGCGCAACAGCGTGATCGCCGGCAACCTCTATCTCACCGGCGGCATCGACCTGGGCGACGTGCTGCTGGAGAACGTGGAGGTGCTGGGCCAGATCGTGGTCAGCGGCGCGGGTGAGAGCAGCTCCAGCCAGAGCAGCGTGATTCTGCGCAACGTGACCGCCGACGAGATGGTGGTGGACAGCATCGCCAACCAGTTCGTCAGCGTCCGCGCCGAGGGCCACACCGACATACCCGTCACCAGTGTGCGCACCAACGCCTACGTGGAGGACGCCTCCACTGACGGCCACGGCCTGGCCCTCATCCATCAGGACGGCGAGGAGGGCACCCTGCTCCAGGTGGCCGGCAACTTGAAGGAGATTGTAAACTTTACCCCCAAGTCCACCCTTCAGATCGCCCGGGGCTACGCCGAAAAGGTCACGGTGGATGAGAACGCCACCGAGTCCAAGGTGATTATCGACAACGGCGCCCGGGTGGGCGAGCTCAACCTGGACGTGGCCACCGAGGTGACCGGCGGCGGGGATATCAAAAACCTCAACGTGGCCGCACCGGGCTGCAAGGTGGAGATGCTGCCCGACAAGATCACCATCCGTCCCGGCATCACCGGCAACATCAACGGCACCGAGATGGACAGCGTGACCGCCGACGAGTCCTCCGCCGACCCCAAGCTGATGGCGGGCTATCCTGCGGTGAAGAACGTGGCCCCCAACTCCGCCACCTTGGTGTTCAGCACCAATAAGGCGGGTACTGTACATTGGGCGATCTCGGCGGTGTCCGACGGCTCGGTGAGCGAGAAGGACCTGCTGGAGCCCCCCGTCTACGGCGGTAAGATCCTCAAGGCGGGCACCGTGAAGACCGCTTCCTCCAACTCCGAGTACACCGCCCAGGTGAACGGGCTGACCCCCGACGGCTCCTACTATGTCAGCGCCATCCTGGTGGATGGGCGGGACAACCGCAGCCCCGTGAAGGTCGCTGCCTTTACCACCCCGGACAATACGGTGCCCGCGTTCACCTCCGGCTACCCGGTGATGACCAAGACCAGCGTGGACCTGGCCCAGGTCACCGTGATGACCAATAAGAGCTGCCGGCTGTACTACGCCCTGCTGCCCTCCGGCAGCACCGCCCCCACGGCCAACGAGTTCAAGACCGGGGCTGTCAGCGGCAATTTGGGCTATGGCTCCCTGAGCGTAGTGAAGAACGTCACCCATCCCATCCAGGTGAACGCCGTCAAGCTGGATGAGGTGACCAAGTACGACCTGTACCTGTGGCTGGTGGATCACGACGGCGTTAAGAGCTCCGCAGTGAAGAAGCTCACCTTCACCACCGACGACAACACCCCGCCCATCGTCACCAACCTGTGGCAGAGCGACTTCCAGCCCACCTCCGCCGGCGTGACCTATACGGTGAACGAGCCGGCCACCCTCTACTGGGCCATCGTGAAGGAGGGCGACGAGGCGTTCATCACCAGGGGCGAGCACGAGGAGGGCCTGACCGACAAGCTGACCAAGATCAAGGTGGAGTCGGGCGCAGGGGCCCTGAAGAAGGGCTCCAGCAACGCCAGCAAGGCGGAGGCCGAGATCAAGTTCGCCATCTCCGCCCTGAATTCCAAGGTCACCGGCACCAACAGCTACACCCTGTACTACGTGGCCAAGGACAAGGCGGGCAACTACTCCAACGAAGTGAAATTCTGCCAGATCCAGACCACCGGCGCGGAAAACCCCACGGTGAAGCAGGAATTCACCAAGTATAACGGCGACAAGAAAAATGAACCCATGGCGGACACCGATATCCGGCTGGTGTTCTCCGAGAGCGTCAAGGGCGGCCCGGACAAGGGCGAAAATGTGTTCCTGGACCTGTACGCCAAGGTGGAAACGGCCCAGAAGGCCTATGACGACGGCGATAAAAACGACACCTCGCTGAAGATGAACCTGGATAAGGCGCGGGAGGAGCTCTCCGCCGTGCTCTATGACCACATCAAGCTGATGTGTGTCCCCGCGGTGGGCAGCTCGTATGAGGTGAGCTCCAACGAGAAGCTTAACGTGGAGCACGCCGACAATATCATTGATTACCGCTATGCCAAGGTGGAGTACGAAAACGGCAGCGTGGTGGTGCGCTTCCCCACCGTCAAGAATGCGGACGGGACCATCACCGGTGAGAGCGCGCTGCGCCTGAAGAGCGGCGCCGAGTATTACTTCCAGCTGATAGATATCTACGGCACCGGCTTTGTCCCCAAGCGCCTGGTCAGCGACGACACGAGACAGGTGGATCTGGAGCACTTTAAAACCGTGTTTGCCCAGGTGAATGTGAATATGGGCACCTCCCCCACCATCAAGGCTGCGGTGGACAGCAGCGGCAAGCCCATCGGCCCGGCAGCGCCCGGCGCCCCCAAGGACGGCCGCATCGACTTCAACTTTGTGCTCAACCCCTCCAGCTCCACCAGCATGGTGGAGGAGGCCATGTGCTGGGATATGCTCATCTGGACGGATACCACCATGAGCTATGACCTCTACTCCCGGACCGTGGGGATCGGGACGGATGGCGGCACTTGGACCTATGAGGGCTCCAGCAGCATCAACGTCACCGGCGCACCGGACGGCTTTGCCTACCACAGCCTGCGCAGGGAGTTCCAGCGCGACGCCACCGGCAGGGTGACGTTCAACCCGGTCAAGACGCTGAACGCGGACGTGGAGTACGCCATCCGCGTGACCTCTCTCGGGGACAGCGACGATTCCTCCGCCTGGAACCGGCGGGTGACGGTGAAGATCATGGTGGTGGCCGGCTCCAGCCACGGCCTGTCCAACCTGTCCAACGGCAGCTACCAGACCGACTGGGAGACCGCGCAGAAGGACGACGGCGTATCCTCCATCGGCAACCCCGACCCCCGGATTATCCGCAAGCAGTTCAGCGATACCGAGCCGCCCCAGCTGGTGGAAAACTATCCCTCCATTGCCGCGGGCGACATCGGCGCGGAGATCGACGTGATGCTGGACCGCCCCGGCCAGGTGTTCTACGTGGCGGTGCCGCTGAACAACTTCAAAAAGGGAGCGGATGATTTCGTTCCCACGGGCCAGCTGAAGTTCACCGATTTGCAGGGCGTCACCAGCTACACCACGCCGGTGGTGCCCACCATGGCGGGCTGGGGCCTGAAAGCTGACGATACCAGCAAGGTCCAGCAGACCGAGGAGGGCCTGCCCCTGCCCACCGGCAGCAGCGCCGTACCCCAGAAGGGCGGCAAGAAGGCCACGGAGAACGCCGCTGCCGGCCACCATGACCGCATGATGCTGTCCGCGCCCGGCGTGAACACCATCACCGGCGGAAAGTTCAGCGGCAAGGTGCGCTACGGCTCCACCCCGTCGATGGAGGCCAACGTGGGCTACACCATCACCCTTGAGGACCTGGACCCCAACACCCTGTACTATGTCTACCTGGTGACCAAGGGCACCTCGGCCATCTATTCCAGGTTTGCCGAGTGCTACGCCTTCATCACCCAGGAGTCTGTGCGGCCCAACATCAACGCCAGCATCAGCGGCACCAACGTGAATATTGAGGTGGACCGCACCACCGATCTGAACTACATCCTGGTGAGCAGCGGCAGCGAGGACGCGGCGATCCGGGCCGACTTCTGGGGCAATACAGCCATGACGGACCATAAAGTAGCGCTCGCAGATGACGCCGATGTGGCCAATGTGAAGACCGTGCTGGACGCTTTGACCACGCCGCACTACAATAAAAACACCAGGGAATACGATGGCAGCGTGTTTGACCACTACGCCAACGCCCGGGGCAAGGACACCGTGGCCGGGCTGATCCGCAGCCAGGAGGTGTCGGGCACCACCGTGGTGATGACCGGCTCCAAGCGGGTCACCGAGGCGGGCAACGGCGGCGCGGCAAACCGCATCCCGTGCACCGGGATGCAGGACCGCACCTTCTATACCTTCCTGGCGGTGGGTAAGAGCGTGCTGGGCTCCGGCGACGCCTTCCGGGCGGTGCGCCCGGTGCAGAAGGCGGATACCGAGCCGCCCATGATCACCAGCGCCATCATCGCGGTGACAAAATGGGCGGAGGACGGAAAGGGAAACAAGCTGCCCCAGATTGCGGAGGGCACCATCAGCATAGTGTTCAGCGAGGGGCTGTACTCCAACACCCAGTCGGGCACCGAGCAGAAGACGCTGCCTATAGACGGTTGCAGGGTGGCCACTTCCGGCACTGATGTGCATGATACGGAGGCGGCGAAAAAGTACGCCGCGCTGAGCGGCATCATCACGACTTCAAGTAATTCCGGCGTGAAGGTGCGCTATGAAAAAAGCCACAGCACTGCGGCGGCAAAGGCCCCCATCTCGGTGATCGAGCTGAATGTGGCCAATGTGCAGAGCGGGTTTGGTATCTCGTTTGACGGCAGCGTGTGCGACAAGGAGAAAAACGGCCTGGACCGCAGTCCGCTGACAGTCAAGGTCCAGATTACAAAGGTGCCCGGAACGGGGACCAAGGACATCCCCGTGGAGTATGTGGCCAGCTTTATCGTGCCGGCCGACTGGGACGCCCGGACGGACAAGTAACCACCCAAGCCGGGGGGCGGCCCCCGCCCCCCGGCTTTCAGCATGAACTCAAAGGAGTGCGGCTATGAAAAATGATTGTTTGCGCCGTTTCGGCGCGCTGATGCTGGCGCTTGCCCTGGCGCTGCCCCTTGCGGTCACGCCCGCGTGGGCGGCTCCCGGGGAGGGAGGCACCAGCATCCAAATCACGGCGGACCAGTTTACCGATGGCTACTATAATAACGCGACCGATACGCTGCAAATAAAGTCCGGCGGGACGGCGAAGCTGAAAATTGAGTTTGCGGGCCAGGGTTGGAATCCGGGCGCCGGTACTCTCACATGGACCAGCTCCAGTGTCGGGGGTAGTTCGCTCGCCTTTAATCCGGCTTCCGGCGATTCTTTTGAAACCACAATGACCGTGCCCGCCCAGGCGGGGGATTATGTAGTTACCGCTACGCTGGTCAACAAAACTGACAACAAGGATGTGGTGACCGACACGATGAAGGTGTCCGTCACCAGCGATGCCGCCAACGTCCCAGTCGCTGGCGTGGCGATAGAGCCCGCCAGCCTCACCCTCTGCGAGGGTGAGGAAAAAACCCTGAACGCCCTGGTGGACCCCGCCAACGCCAGCAACAAGGCTGTGACCTGGAGCATTGACAGGACGGACGTGGCAACCGTGACCCCCAGCGGAACAGCCGGGGAGGCCACCGTCAAGGGGCTCAAAGAGGGGACGGCCGTCATCACGGTGGTAACGGCGGACGGGAACAAAATCAAGACCTGTCAGGTGACCGTCACCAAGAAGTTTGTTGAGGCCAACAGCCTGAGCTTCACAAAAAAGACGGACCAGAAAAACAAGAACGACGGCAACAGCTGGGAGTACACACCTAAGCTGATGCCGGAGGACGCCACCATTGATAAGGTGGAGTGGAAGAGCTCCGACCCCAGCGTAGCCACCGTGACGGCGTCCACCGCGGCCAACGCCGCCCCCGTAACCGGGGTTGTGACCCGGGGGAACCAGCCCGGCAAAACCACCATCACGGTGGTTGTCACCAGCGGCGCGCGGACCCTGAGCGACGACTTTGAGCTGGTGGTGTCCGGCATCACCCTCAACCGCACGTCCCTCAGCCTGGCTATGGGCAAGTCGGAAACCCTGGCGGTGAAGCAGCCCTTTTTCGGCGAGGCGGCGGGCCAGGCGGTGACGTGGAGCAGTGACCGCGCGGACATCGCCATGGTCAGCGGAGGCGTTGTGACCGCCCGGAACCAGGCGGGCACCGCCAAGATCACCGCCACCACGAAGGACGGCCTTTATTCGGCTGAGTGTGTGGTCACCGTGTCCGAGGACACCAGCGGCCTGATCCAGGCGGGCAATGTGTCCGCGGGCAGCCCCATGAACATGTCCACCGCCGCCGCGTCCACCGTCTTTAACGTGGGCGACCCGGACCAGCCCTATTACAGCGGCACCATTGCCAACGTCCTCAACTCCCTGGCCCAGTACAAGTACAAAAGCCCGCTGAGCTATGTAACAAACCTGTCGGTGTCCACCGCCCAGGGCGTGCTGTATTACGGCTACGTGTCCGAGGCGGACCCGGGGGCTGGTGTGGGCAGCACGGAGCAGTACTATGTGAGCGGGGCCCAGGGCCTGCTGGCGCTGAATCAGGTGTCCTTTGTGCCCAGGGCCTCCTTTACCGGCAGCGCGGATATCAGCTACACCGCCTGGACCGTGGGAGGGCAGGCGTTCAGCGGCATCATCCGGGTGCCGGTGAACGGCGCGGCCCCCACCAGCGGCATCACCTACACCGCCAACGAGGGACAGCCCGCCCGTTTCCAGGCGGCGGACTTTGAGGAGGTGTGCTGGGCCAGGACGGGCCGGGGACTGGATTATGTCACCTTCAACCTGCCCTCCAGCGCCTATGGCACGCTGTATTACAAGTATGTGGGCGGCTATGGCGAGCGGGTGGATTCCGGCACCCGCTACCGCAGCAGCGGCGTCAACCATCTGGACAACGTGAGCTTTGTCCCCGCCCAGGGCTATTCGGGGACAATTACGGTGAGCTACCGGGCCTATCCCCAGGGGGGATCGGCTTTCGTCGGCCAGGTGACCATCAAGGTCACCTCCCAGGCGGGGCAGGGCCTGGTGAACTATACCGGCAGCAAGCGCGCCCCGGTGTACTTCCAGGCCAATGATTTCAATATGGCCTGCTATAACGCCACCAACGAGATGCTGAGCTATGTGCGCTTCCAGCTCCCCCCCTCCAGCGAGGGCACGCTGTACTATAACTACTACTCCGGCGGGGGCTACAACACCCCCGTAAGCGCTGGGACCAACTACTACCGCAGCGGGATGCCCAGCGTGGGCGGCGTGTGCTTTGTCCCCTCCTCCACCGCCCCGGACACGGTATCCATCCCCTTCACGGGCATCGGCGCCGGGGGGGCCTCCTTCGCCGGTACGGTGTTTATCCGGCTGGACAGCTATGGCGGCGGCGTGGCCCAGAGCATCCAGTACAGCGCCTATCAGGGCAGGCCGGCGGTATTCCAGGTGAACGACTTCAACAATGCCAGCGTTGCCGCCACCGGGGCAGCCCTGAATTACGTGCAGTTCCAGCTGCCCAGCTCCAATCAGGGGACGCTGTATTACAACTACAGCAGCAACAGCAGCTACGGCAACCGGGTGTATGCGGGCACATCCTATTACCGCACCGGCAGCGGCTATCAAAACCTGATCGGGAATATCTCCTTTGTGCCCAGCTCCAATTACGTGGGCACGTCCTACTTCAACTACACCGGCTACGCCATCAACGGGCAGAGCTTTACCGGCACGGTGGCGGTCCAGGTGAGCAATCCAACCCCCAGCGACGTGAATTATACCGTCAGCAGCTCCAGCCCCATCCGCCTGAGCAGCGCCACCCTGCGAAACGTCTGCAATCCGGTGCTCAGCCGGGAGCTGTCCTATATTGAGATCACCAGCCTGCCCTCCTCCACCCTGGGCCAGCTGTACGCCAACTACAGCGGCTTCGGTTCGGGCACCCTGGCCAATGTGGGCGGACGGTACTACTGCTCCAGCAATCCCAGCATCGACCAGCTGTATTTCGTGCCCCGGGGCGGCGCCCAGGGGACGGCCACAGTGACCTACACCGGCTACAGCAGCAGCGGCGAACGGGTGAGCGGCCGGATTAACTTCACCCTCACCAGCAGCGGCACGTCCCGCTATTTCACCGACATGGGCAAACACGCCTGGGCTGCGGCGGCGGTGGATTATCTCTATGCGAACGATGTGACCAACGGCGTGGCCCCGGGCCAGTACGGGCCCAATCAGAAGATGTTGCGCAGGGACTTTGTGCTGATGCTGTGCCGGGCGTTTGACTTTACCGGCGGCAGCGGCTACAGCTTTGCCGATGTGCCCACCAACGCCTATTACGCCAACGCGGTGGCCACAGCCAAGCGGATGGGCATCGTCAACGGGGACGGGGTAAACTTCAGGCCCAACAGCTCCGTGACCCGGCAGGACGCCATGGTGATGATTAAAAACGCCCTGACCGCCTCGGGCTGGAGCCTGGGCAGCGGCACATCGGTGGACCTGTCCCGCTTTGTGGACAGCCGCGAGGTGTCCAGCTACGCGCGGGACGCGGTGGGCACGCTGGTGCGCATTGGCGCGGTGAACGGCGACAACCGGGGACGCCTGAACCCCCGCGGCGACATTACCCGGGCGGAAATCGCGGTGATCCTCCACTTTGTAATGACCATGTGACCGCCGCCACAATCAAGAGGAAAAGGAGACGGGACTATGAATCAGACGCCCGATACAGAGCAGTTCTCCCAGGTGAATATAGCGTCGATCTTTGGGCTGCACCCGGACATGACGGTGGAGGTGCTGACCATGGACAACCGCCTTACCTTTGTGGGGAAGGTGGAAATGGTGCGCAATGGGGCAGTGGTCCTCCGGGAGGCCAAGGGGGACAGCCTGCCGCCGGTGATGTACAATAAGGAGATCAAGCTGCGCTACTTCCAGGGGGAGCGGGGCAGCGTGGTGGTCAACGCCCGCGTGTGCGGCAGCACCAACCTGATTTGGAAAGTGGACCGGCTGGAGAGCAAGTACACCCAAGAGCAGCGGGCGTTCTTCCGGCAGAGCATCAGCCCGGATACGGCGGCGCTGTGCTCCCGGCGGGCGGGGATCAACGGGCCGGCCAAAAAGGCCGCGCCCTGCCAGATCCTGGACGTGAGCGCCGGCGGAATGCTTATCTCCAGCCGGGAGGAGTACGAGGTGAACGACCGGCTTTCCATCACGGGGATCTACCTGGCCGAGGGGCTGGAGCCCTTCAGCTTCAGCTGCCAGGTGCGCCGGGTGGGCAAGCCGGATATGGGCGTCATCCGCTACGGCTGCCAGTTTGAGGCCCTCCCCCCCAAGGAGCAGGACCGCCTGCTGCGGGCCATTTTCGTTGTTCAGCGTGAGGAGATCAGAAGCCAGAAGGACCGGGATGAGCTGTAGGCCCGGACATTCGGAGAGCAAGACCCCCGCGCCTTCCCAGAGGAAGGCGCGGGGGTCTCGTCGTTTTCAACAAAGGTTGATCGGCGAAAGGAGAAAATTTATACTATTTAAGATTTCATGACTGGTAAATTCCCGATATAAGCAAAAAAACGAAAGGAAATATTGTGGAAAAAACCTCTTGTATTCCTGGGGGAAGCGTCTATAATAGTGCGAAAGCTGGGGCCTGAGGAGCTCCAGGGAGGCAATATTATGTGAACCGGCCTTTGGAAAGGAGGCAATCAATTATGACTAAAGACCTTACCTCGGGCAGCCCCATGCGGCTGATCCTGGGCTTTACGGTACCCACCCTGCTGGGGCTGCTGTTCCAGCAGCTCTATAACATGGTGGACGCCATGATCGTGGGCAAGCTGCTGGGCTCCCAGGCCCTGGGGGCGGTGGGCTCCACCGGCTCCATCAACTTTTTCGTCATCGGATTCTGCCTGGGGGTGTGCTCCGGCTTCGCCATCCCCGTGGCCCAGCGGATGGGCGCCAAGGACTACCCCCAGATGCGCCGGTATGTGGCCAACGCCGCCTACCTGTCCGCCGTCATTGCCCTGGTGCTCACCGTGGGCACCGGCATCCTCTGCCGGGATATCCTGATCGCCATGGACACCCCGGCCGACCTCTTTTGGGATGCCAACGCCTATATCTTCGTCATCTTCATGGGCATTCCTGTGGTATTCCTGTATAACCTGCTGGCGTCCATCATCCGCGCCCTGGGGGACAGCCGGACCCCGGTTTACTTCCTGGCGCTGTCCGCCGGGCTGAACATCGTGCTGGACCTGGGCTTCATTTTGCTGCTGGACTGGGGTGTGGCCGGGGCCGGCATTGCCACGGTGGTGTCCCAGGCGGTGTCCGGCGTGGCGTGCCTGGTGTATATGGTGAAGCGGTTCCCCATTCTCCGAATTACCCGGGAGGAGGGGCGGCTTGACGCCGACGCCTGCAAGTCCCTTTGCGCCATGGGCCTGCCCATGGGCTTGCAATACTCCATCACCGCCATCGGCTCCATCGTGATGCAGACCGCCGTAAACGGCCTGGGCAGCGTCTACGTGACCGCCGTGGCCACCGCCGGCAAGGTGTATCAGCTGCTGGCCTGCCCCTTTGACGCCATGGGGGCCGCCATGGCCACCTACTGCGGCCAGAATGCGGGCGCCGGGCAGCTTGACCGTCTGCCCCAGGGGGTGCGCTCCTGCTCTGTGCTGGGGGCGGGCTACTCCGCCATCGCCCTGGGCGGAATGCTTCTCTTTGCCCCGCAGTGCGCCATGCTGTTCCTCAGCTCCTCCGACCCCCAGCTGGGGCTGCTGCTGAGCCTGACCTGCCAGTATATCGTCCTCCAGACCGCGTTTTTCTTCCCCCTGGCCCTGGTGAACATTTTGCGTTTCTCCATTCAGGGCATGGGCTTCAGCGTCTTTGCCATTCTGGCGGGGGTGCTGGAGATGATCGCCCGGACTGTGGTGGGCTGGTTCTTCGTGCCTGGTATGGGCTACACCGCCGCCTGCTTTGCCTCCCCGGCGGCGTGGATCTGCGCGGATGCGTTCCTCATCCCCGCCTGTCTGGGCTGCATTGCCCGGCTGCGGCGGAGCAACCCCACCGCCTCGCTGGAAACCATCTCCCGGCGGGTGCTGAAGAAGGCCGCCAGAGCGTAAGAAAAGAGCTTCGGGAATTTCCCGAAGCTCTTTTTTGTGCTGCTTACGCCACGGCGGAGAAGGGGACGCGGGGGTCCTGCCGCCCGGTCTGCTGATCCGCCTGCTGGCCGCTGTTGGCCTTGGTGACGGTGCGGGTGGTGCCGCCGGAGACGTAGGCTTTGCCGCACTCAGGACAGATGGCGGTGTGATAGGTGACGGACTGGCTGACCACCTTCCGATCCTCCTGGCGGGCCTTGGCCTGCTCCCGGACCACATGCTCGTTTTCATGTCCCCGCACGGCGGAGGCCACCTGCTCGGGGGCGATGTTGGTGGGGGTTTTAAAGGACACGCCGGGATCGTCGGAGCCGTCCTGGTAGGTGCGCTCCTTACAGGTCTGGCACTCGCCCTCCTCCATGACCTCCTGGGCGCTCTTGGCCTCGATGGCGGAGGGGTCCGCCGCCTGCTGGGCATCGGTGCCCTTGAGGCCGGCCAACTCGGGGGCCTTGGCCTTGTCCGCACCGGCTGCTTGGGCGGCGGCGCCCTGCCCGGCGGGGCCGTCCCCCGCATACCTGATGCGCATACGCACCGCCATCTCCACCGGGTCGGCGCCCTCCCGGACGTTCAGGGAGAACTGGCCGGGCTTCATCTCGCTGCTGCCCACCGCCTTGGCGGGGGTGACAGGCTGGACGGGGGTATCGGGCTGTGCGGCCCTGCGGGCGGTCCACACCGCGGAGGGGCGCTGGACGGACTGGGCCTTATCCGGGCCCTGGGCCTGGGCGGCGCGGCCGGCGTAGGACGCGCCATAGACGCCGTAGGAGGACCAGGGGCCCATGGCGGAAATACTGTTTATCATAAGATCACCTCATGGATGGAAATGGGGCAAAATCTTCCGTCCTCATTATAGCATAGCCCAGGGGGCATTGCAACCTGTGGGCCGCAAAATACGGGGCAAAAATGCAGGCAGCCTTCCGGCGAAATCAGGGGCAGGGAACGTGCCGGAGCGATAAAATCAGGGGCCCTCTCCGGCACAGCCGGAGAGGGCCCCTTTCCCGCGCCTTAGAGCAGTCCGGCCCGTTCCAGACGCCGCCGCACCGGGGCGGCCACCGCCAGCGCCAAGGCCATCTTCATCAGGTCGAAGGGAATAAAGGGGATCACGCAGACTGCCAGCGCCCTTTGCAGGTCCACCCCCGCCTGGACGCAGTACCAGGCGGTGCCGAAGGCATACAGCACGGCGGTAGCCAGCACCATCCCCAGGAATTGGAGGGCCAGGGCAATGGCCGCGCCTCTGCGTCCCCCGTCCCGGAAGCGGATCAGGGTCAGGGTGACCACCGCCCCCGCGATAAAGGCCATGGGCAGGTAGCCCACCAGATAGCCCCCTGTGGGGCCGGCCAGCCGCTCGGCGCCGCCCATGTAGTTGCTGAATACCGGCAGGCCCACAAAGCCCAGCAGCAGGTAAACCAGGGTGGCCGCCGTCCCCCAGGCCCCGCCCAGCAGATAGGCCGCCAGGTAAATGGCCAGCGTGCCGCCGGTGAGGGAGATGGGGCCGATGGGGATGGAGATGGGGGCCAGTACACACATTACCGCGGCCATCACCGCGCACAGCGTCAGTTGCCGGGGGCCTGCCAAGGGTTTTACAGTCATGGGAACTCCTCCTATTGTAAACTAAATATCGAAAATTAGTATACAATTGAAAGGGCGGTTTGTCAAGACCTTCCGTTAGCGGGGCTGGTAAATCTGCTGGCCGCCGCTGATGGCCTGTTCCAGGTAGGCGTCGATCCAGCGGGAGGCCCCCTGGGCGTCCCGGGCGCGGAGGAGGGAGTACAGGGTCTGGGTGTTGCGCACCAGGGCGGGGATGCCGTACAGGGTGCAGAAGCGCACCCACAGGGCGATCACCGGCGGCTTGAAGGAGTAGTAGATCAGCGGCACAATGCTGTTCCCTCCCACCAGGGCCAGCTCGTGCTGAAAGGCAAAGGCGGCCTCCGCCGCCTCACCAGGGGTAGAGGCGGCCGCCATCCGCTCCAGATGCTCCCCCAGCAGGTCCAGCGCCTGGTCGGAGGCGTACAGGATGGCCCGCTCCGCCGCCAGATGCTCCAGGGCCCGGCGCACCTCCAGAATGGAGCGGACCTCCTCCTTTCCCAGCGCGCCGCCCTTGTACTGCATGATGGCGATGAGGGTGCTCAAATTCCCCCGGCGGCGGTAGTCGGCCACGCAGGTGCCCTGCCGGGGGCGGACCTCCAAAAACCCCTGGCCGGACAGTTCGGCAAGGCCGCTGTTTACCACTGTGCGGCTCACCTGCATCTGCTCGGCCAGCACCCGCTCCGGGGGCAGCTGGGTGCCCACAGGCAGCGCCCCGGACAGGATCATACCCTGGAGCTGCTGTACAAACAGGTCCTTCAGGCTGGGGGCGGACAGCTTGGCAAATTCCATGTGAAAACCTCCTCTGGTTCTGGTCATACCACAGTTCAGAAGAAAAGTTTATCATACAAGACCTACAAAAGCAAGGAGGAAAAACTGTGAATAAAGCTGAAAATGTGGAAAGATTTCCGGGCAGTTGACGCAAAGACGGGGAAATGGTAAAATTATGATGCTATCTGGTCGAACCAGAGAAAGGAGAGGATGCGGCATGAACCCGGTTCGTGTCATTGAGGTGAAGCAGAGCGTGTTCGCCGATAACGACAGGCGGGCGGCCCAGCTGCGCCAGGAGCTGAAGGAGCGGGGCGTTTTTCTGCTCAACCTCATGAGCTCCCCCGGCTCGGGCAAAACCACCACCCTGCGGCGGACGGCGGAGCTGTTGAAGGACGAGATGAACATCGGCGTGATGGAGGCGGATATCGACTCCGATGTGGACGCCCGGGCCATGGCGGCGGCGGGGGTGAGGTCCATCCAGCTCCACACCGGGGGCATGTGCCACCTGGACGCCGACATGACCCGCCAGGGGCTGGATGAGCTGCTGGACGGCGGCGGTGTGGAACTGGCTGTTTTGGAGAATGTGGGCAATCTGGTGTGCCCCGCGGAGTTCGACACGGGGGCGGTGAAAAATGCGGCCATCCTCTCGGTGCCCGAGGGGGACGACAAGCCGCTGAAATACCCCCTGATGTTCCAGGTGTGCGACGTGGTGCTCATCAACAAAATGGACGTGGCCCCCTACTTCGACTTCGACCTGGAAAAGTGCAGGGAGTATATCAGGATGCGCAATCCCAACGCCAAGGTCATCCCCATCTGCGCCAAGACCGGCCAGGGGGTGGAGGAATGGGCCGGCTGGCTGCGGGAGCAGGTTCAAGCCTGGAGAGGCTGAGCACCTTGATGAAAGAGAGAGGAGAAAAGACATGAGCGAGACAAAATTCCCCCTGGACGAGGGCAGGCTGTCCTTTCAGATCCCCAAGACGGACCAGCCCCGGGAGAAGATCGTCAAGCTGGGCAGGATGATCACCGACCGGGTGCCCGCCAAGCTCCACGGCGTCACCGGGGAGGACCCGGAGTACTGGGGGCTGGCGGGGCTGGTCACCGACGAGATGGCCGACGTGGCCATGAAGATGAAGGTGCGCAAGCCCAAGACCTTCCAGCAGATTCAGAAGCTCACCGGCATGGAGCCGGACAAGCTGCAAAAGCTGCTGGACGAGATGAGCCTCATCGGCCTCATCGAGTACCACTGGGAGAACCTGGACGGCAAGAACCCCAACCATGAGAAGCGGTATGTCCTGCCTATGTTCGTCCCCGGAAGCGCGGAGTTTTTCAATATGCGCCGCGCCCAGATCGACGAGCACCCCGAGGTGGCCGCCTTTTTCGAGCGCATGACCTTCCTGCCCCTGGAGAAAATCACCCCCATGGTGCCCCCCGGCGGGGCGGGCATCGGGATGCACGTCATCCCGGTGGAGCAGGCCATCGGGATGGAGAGCAAGTCCATCTCTATCGAGCACATCTCCCATTGGCTGGACAAGTACGAGGGCAAATACGCCGCCTCCCCCTGCTCCTGCCGGATGAGCCGGGCCAAGCTGGGCGAGGGCTGCGGCGACGACGCCGACGACTGGTGCATCGCCGTGGGCGACATGGCCGACTACGTGGTGGAGACCGACAAGGGGGGGCGCTACATCACCAAGGCGGAGGCCCTGGAGATCTTCCGCAAGGCGGAGGCCAACGGCTATGTCCACCAGATCACCAACATCGACGGGGACCAGAAGATTTTCGCCATCTGCAACTGCAATGTGAACGTGTGTAACGCCCTGCGCACCTCCCAGCTGTTCAATACCCCCAACATGAGCCGGTCGGCCTATGTGGCCAAGGTGGAGCAGGACAAGTGCGTGGCCTGCGGCGGCTGTGTGGAGGTGTGCCCCGCCGGGGCGGCCAAGCTGGGCCAGAAGCTGTGCGCCAAGGACGGCGCACCCATCCAGTACCCCCGGCAGGAGCTGCCCGACGAGGTGAAGTGGGGCCCGGAGAAGTGGTCGGTGGACTACCGGGACAAGAACCGGATCAACACCCATGAGACGGGCACCGCCCCCTGCAAGACCGCCTGCCCTGCCCACATCGCCGTCCAGGGCTATCTGAAGCTGGCGGCCCAGGGGAAGTACACCGAGGCGCTGGAGCTCATCAAAAAGGAGAACCCCTTCCCCGCCGTGTGCGGCCGGGTTTGCAACCGCCGGTGCGAGGACGCCTGCACCCGAGGGACCATCGACCAGGCTGTGGCCATCGACGAGGTGAAGAAGTTTATCGCCCAGCAGGATTTGAACGCTGAGCGCCGCTTTGTGCCGGAAAAGGTGATCCCCAAGGTGGAGGGGACCTTCTCCCAGAAGATCGCCGTCATCGGCGGCGGCCCGGCGGGGCTGTCCTGCGCCTTCTA